>Ga0325403_1002561_pt1 | contig 16198 bp, 14 predicted proteins | sample PopdelMetagenome_19_FD_205665 | JGI IMG/M metagenome (GOLD analysis project Ga0325403, IMG submission 205665) | Populus deltoides microbial communities from Bellville, Georgia, United States - Xylem-PdKOR-R4 | ecosystem: Host-associated > Plants > Phyllosphere > Stem > Wood/Secondary xylem...
GGCACAACTCCTGGATGAGTAGACTCTTGGAAGAGTGGTGAGCTTATGATCACATTGAAATACTCAATGACTGTCGCACTTGGGAATATTCGTTTGAGGGGGTGTTGTAAGCCTTGGTGTAAGGCTTATAAAAATCATTCCGGACCGAGCATGGTTGATACGCTCGAAGGGGAATGTTATGTTGAATACGCTCTCAAAATGGAAACTTGGAAGAACTGCAGAATGCAAGCTTGTGCTGAAGAAGCAAGAAAACAATTGCCCACATAAATGGCAAAGGGGGTGATTGTTGGGATATTGCCATTTAGTGGCAATACCCCACCACTAATTGTGGCTTAGTGGAAGCATCACTAATGCCACAATTAGTGGCATGATTTCGGGACCTATTGTCCCCTTGCTATTGCTGGAGAAGGTTGCCAAGAATTGCTTATAAAAGAGGCATGTTTTGTGAGAGTGTGTGGGAGAGAATTGTGAGAGTGAAGTGACGAGAAGAAGAGAGAAAGAGGAGCTGCTGCCATGGGAAGCAGCCCTGCTGCCATATGCAGCAGAGTGTATGAGCTGGGAGTTGAGTGATCTTCCTCCATGTATTTATTGTATCCTTTCTCTATCTCTAAATAATATGGACTCTCTCCCATGGATGTAGGCGGTTTTGCCGAACCACGTTAAATATTGTGTCAGTGTGCTTTACTCTCCGTTGAGCAACTATCAATACACCCCCGGTCCGCGCATGGGGGTGCCGGAATTCCCCAACAGAAAGTGTAATGGACAAGCAATGAATAAGGAACTGATTGATTGCTTGATAGACAGTTGGGACATGGATGAACGTGAGGTGGAATCACCAGGTTCACTGGATTCTAGAATCAGATAAGGGAATCTTCGTTATATCATAACTTACAGTTCTGCTGCAACTGCAGAATGTATTGTTGAAGATGAGGTGCAGAGGATGTTGTTTGCCCCAGGGAATGTTGAAGACTTTCCCCTTGGAAGCTTGTGATAAACTACATTTATACTTGCCCAAGGGAGAGTTTGTCTTCCTAAAACTATATTGTCCTCTCTTCCTTTATATTACATGTCAGTCTTTTTAATGCCCAAGCGAGTTGCTGAAGTTATTAATCCGTTCCAACAACGGTTATTTATGGGCTGGGCCTCTAGTGATAGAAAAATTTATAAGGTAGCTCGGCAGGTAGTTAGAGGAAAAAGTAGAGGGGGTCTGGGCGTTGGTTGACTACAAGGCAAGAATAGCACAATGCCTTTTAAATGGCTTTGGAGACTAGAAGAACATAATCCAGGAGAAAGGCAAGAACTTATTAGCAAAAAGTATCAGGCTACTTGAGTCAATGGCCTTCCATCTCTTAAGGTTCCTCATTTGGAAACATGGAATGCTATATACTCAATAATAAACGGAGATTTAGAAACAACATCGACTTTAAAGAATGGATGCTAGTTCCAGATTGGCAATGGGAGAAGCATTAATTTTTGACAGATAAGTGACTACAACATAGGCTGTTAAGAGACTTTTTTCCACGACTATACTCCTTGTCTGTTGTTCCATTTTCTAGGTTGGCTGATATAGGGGAATATGATATGGATCAATGACTACGGCAGTTTAACTGGAAGAGGCGGCTAAGGCCATCAGAAGAAGTTCAATTACAACAACTTATTCAAATGTTAGATGGGGTTAAACAAAGAGGATAAGAAAATGTGAGAATGTGACAGACAAGGGGCCTGCACAGTCAAGACTTGCAGTAATATAATTGCCAGAATAGTATTTCCAGGAACATTCTCATTCACACCACTTTTGTGGAAAGGTTGAAGTATTCTTATGGCTACTTCTCCAAGACAGAGTGAGTACAAGGGGTTTTTTAGCATGCCAAGATTTAATGACTCATAGCCAAGCAGTATGTCCTTTTTTGTGAGGAAGAAACTGAGCATGTTAATCATCTTTTCCTTCATTGCTTCGAATCTTGGAGGATCTGGCAACGCTTTCTGAACCGGTCTGGAATTTTTGGATGTATACCAAAATCAATTGATCAGGTGATTTTACAGTGGAGTGTAATGGTCAAAGAGAAGTTTAATGTAATGTTTAGGCTCATTCTTGCTCTTTGGTTGAAGGCATTCAATGGTGATTTCTCATATAGTGGGAATGTTTTGTTTAGAGGTTCTATGGTATTTTGAAATGGTATAATTGGTGATGAGTGATTGTTTATAGGCTTTTGTAAGATGTAATTTTTCTTCTAGATTTTTTCTTGTTCAATTTTATTACTCTGCTCTGATAATCAGTATATCATAGTCTTGATGGTATTCTGGTTTATTCAATATAATTCTCCATTATTAAAAAAAATTAATTAGTAATATAGTTATAATATTCTTTCTTAACCTAATAAATTGTTCATGTTTTATTAGTAATGGTTCATACTTCATAGTATTAGGAGCCGATGAATTACCACTACAAAACGGCCTAGCCTCACCATCTCGAAACAATGCATATCTGAATAATTCAAGCCCAAACAGTGACATGAATTGGGCAAGCAATGTCTGCTTTCTTTTCTTTTGGGTTAGGTTTAATAATTTAAGCCCAAAATATTACCAACAAAACTTAGAGTTTGTCCATGTAAATACATGTTTAATTCTTGTGATTCCTTACAAAATAACTTCAAAAATGTTAAGGAGCACTCTTATTACCAAAAAGCAATGGCCATTATCTTTTATTTTGATGAGATTTTTGCTCATACCTTTCAGGGCTGGAAACTTAGTTGTCCCAGACAATGAGGGATGTAACCTCTTCAGCAGGACCAGTGAAATTGGAAGACTTGCAAAGAGAATCCTGAGTAATAGTTGTGCTGGAGGTATGTTCAGCTTAGAGAGTGCATTTGGCCATATCCTTGTTTACTGTAGTTAGGTTGCCATGTGGATCCTGTGTGATGTGATGATACATGTTGTGGGTAGTTCAGATGATCTAGATGAAGATAATTATTAATACCCCTATATATCCTATCATTATGTGAGCTGTGAAAAGATTGTAAAATCTTTCTTTTCATTATGTTTTCTTTTGTTGGCCTACGGTTGGGATTAGAGGATCCACCTTTTTGTTTTTATATTTTAAAAATATTTTTAAAAAAATTTAAATTTTTTTTATTTTTTTCTTCAAATTAATATTTTTTTTAGTGTTTTTAGATTATTTTGATACATTGATATCAAAAATAATTTTTAAAAAATAAATAAAATATCATTTTGATGCATTTACAAGTAAAAAACATTTTAAAAAATAATCATAACCATACTCTCAGACAGGTAAGTACTATGCCCGAAAAGATTGAGACAATTGCTGCTTGAAAAGGGATTAATATCTCACTTACCTGAGGTATAAGATGGTCTTTTGTTTGGGATTTCCTGTGTGTTTTACATCAATGCATTATGAGGATATTTTAGATTTGTTGCAGAGCCCACCTTCTTGTTCTGTTTCTTTTCCTATTAATGGTAGCTAATTTTACAAGATTTAACTCTCTTTTTTCTTTCTGTTTCAAGGTTCTCCGAACTGGACAAACTGATTTGAGCAAAATACATAATTTTCTCTTTAGCAAATCATATGCTTACGATCATCAGCATTAACTAAAGTCTTTAGTTAATTCTTTCTTGGGAAATTCTGATGACCCTTACTATTCCAAATGAAGATATTTTCTTGACGATAGGTATTGGTGTGATGTAAATTATTTCCGACCTAAACACAGTCATGGTCATGGACGCAGCAAAGGATCAAAGCGTTTTTTAGGAAAAAACTCAACTCAACTCAACTCTTATATATTTCCCATATCTTAAATGAGTCCCAAGACTATAATAAGACTTAATAAATAGATCCCAAATGTTTCATATGTTTTCTAATCCAACAAAGAGGAACCACAATGATCCGACGGACGAGAACCACTGGTGGAGAAGGATTCATGCATCTCTGTTTTTGTGTATTTCTCATGCTCTTTCTCACTGTACAATAGAACTTCTGCCTTTAGGATGTTTTTCTGCCAACGGGAAGAGTAAACACCATAGATGGGAAAAACAATAGAAAGGTGTTTGTTTCTACCTAAATTGATCAAAAACTTGATACTGACACTTTGGATTTTAATTTGCATTTCTCAGGCCATTGATTTCTATACATTAAAATTACAGAGTCAAATCTCATTTATCAAGATTGTCTTGTTCGTTATTGATAATGATTAATTAGTGGTTCTAAATGGATGTTGGAAATTGGAACAAAGTGTTAGTATAATTTGCTCCCGCTTTGGGGACTTGATTTTTTTTTATTTTTTTTGTGGAGCTGCAATCCCTCTTGCGCTCATAGATCCACCCGTGTGCAAGCCTTGTCTAAAGGAGAGCATCTGAGCGAGGGAAACCGCAGCGTGTCTGGTGTAAATGGCTTGCCATAACCAAATTGACTGCTTTGCCTTTTGTAGAAGGCCATTTACTGTGTTTTGGTGCATCAAACTCAATATTGTTATGTTACATGTAGATCTTCATGGTGTATGAAAAAACCCATATTAAAAAAAAAAATTCAGCTGCCAGGCCTAAATGTAGATCTTGATGGCTGTTAGTAGAGGTGAGCAAAAAAACTGAAAACCGATTAAATAGAGAAAACCGAAAAAAAAATAACCGAAAAAACCAAACCGTGAAAAAAAACCGATTAATCTGATTAAAATTTTGAAAAAAGGGACCAATTCGGTTCGGTTTCGGTTTTATAAGCCTGAAACTCAAAAAAACCGAACCGAACCCAAACAAAAAAAAAACAGGAAAAAAACAGAGCCAAACCGGAAAAAAACCGAGCCAAACCGGAAAAACTGAGCCGAACCCGAGCCAAACCGGTTTGAACTGGTTTTTGTCCTAAAAAACCAAACCAAAACTGATCGGTTTGAACCGGTTTCAGTTTTTTTATAAAAATTCAATTTAATTACTTTTTTTATAAAAAACAAACAAAACTAAACAAAAAAATAATCACCCCCTAACTGTTAGGCCTGACCTGAAACAACCTCTTCCTCAGCAATCCTACCTCACCTCACCTCACCTCGGTCTATCCAATACTACTCTGGGAACACATCTCTATACTTTTTTTTTTTTAGTTTCAAGAAGCCACATGTATGGAATTTTCCATACCTAATCATAATCAAAATTGCGCCCCTTTATTAATCTTATTTTATTTAAATATACACTCTGCCGAACCTAATCCAGAATACCAAGACATCCTCCAATTAATTCATATAGAAACTATTTGTCCTACGCTTTATTAATCCAATCATCCAGCAACCACTGAAGAAACTTATTTATTATATGTCACGCAGAGGCTAAAAGGAAAAACAAAACACAAATGAAAATCAATACAACATTGCTTGAGCATGCGTCTATACTTAATTTAAATCTTAAAACTAAAATACATAACGATGCACCAAGTCTTAGTACCATCAAGATACAAGGCTATGAAAATCTGAACTTGGATAAAATAGGAAGATTGTCCACCACAAAATAATAACAATGGTTGATGCTCACCTCAGTAAAGTGAAACCAAGTTCGTCGCCAATATGGATTTATGTATAGAACTGCAACTATCACCAGCAGCACCATAATGTATGCAATCCCAAAGCTCACATAGAAAACCTCCATATCTATGAAGCCACCATTATCTTCATTGTTCGTTGAAGTTGGTGATGGTAGCATAGACGCACCACATATTTTGGGTAGTGGTTCTCCACAAAGAAAAGGGTTATTCTTGTAGCAGCTCTCCTCAAACGTGGCAAACTGTGCAACTCTCGCAGGAGTCTTGCCGGACAGATTATTGTGTGCCACACTGAAAATTTCTAGAGAAAATAGTTCAGTAAGTTGAGGAGGGATTTCTCCATCCAATTTGTTGTGGGAAAGATCCAAGCTCTCTATTTCCTTTAACCTCGAGAATGTTGGTGGAATTGGTCCAATCAAACTATTGTGTGAAAGGTTCAATGCCTTGATCTTGCTCAAGTTTTCAATTTCAGGAGGAATCTTCCCAGTAAAATTGTTGCATGAGAAATCAATTCCAGAAAATAATTTGACAATGCTTCCTCTATAAATGAGAGATACATTCTTTGTTGTAAACTCCAAATATTGTTGTGAGGTCTCAACAATAGTGGCATCGGTTAGTGCTGAGAAAGGAGCTAGGGATGTCATGCAAGAGATGATATTTCCAGAAAGATGGTTATGAGATAGATCAATTAGGGTTAACCCATCCAACTTGCATAATTGAATTGGAATTTCACCTTCGAGTTTGTTATAACTCAAGAGAAGATATCTCAACTTAGATAGGCTTCCAATCCATTCTGGAATTGTACCAGTTAAATTATTATGGGAAAGATCTAATGTCAACAGCGTAGAGAAGTTATAGAATGCCTTTGTAATCAATCCTTGCAACTTATTTCTAGACAAATACACATACCGCAATGTTGAAGAAGTACTTATTGTAGGTGGTAAAGGACCAGAGAAATTGTTCCTTGATAGGTCCAAAAAATCAAGAAAAGACATGCTCCATATCCATCCAGGGATTCTGGGAGAGAGATTGTTGTTACTAACATCCAAAAGTTGCAAAGAGTTGCAATTACATATGCTATCAGGAATCGCCCCTTGCAAACTGTTGTTTGAAAGTATGAGAAAGTTGAACAAACACAAACTTGTGGTTAGATGCTCGGGTATTCTACCAGTCAAAACATTGTTGGACAAGTCTAAGTCTCTCAGCAAACTCATGTTACTCAACGAGGATGGAATGCTTCCATTAAAACCATTATGAGACATTAATAAAACTGTTAACCTTGGCAAATGAGCTCCGATTTCTGAAGGGATTTGGCCTTGTAAATAATTCATGGATATACTTAAAATTGACAAATTCATATGAGAATTCTTTGGCAACAAGAATGGACCAGAAAGAGAACAATTTTCTAAATAAAGATTTTCTAGGTATGTGTTGTTCTCTATCAGCCAATTTGGAAAGTCTCCTTTCATTTGGATGTTTGTAAGATCCAAAGATTGTAGGTTCAACTGATGGTAAAGAAACCTGGGAAATGCTCTTGCACCTTGTCCATGATTGCTCAAATAGAGGGATTGTAACTGGAACTTTGGGCTCAAATTATGATCATCTTCTTCTGCGTATATTTCATTATCCAAACCATGAAAAGACTTGAGTTTTGAAAGGTTGTATAATGGGCTCAATGACATAGGGATCTTTAAGTGATTGGAAGAGAGATCTAGTCGTTGAAGGGAAGTCAAATTTGCCAGACACGGAATCAAGAAACCACTGATATCATTGTCCCTCATATCTAGCTCTTGGAGATTATTTAAGTTACATAGACCTACATTATAATTTAGAAAATTTTAAACTCTAACTATTCAATGGAAAATATATAACTTAAAGAGAATAAGAGTACTTAACCTTACCGATTGGTAATTGACCATTTAGTCTGCACTTCACCAACTCCAAAATTTTAAGAGAGGTTATCGTTCCAATACTTTGTAAGATGCTATTATCGAGAGTAGAGTCACTCGAATACAAGTGCTCCAAGTTTTTTAGAATATTAAGAAAGCCTGCCACAATCAATTAAACAAGAAATTATATTCATTAAAAAAAAAGTTGTGGTATGAATTCAAATACTAATAGATTTGAGAATTCTCCAAGACTATACTATTTGGCAATCTATAAAATAGACCCACAGAATGCTAGGCCAGCAAATTCAAAATGGAGTAGTACCTGATCATATCCAAGAGAAGACTATCAAGGAACGAAGATATTTTCGGACAATAACAGAAAATAGAACAAACTAAAACATTGTAAAGTGAACCATCTTACTGGTGGGGCAAAGACAAATGGTTTAATAGGTTGTGAGAACATCAAAACCCAAGAAAAAGAGTTAAAATTTGTTAATTTACCTCGAGAAGGTACAATGCCACTGACTTCATACAACGATAGGTATTTTAGAGAAGATAGAGCTCCAAGGATTTGAATAGAGTTTTCATCCAGAGAACAACCGTTTAGATACAATTTTTTCAAGGAGCTCAAATTTTGCAACTCTGTTTAAAAAAAAAAGAGAAGTAGCAAATTGAATTTTTCATATATAAACAACTTTGACGAACAAACATCACTATATATAATATAACTTATCATCACCTAATATTGTTCCTTTAAAATCATTGTCGTTCAGATAAACTGTCGTGAGGTTTGGGAATGCTCCTAATGATGATAGTAACTGGAAGCTACTCCCATTGGTTGTGATATTTTTTAAGGATAGATATCTCAAGTTGCTTGGACCTGCAGGTTAGAAAAGAACCGTACGTATTCAAAGGTTTTCCAAAAGCAAAAAAGTATGCTTAGTTAGATATTGTTATGAAGCCATCATCATCTTCATGCAAGTAATGTGAAGGTGTTACTTACCTCTTGAGGCTACCAATTTGTTAATATTATTGCCGTCCAATAGCAAGTACTGCACGCTGCTCAACGATTCTTGATATATATAAAAAATTATTAATTAATTCAATACAAAACATAAATTGTGTTTTCTGAAATTAAATCTAATAAAGAAATGATTAGTATAAAAAAAAACGTTCAAATTTATTAACCCCTACATTCTATTATAACTTATACTAAGTGTGAGTTAAGAGAATGATAGAACATTGTTATTGAAATAGGAGGATTCACAGTTCAAATAAAGTTGAAAAAACAAATATTTTCACTTACTGTGTTAGTTTATTATTATTATTTTTTTAATATAGTAATAGTAATAGGATAGAAAATTTAGTTTCGATCGATTAAAATACAGTCTACTCCGTTTGATATATTTTGCCATTTAATATAGAAAATTTGAAGTAAAGATTCTAAAGCAAAGTATGTTCTTTATTTTAGAATAATATGCTACTTCTCTTCAATATAGTATTTGAACAAAGTATATTCATTAAATTAATAATTATAAATCAAAGTAGGTTGTTTCGTTGCCATAATTCCTCAAAATTAAAAATATATATTTTGCAGATATGCTCTTTACTAATCATTCTTTATTTTAGAATAATATTGCCAGCCTGTTCTTTGCTGTTCATCTTATTTTAGTTGTTAAAAGTGAAGAAAAGAAAATTCTTTTAAAAGGATTAGTTTTTTTTTTATTTTTATGATCACCTAATATCTTCATTTTAGTTCTCAGATGTTAAGCTCATAGCTCTGTTCTACTTAATGACACGGAGTATATCACGACTAGAAATTATTTTATATTTAATTAAAATAAATAAATAAATTAGTAATATAGTTATAATATAGTTTTTCTTAGCCAAATAAATTGTTTCCCATGCGATCATAAAATAATGGATTTATTTCAATCCGATAAACAAATTTATTTTAATTAAGAAATAATATTTATTTATCAAAAAAATTGTTACGTAGGGAACTTTGAAAAACCCAAACTCAATGTCATTTGATCAACGATTCTTGAAATATATAATAAATAAATAATTAATTCAATACAAAACATAATAGTAGTATTGTAATACAAAGCCACACCATGCGGAAAAACAAGAAAACCAAGGGACTTTTGATATGATAAAAGAGATTGGTATACTGATACGAGAAAAAGGACAATAAAGGTATTGATTATTATAGTCATGATAGTGATATATAGTAGTATTGTAATTATAATTGTAAGGTGATATTTATATCATAATGATAATTATGGTGGTCCGATGATATGATAATACTAATAACATGATATTTTATTCATAAATTTGAAAACAAAAAAAAATCATCCTTAATTTGTTGTTTTAAAAATTTGTTTTGTTTTTTAAGATTATTCACTAAAAATAATAAATGCGGTGATTAATTCAATCAAATATGTTTTTTGTTTTCTTCTATGAAAAACTATTGAGAACCAAAATGATACTAATTATTTTGATGTATTTAAAAAATAAATCGCATGCATTTCAAGTTCTAAATAATTTGTAATACAAAAGTAGTGAGGTCAATTAAAAAGCAAACCTTTGATCTCAACCCAACCAGCTATACGATTATATGACAAGGAGAGCCACTCAAGTTGTTGAAAAGGACGAAACAAGGAGGCATTAAAGTACCAATCTCCCACTTCCTCATTCCTTGTGCTGTCAAGATCGAGTTCGATGACTCGACCTGTACTGCTGCTGCAATCAATATGTTCCCAGTCACAACAGTGGGCATCATCTTTTATCCAGGAGGGAAGGGAGGTGCCATTGGGATAGTTAAAAGCATCTTTGAGGTGCAACAGAGCGATCCTCTCTTCCTCCAAGCAACCAAGAGGCAGCCATCCTTGCAGCGAAACCATCATAATTGCTAAAACCAACAACATATGAAGGAACAGCCCCATCTTAATATCAAAATATAAATGGTGATCAATATTTGTTGTAGAGGACAGCTAGCGAGGAGGTTGAGGGCTTTATAGAGGACTTCACGGACCCATGCCGTGGAAAAAACTGCACGATGGCAACGGTCTCCCATCCCACGGACCCATCTCCTCGTGGAGAATAAATATAATTCATGACTTTCTTAAGCTAGTTTTCGTACATAATTCACAATATCTGAATTAATACAATTAACATTTATCTTTATTACATATAATCTCTTTGTTTCTTTTTATAATACTTTTAATCTGAATATCTTTTAGGAAAAAATACATGATGACAAAGGGCCCATCTCGTGGAAAAATGGATGATGGCAATGGGTCTATCGGACCCATCTCGGATGGCAAAGGACGGCAGTACTGTCCTCTTCATCACAATCCTTTTCGTTTTGATATTAAATACTTAATTAGATCATTCGACCAAATTACAGGAAATTAATCATAGTAATAATTAAATAAGAATATATATATATATATATATATATATATATATATATATATTCTTGTGTGAATGAATGGCTTGTTGATTGTGTTATGAACAATAGACTTATTGTCAAGAGAAGGCATGATTCATTTTATCAACCATACTGTTTCGAATAATTGCCAGCACCATTAAAATTAAGGCATGATTTTCCACACATAGAAAGTAGCAACTGATCCTCTACATCGATCCATCATCGTCGTGGAAAATGAGTTGTATAGCATTGACCTGGATTTCTCTAATAAAAGTAAGGTTTACTTAAGGTAACTATGGGATGATAAAAAAAATTATCAATAAAATCAATTTATATAAAAAAAAATCATAGATTTAGTGTTCCTGAATTTTAAATTTAGTTTGAAAACATTCCGCAAGAAAAAATAGTGCAAAATCAGCCTTTCAAGAAATAGAGAATCTTCCTCTTGAAGGAATTAATTAGTGGGTTGGAAAAACGTCTTTTGCTCTAATATTTTCTTCACTTTTTTTTTCTTGACTTTGTCTATATATTACCTTGCATTATTATTGTCACAAAGTGATATTGTATACTTCTTCTGTTATCCTTCAAGATTTCAATAATTGAAAAGGAGGGTCGTAAAAAATTTAATTTTTATAAGCATACCCTTAACTTTGGATGTGGATAATTGTTTGCAATATATTTACATCCAATATAAACAATTCATCAATGACCAAGTAGTAGGCATTGGTTAGCTAAAATATTGAAAATACTTCCTCGTTTTTTTTTTGGCCATGCAGTTCCTATATATATATATTAGTTGAAATTTTATGATGTACATTAATCCTTTTAAATTAAAGTCAAGTTATTAATTATATCCTATAGATTTTCAATCCTCAAACCAATTTCAAACAAATCACTTCAAGTGGGTCATAGTTCATGATCAATTCCTTAAAACCTATAAATAAGATCCATTGATCATCAAATTTTATAAAAGAAGATAAATTCATTATTCTTATTTTTAATAATAATAATATTGGTACATTGACAAAGTTAACTCTCACATTAGTATTTCAATAAGAATAAGCTATGAAGGATCAGATAGAGAATGTAATTCTAGAAAAACTAATTCTCTCAAATTTCGACAAAGAATTTTAGGATTTCTAGAAAAACTATTTCTCTCAAATTTCGTCATTTTTTTTACAAACTATAGAAGGCGATTGTTACAAACTAAAATTTCAAGATGCAATTGAGAAATCTCAAGGAGCAAACTAAGAATTTACCAAAATCTGACCTATAAAGTCGTTTTACAAGTGGATTCAAGATAAAATAAAAGGAATCACGTCAACATCACTAGTGGTTTCAATTAAAAGGCAATTTCCCACAAACCCTCTGATTAAGAAATAATGAAGCATGACCGGCAATTTCATCAGTCATGCTTGACTGATAACAGCCCAAAAGTTAGAACTTGATCGGCAATTTTCCACAGCCATAATTAATGAGAAACTGCTTTTTACATTTTAACGAAATACCTTTGATTAAGAACATAGAGAAACTGCTTTTTACATCATCAGCACGGTTGTTCTTCCTCTATTTGTATTTTCAAAAACTAAAAACATATCTGATTAAAAATACAGAGAAATTGTTTCTAGAATTATATATTTTTAAAATAAAAAACACATAAAAACATATTTTCTTTATCCTTACTATTTTTTTTATTTTATATCACGATAATCAAATGTTGCCTAATTAAAAGAGCACCAAGTCATAATAAAAATTGCTCCCTTTTTAATCTAGTTTTTTTTTTTTGTTAAATTGATAATTTTGATAAATAACACATTTATTTTAGGAAAAAAAACCTTATTATTAAAGAGGCATTAATTGAGTTGATTTTAATTTTCAATAAATAACACATTTACTTTTAATCTTATTATTAGTTTTTTCTTCACATTCCTCGTTTTTTTTTTGTGTGTATTATTTTTATTTACTGGTTTCTTGTGAAGAAATTGAAACCTCAATTGCTTCAATATATCTTAAACATTTCCATTAATTAATCGGTGGTTGCATTCTTCTTCTTTTTTTTTATGATAATTGAGGAATATATTAAAATATTAAAATTAAGGCATGATTTTCTAGACGTGATTTCCATAAAGATAGTAGGGAGGGCTCTGTATCAATCATCTTCATGGAAAGTGAGCTGGCCAACGTTAACCAGTTATTCATATTGTTCCACAAAAGACTTTGACTTGGGGTCAACTTTTCGGTTAATTGACTTGGGGTCAACTTTTTCCACAAAAGACGTGATTTCAATTTTTTTTTTTTTACAATAATGTTAGTAAAATCACTTTAATTATTCTTTCAATATTCCCGTACGTGTGATTCACTGCTTGGTGATTCTAAAGTCACCTATTTAAACTTTAGTACGTATGTTATACAACTAAATTTATTCTTTCACTCGGTATTTATTATATATTCAATTCGTTTATAAAATAATGATGTAGAGTTAACTGTTTTTAGATTAGCTTTTAATTTTTGAACAATAAAAATATAAATAAATTTAAAATAAATATTTTTTTACAATAATTGTAGAGTGAAATTAGAGTAAAATTTATACTTATAAAATAAAAAAAAATATAAAAACATGTTTTTTTTATCTTCCCTCTGTTTTTGTATTTTATATCATGGTAATTAAATGTTGCCCGATTAACATAACACTAAATCGATTCAGTTATTTTATATTAAAAATTAAAAACTGTATTTTTTGGGGATTTTTTGGATTTTTTAATGGGCTAGATTTCGGTTTTTTCGGTTTGGTTTTTTTATTTTTCGGTTCGGTTTGGTTTTTTAATTTCAGGTTTATAAAATCAAAACTAAACTAAACTGAATATTTTTTAAAATATTATAATTATTTTAATTAATTTTTTTGGAGGTTAATTTTTTCAGTTTTTTATTTTATTTTCTCAATTTAATTAAATTTTTAATTTTTTTCTCACCCCAGCAGCTGCTAGAGAGGCATTGGGGCCTTTAATAATTTGCAAAGGCATGGAACACGATGCCAAGGGGATGTAAGATAGTTGTTGACTGCTGGCGTCAACACTGTCTATAAAATATTCTCCCAGAACGGTCGGTCAGCAGAGTCGAAAGGGAGTGGTAGCTCATCATTTCCGAGAAAATTCTATCAAGAAAATATAATTTTGAAATCCGATCTAAGTAATTAATCCAGTTTAAAATTCATATTCTAAGTTTTGACGAGATAATCAGGTTTTGATATATTAATTTTTTTATTTAAAATTATTTTTATGCTTTTTTATTCTTATAATATATTAATGTTAAAAATATTTAAAAAAAATTTATAAAGCAACTTCTTTTATTTTATTTTAGTACATAATTCATAATATCTGAATTGATTCATTTAACATTTATCTTTAATATATATAATCTCTTTATTTCTTTTTATAATACTTTTAATCTGAATATCTTTTAGGAAAAAATGCATGATGGAAATGTTCTCTGCGACCCAACTTATGGAAAAATGCATGATGGCACCATCCAACGGGCCCATCTTGTGAAAAAAGAAGAAGCAGGATGGCATAGAACGGCAGTGTCCTCTTCATCACATTTGTTTTCGTTTTGATATTACCCTGATTATTTTTTACATTCCAAAAGTATTTTTTTTAAAAGTAAATTTTATTTTATTTTTTTATTTTAAATTAATATTTTTTTATGTTTTTAGATTATTTTAATATGTAGATGTAAAAAATAATTTTTAAAAAATAAAAAAATTATTTAAATGCATTTCCAAAAAAAAAACACTTTAAAAACCAATTATTATCACACTCTCAAACACTCCTAAGCACTGCTCCCATTAAAAAAAAAAATTCTTGTCAAGACTTTATTGTTCATCCTTTTGTATATTATTGTAAATGAATTGTTTAAATTTTTTTTTAATTCATTCCTCAATTTAATTTTGACAATTTAGTTCTAATTAAACTCTAGTTGATTTTGATTTCTTATCAAAAGATAGGATTAAAAGAAGATGGACTGACATAAAAAAGACACCAAATATAAGTGTTATGCTATAAGTTTTGCGAAGGATGGATTTTGATTCTTAAACTTTAAAAATCATGTAAATCATATAATTTCAGTACCTCGATATTTTTCTAATTTGATTTTGATACAAAAATTTATTTTTGTTATTTTTTAATTTCTAGTTGAAAGAGAAGAGAGATAAGTCGTCAGATTCTGGTGGTAGAAAAAAAAAAGATTCGTTTACATTTATTTAGACCATCAAAATAGAATTTTAGGATTTCTAAAAGAATTAATTCTTTCAAACATGATAGGCTTTTCTTTCATACTTTTTTATATTTTTTTGGATGAGAATGAAATATTTTATATAAACTTTAAAAACAACTCTGAGATTTATTCATATATATTTTGTGTGACTCTTTACTTGTATAAACGGATGAAGCATGGAAATTATAGTACTTTCTTTTTATAATGCTTTTAATCTGAATATCTTTTTAGGAAAAAAAAAGAATGAAGGAAATGTTCTCTCGGACCCACCTCTTGGGGAAAAAAAATGCATGATGGCACCATCCAACGGGCCCATTCATGAAAAAATGGATGATGGCAATGGTCTAACTCTTGGAAAAAATAGAGAAAAAAAAGCAGGATGGCATAGGATGGTAGTTTACTCTTCATCACAATCCCTTTCGTTTTCGTTTTGATATTATTAAGTATTGCTTGCGTGGATTTCTTTACTCCGCAAGGCCTATCTGTTTTCTCGAATAATATTGAGGATGGGTTATATAAAATTTTATATTTCTTTAATTTGATTTTCAAATTTAATTTTTGATGATTTAGTTCTAATTAAAGAACAATTAATTTTGATTTTTTATTAAAAAAATTAAATTAAAAAAATAAAAAAAATAAAAAAAATATTAAACATGGATGCCATGTTATAATTTTACAAAAGAAGCACTTTTATCCCTGGATCTTAAAAGCAACACTGATATTTATTCATGTAATTTTGTGGTACTATTATTTATATAAATGGATAAAGCATGAAAATTATAGAAGGCTATTATTACAAATTAAATTTTGAAGATGAAATTGAGAAATCTCAAGGAGCAAACTAAAAATTTAACAAAATCTAACCAAGCCGTTCCAGAAACCAAGTGTCGATACACGACGTCGGGCGACGGCTCCCGCTTTTTTGTGTTTATTTAACAAAAAGGGTTTTTTCTCGATTGGGGGAAACAAAGATTTTATTGGAGTCGCCATCTAGTAATTTGAGGGAACTAGAAATCCCAAATTAGACACTGGTCCCAGAGATTCGGGTACGGGGTTAGTTATGATTAAGGG
>Ga0325403_1002562_pt1 | contig 16198 bp, 17 predicted proteins | sample PopdelMetagenome_19_FD_205665 | JGI IMG/M metagenome (GOLD analysis project Ga0325403, IMG submission 205665) | Populus deltoides microbial communities from Bellville, Georgia, United States - Xylem-PdKOR-R4 | ecosystem: Host-associated > Plants > Phyllosphere > Stem > Wood/Secondary xylem...
TGATTCCTCTGACCTTTTCTTACGCTGACAAAAATTTGGTACTACACTGCAGGCTGAAAAAGATTACTCTATTGCAGTCCTAGCAAGAACTGACCTTTTCAAATGCAAGACGGAATTAAAGAAACTAACAAAATTTCATTCCATAAGTGAATTTTGAATTCATATCACTTACGGAAGTCATGAGCTTTTTTATTTTTTTTTATTATTTTATTCTAAGAGAGACTTATATTAAAGAACATTGTGGGTCAATGGTATGATGTAACATTAGGAAAAGTTTCTAGGGATTTTTTTGTAATCGTGGATTCAGTCCTTGATGTTTGCATGAAAAAAGGACTCAATATTTGTCAAATGTTCAAACTTGATCCCCATAGCTTCAATTGTTGTAATTCAATTAAATTTCATTTAATTTTATCAGATCAAGCATCAATTGAGAGTCGGTTTGGTTTTCCAACACCATGAGCATTCAATATCGAGCCAATAAAAACAAATAACAAAGTTCATATCCTAGATTAATATAATATAAAATGATAAAAAAAAATTCACAGCTAAAAAAATTAAAAACAAAAAATGAGAGAGTAAAGAAACTAAAATATTTTTCCCAAAAACTATATTCTCGAATAGATTCCTATCATAAACAATCCCCAATGAATTTCTCATCTACCAAGTATTAAAAATACCCAAAAGAATGGGGACTTGATTGAGAAATACTTTTGTTTGGAACCTAGATGAGATCAAGTTAACAGTTTGGGAATAAATTTGTCACCAAAAAAAAATGATTCTCTCTGCTTTATACAAAAAAAATAAAAATAATTGTAAGCAAAATTAAAAAGCTATGTGTCGAATGTGGTAGAAATTATATTTTTAAAATTTAGTCTAATCTGACAGATCAATTTAGAACTTAACTAATCCAAAACTAAAACCATGCGGGGTTTAAAAAAATAAAAAAAGAAAAAAACTCAGGCAACCCGGTAAAAAATCTAAGTTGAAGTAATAAAAAATTCTATTGTAACCCATTAACTATTTTTTTAATAAAAAAATATTATTTTTATTTTATAAAAATATAAAAATCAACTTTGAAAAACTTATGCAAGCTTGAGATCAATCGATCACCAAGCCGGCTTGAAAATTATGGTAGAACTAATGTAGTATGCATGGGTCTTTTGTTTCCCCTAACCGAATGAATGAATGAATAAATAAATAAATAAATAAATTAAAGTTGTGAAAAAGGAATGGTCTTGAATAATCAACAACATGAAGGTTCCCTTCAGCTTAATTAATTAATTAATTAATTATCGATCTGAGTCAAAGTCCAAGAATAAAACAATTCTTAATTTTTTGCTGGCTGCGTTTTATAACTCTTGAACACAACGTTTAACATCCTTCATATTTTAGGATGAGAGAGAATAAAAAAAAGCCTTAAATGCCAGCTAAGAAACACACCATCCATCCATCCATCCATCCTTGACATGATTATCAAGTGGAAACATTTTCATGTGATGAGGGCGCTAGAAGAACCATGCGCTAGATCTATGGTTTTTTTTTTTTTTTTTATCGGCTAGTTATTTAAATTGTTTTTGAAAAAGTTTTATTTTTGCTAAAAAGATATTAAATTAATATTTTTTATTTTTTTATAGTTTTAATGTTTTAATATTAAAAATAAAATAATAATAAAATATATCATTTTGATGTATTTTTAATTAAAAAATATATATTATTTTATAAAAACACCTTATATGCATTATCAAACACTAATAGATTAATAACGTGTTGTGTTGTTGCTAGAGTGTTGCACCCGCTTTACAAATATCATACTTAGATAGTGTTTGGTATGCTAAATAATATCAATTGGACTGAATTGTAGAAATAATTATCTTGTCTTGTGTTTGGTATATTTTGATAGATATTAGGCGAGACCCGACCGACCTGAGGCTTGGATCGGTCTAGGTTTAAGGAAAAAAGAGAGAAAGGATCGATCTGACCTGACTTTATCAAAAACCAGAGTCATCCTGCAACCCGGTCAACCCGAAATGAATTGACAGTACCTTATATTTTAGTCTTAGACGGCAGAAACACAGTAAGTAGGCCTGCCTGATAAGTTTTCCGTTTTCTGGGAAATATACTACACAATAAATTCGCTTACCGAACCAGCCCGTGATAATAATAATAATTTTAATTTTCTAATATCTAATTGGATGTTTTCTTTCTTTCTTTCTCGGGTGTTAGTCAGTCCAAAGGAAACAGTCTGCGCAGCCAACTTCGACGTCCAAATCATAAAATAAAACCTTGAATATTCCACCTTATAATTAGAAAATCTCGTTAATGACTATTTTCTGGGTTCCCCCATCTCCAGATAACTGCGATTGCAAAATTGAGAGACGGACGTTAACATTTTTTCTCCATCTAGCCAAGACTTGATCAAATACGGAGAAGAAAAGGAAGACCCTCCGATTGAAACAACAAATACGTACGTAAATTCACATATACTCCGAGATCATACATATATATATTATCAGTAAGTCATTAATATGATTTTGATATTATATTAAAACATAATTTTAATTTTTAAGATATAATTTATATTATTTTTTAAAATTATAATATGTGATGTGTGAACTCCCTTAAATTAATGGTTGAATATAGAGGTAGAAAGAGAAGACAATACTGTAAAGAAATAAATGCACTAATTATTCTCTGCGCGCGGTGGCTAAGTCTATTTTGTGTTTTTTAATGGAAAGAAATAAAATATCCTGCTTCTAGAAGACGAGAATACATGCAGTTGCCCACAAACAGAAGGGATGTGTAATGTAACTTTCTTATATAGTATAATAATAGTAAGGACGATGGCAAACTATATATATATATATATATATATATATGTTAGCTGACAATCACGAAAACGCGACTTTTGACTAAGTTGCGTTGTCTGCCATATATTATATATATTATATTATATTATTATCGCAGTTCTCCTTTGAACAGAGAGGATCACGTTATATAAGGCGACTGGAAAATATTGTAGCAGGAAAAAAAATCAAGACAGGTCCTGAAGGAACCAAAATCTCATCAATCCAAGTCCACAGGGCCAAGAACCAAGAGATTTTGCTCATTTCAGCCTCCACACTTTCGCTTCTTCTTGGTAAGTGATTCATAAAGTTAGGTTGCCTCTCAAAGAATACTTCTCTTTGGATATGCATGGGATTTGTTTGCTTTATGTTTTAAGTGGTGTGTGGGTGGTGGAAATGGCTTTTGGATGGAGGGTTTTCCTTCATCTGAACTGCAAAACTCTATCGAAACACACAGTTGTTTTGCATGCAACTTCTTTACTTCTTCTTTTCAAATTACTACCTCAATGGACACCATACAGTGCATGCATATCTTTCTTTTGTTGAACGAACTTGCACGGACACAAAAGAAACAGGTGTCTTCGTTGGTCCACCTTGCTTTCCCGCATGGGTTCCTCTTCATGACAACCTGTACTCTTGCAGAATCTATACATACCATGTTGTAGATTCCTAGCTGCTTGTAGTCTTTGTCATAAGACCATCATCAAACTTGTTAATCCCTCAAAGCAGGCAATCAGTAAGATGAGAGTACTTGCTAATGATCTGCCAGATCAAGGGTTCCAAAAGGATTGGAAATATAAGTTCTGTGATCCAAAATGTCAAGAAATTTAATCAACATTTGATGCAAGAGGTGAATGAGAATAGCAAATTGTTTATGCCAAAGGGATATTTTTTTGTCTTCTCCACTATTTCAAAACAGGGGTGGAGTGTCAATCTTGAGAATATTTTGAACATTGCGCGTGTAGAAGTTTGAACTTTAAATTAGCACCTCCGTTATGAAATATTGACTTTCTAGAAAGCCACGAATTCTTCCTTTTCAATCCATTTTTCACTCGTTTATCCAACTTACTATTCCTTTAATATGCATTTAAACTAAAATACGATGACCTTCTAGTCCTGCTCGTTATTTAAATCAAATGATTTATTGCTTGTTGCCCACGTCAGTTCAAGAAGGGTTTTCTTGTTGAAGAGTGTTCAAACGTATTTGTAGAGAAAGTATTTGAAAAGGGTTAATGATCAACGTGCTCTTGGGATTTTCTATTATGAATATTGATCCATCCACTGGTGTGTTTCAAATCTTTCTAAAAACTTTGAATGCAACTACAATTTTTCCACTTGGTTGACAAGTTTGATTGATATTGGGGAGTACATGTGTTTTGCAGGCTACAACATAAATACTGTAATTTTGAGAGCAGAGGGGAGTCCGATTTAAAATCAGGTTCAGGATGATGGCTGAGGAGAATGGCTTGGGTGGTGATGCAAGGATCCATGAAGCCACCAGCTCTTCACCAGTCAACGATGATGGGAGGCACCTTGGCGCTAACGAGAATCAAGAAGAACATGAGAAGAGCAAAGAACATGAGAATACTAAATCAGTTCCATTTTTTAAGCTCTTCTCGTTTGCAGATTCCACTGACTATCTGTTGATGTTCTTGGGCGCAATTGGTGCAATTGCGAATGGCATGTCCATGCCTCTCATGACTTTACTGTTGGGAGACGTGATCAATGCATTTGGAAGTAACCAGTTTGGCAATGACATGACCAGTTTGGTTTCCAAGGTATAAAAAAGTGGTGCCATGCTTCAAGCTTTAAGTACCAGACTAGTTTTGATATTTTTGTTATTAGAACCACGCTTATAGAATTGGACTTACATAACATCTGTTAGCATTTTCTCCACGAAAGTTAGGTTGTAATTTGAGATTTGACATCAGGAATTTTACCAATCCCCCTGGTGTTTCTTTGTTGATATGTTTGAATTGAAAATAGAAATATTTTTCTGATGGTACCTGCAAATATTTCAGGTCTCTCTGAAGTTTGTATATTTGGCTATGGGTTCTGCAGTAGCCGCGTGCTTTCGTAAGTATATCTCACTCTTAAAATCAAAATGAATTTTGTGCAAAGCATTGTGAATTAACCGGAAAAACCTGTGTTTGGTTCTTGTCAGAGGTGACTTGCTGGATAGTCACAGGGGAGAGACAGGCATCGCGTATAAGGAGTACGTATTTGAAAACTATATTGAGACAAGACATTGCTTTCTTTGACAAGGACACGAATACGGGAGAGGTTGTTGGTAGAATGTCCGGTGACACTGTTCTTATACAAGATGCAATGGGTGAAAAGGTATTATTCTGCTGCAATGGAAATAACCTCACCTAAAGAAAAAGTGCAATGATTTTTCACAAGACTTTATATGCAATCCGCATGTGAAATAATACTGCTTTTTTGCAGGTTGGAAAATTTCTGCAGCTGATGGCCACATTCATAGGAGGCTTTGCGGTGGCATTTATTAAAGGATGGTTGTTAGCCCTTGTCATGTTATCCGCTATTCCCCTCCTAGTGCTAGCTGGAGCAAGCATGGCCCTTTTTATATCCAAGATGGCAGCTCGTGGACAGAATGCTTATGCAGAAGCCGCAAATGTAGTGGAACAGACGATTGGAGGAATCAGAACTGTATGTTTTATTAAGAATAAGAGTGCTTAGAACAGAACATATCAGCTTAATGTTTTCCCTTCCGTAAACCGTCTAATTTTGCTATCTATTTATTGTTTGATCAAACCATGATGATATTCCTTTGGTATTCCAGGTTGCATCATTTACTGGGGAGAAGAGAGCTATAAGTATTTACAACGATCTTCTTCTTACTGCTTACAGATCAGGTGTGAAAGAAGGCATTTTTTCGGGATTTGGTGTTGGTATGGTTATGTTCATTGTGTTCTGTAGTTATTCCATGGCTGTATGGTTTGGTGCAAAGATGGTGTTGGAAAAAGGATATAGTGGGGGTGCAGTGATTAATGTGATTGTTGCCATTTTGACTGGTTCCATGTAAGTTCCATTCTTTAATTTATTGCATATGCAGTATGATTGCTTGGAAGTTGGAACTATAACTTCTTTGATGAATTATTTTGCTTATTACTCGCATTGCTGTGTGAATTTCATAGGTCTCTGGGACAAGCTTCTCCCTGCTTGAGTGCTTTTGCTGCCGGTCGAGCTGCAGCACATAAGATGTTTGAGACAATTGAAAGGAAGCCAGAGATAGATGCTTATGATATGAAAGGAAAAGTATTGGACGACATTCAAGGAGACATAGAATTGCGGAATGTGTATTTCAGTTATCCAGCCAGACCAGATGAGCCAATATTTAGTGGATTCTCTCTTTCAATCCCAAGTGGCACAACTGCAGCTTTGGTCGGGCATAGTGGAAGTGGGAAGTCAACAGTGATCAGTCTGGTAGAGAGATTTTATGATCCCCTAGCTGGAGAAGTTCTTATAGATGGCATTAACATCAAAGAGTTTCAACTTAAATGGATTAGAGAAAAAACTGGTCTTGTCAGCCAGGAACCGGTGTTGTTTGCATCTAGCATCAAGGAAAATATTGCATATGGGAAGGATGGTGCAACAAATGAAGAGATTAGAGCTGCAGCTGAACTTGCCAATGCTGCCAAGTTCATTGATAAACTACCTCAGGTTCTTAACAACTGCCTGTTTGTCAGCTAATTGAAGTTCTTGTTTGATTTTTATGATTACATGAATCAGTAACCGACCAACAATTTTCATATTTGCGTCCAGGGTCTTGACACCATGGTTGGTGAGCATGGAACTCAGCTTTCAGGTGGACAGAAGCAGAGAATTGCAATAGCCAGAGCAATCTTGAAGAACCCTCGGATTTTACTTTTAGATGAAGCTACAAGTGCACTTGATGCAGAATCTGAGAGGGTAGTACAAGATGCATTAGACAAGATTATGGTTGACCGAACTACTGTTATTGTTGCCCACCGATTGACCACTGTGAGAAATGCTGATATGATTGCTGTAATCCATCGCGGAAAGATGGTTGAAAAAGGTATATATCTCACAGAATTCTCCATAGCATAAGACATGCATTTTCCAGCATGCTATTCACTTGTTAAATTGTTCAGGAGTTAGGACTTGTTTTTTCCTTCACATGCTATCATTTTCTTTAGAGATTTGAACTTTTATAACATAGTTTTGGTAATTTTACTAGCACTTTTGCCAAGAGAAAGCAAAAAAAAAAAAACCAGTGAAATGCTGCTCATTATTACATGATGCGTCAGTGATAGAGTCAAAGAGAAACATGTTGATGTATGTCAATTGAGCAGGTACGCACTCACAACTACTTGGGGATCCTGATGGAGCATACTCTCAGCTTGTACGCTTACAAGAAATAAACAGAGAGTCAGCACGTGAAACAGAAATCAGTTTGGAATCATTTAGACAATCAAGTCAAAGAAGATCAGTTCGACGATCCATAAGTCGATCCATAAGTCGAGGATCGTCAATAGGTAGCAGCCGCCACTCTTTCTCCCTCCCATTTGGTTTGCCTACAGGATTCAGTGTCCGTGAAAATGCCTATGAAGATCCAGAAGATATTCTGCCACCAGAAGATGCTCCAGAGGTCCCACTTAGCCGCCTTGCCGCTCTCAACAAGCCAGAAATCCCAGTTCTTATAATTGGTACTATTGCAGCATGTATCCATGGTACAATACTACCAATCTATGGCACACTAATGTCCAAAGCAATCAAAACATTTTTTGAACCACCGCATGTACTAAGAAAAGACTCGAAATTCTGGGCATTAATGTTTATGACGCTTGGTGTGGCTGCATTTGTGGTAATTCCAGTGAGATCATACTTCTTTTCAGTGGCTGGGTGTAAGTTAATCCAGCGGATTAGATCAATGTGTTTTGAGAGGGTGATTAACATGGAGGTTAGCTGGTTCGATGAGCCTGAGCACTCAAGTGGGGCAATTGGTTCTAGGCTCGCAGCAGATGCTGCAATAGTCCGTTCTCTGGTGGGAGATCAATTAGCTGCTATTGTTCAAAATATTGCAACAGTAACTTCAGCTATGATCATTGCTTTTACTGCAAGCTGGCAACTCGCACTTGTTATCCTTGGATTGATCCCTCTGATAGGCATCAATGGAGTTATCCAAGTGAAGTTCATGAAAGGATTCAGCGCGGATGCAAAGGTATGCCGTTAAAGCTAACCAGCCGGTATTTTAGAAAAAAATTAAAGAAATATAGTTGAATTCTTTGTCCATGTGGGAACTGCCAAACTGCCACATCCACAGCTGCTATTTTATTTTGCTAGAAGGTTTAGGGTGCGGGGTTTTTTGATAGCATAATTTTTTGTTTTATAAATTTCCTATAACTTATAAAAGCTAGTCATTGTGACAAATTAAACTGGTTTCTGTAGATGATGTATGAAGAAGCGAGTCAAGTGGCTAATGATGCAGTTTGCAGCATAAGAACAGTTGCTTCTTTCTGTGCTGAAGAGAAGGTGATGCAACTTTATGAAGGCAAATGTAGAGGTCCCATGAAGTCGGGAGTGAGGCTGGGATGGGTAAGTGGTGTCGGATTTGGGGTGTCTTCTTTCCTACTGTACTGTTTCTATGCGACTAGTTTCTATGTCGGAGCTCGGCTAGTTGACGCCGGCCACATAACATTCCAAGATGTTTTCCAAGTGAGTATTTATTACGTTTCTTTAAGCTTGCTCCCTAGAGTTTTAGAAGTTCTAGCTGGAAAATATAGTTTCAAACGATATTGAGGTACTTGTTCTCGTTGCAGGTTTTCTTTGCTTTGACGTTGGCATCTGTTGGAATTTCTCATTCAAGCACGTTCACTACTGATACCACCAAAGCGAAAAATGCTGCTGCTTCTGTATTTTCAATCATAGACCGGAAGTCAAAGATAGACCCTAGTGACGAGTCGGGAATAATATTAGAAAATGTGAAGGGAGAAATTGAGCTTCGACATGTGAGCTTTAAGTATCCAACTAGGCCAGATATTCAAATCTTCCGAGACATAAACTTGTTAATGCGTGCTGGGAAGGTATGTCTTCTATGGTGTCATAACTTCTATTTGTTTCAAGCATTTAGCATGTCAGAAGCTATATTTATTGGACTGAATTTCTTTCAGACTGTTGCTCTGGTTGGAGAAAGTGGGAGTGGGAAATCAACAGTGGTTGCATTGTTGCAAAGATTTTATGATCCAGATTCAGGTCGCATCACACTTGATGGAACTGAAATTCAAAAGCTACAATTGAAGTGGTTTAGGCAGCAAATGGGGCTTGTAGGCCAGGAGCCTGTTTTGTTCAATGACACAATCCGTGCCAACATTGCATATGGGAAAGGAGGAGATGCAACTGAGGCAGAAATTATATCTGCAGCAGAATTGGCCAATGCCCACAAGTTCATTAGTAGTTTACATCAGGTGGGGTTTCGTCATGTTTATTACTTGGATTGTCCATTGATCAATCACGAGTGAAGATATAACGCAGAAACACTCACCAAATTTTTGTTTCCTTTTGACAATGCAAAATGCAGGGGTACGATACTGGAGCTGGAGATCGTGGAATCCAGTTATCTGGGGGGCAGAAGCAAAGGGTAGCCATTGCCCGTGCTATAGTGAAAAATCCAAAGATTTTACTATTAGATGAGGCTACAAGTGCATTAGACGCTGAATCTGAAAGAGTGGTTCAAGATGCATTAGACCGTGTCATGGTAAACAGGACTACAGTAGTTGTAGCCCATCGATTATCCACGGTCAGGAATGCAGATTTAATCGCAGTGGTTAAAAATGGAGTTATCGTAGAGAGAGGTAGGCATGAGTCTTTGATCAAAATCAAAGATGGTTTCTATGCTTCATTAGTGGCACTTCACACCAGTGCAAAAACTGAATGAGCTACTCGCACAAGGAAGTTCCTCTCCCTTTTCTACAAACAAATGGAGCAAGTAAATCTTTTCTTAGTGTTTTTTGTTTCTTTTTTTAGAGCTTCTATGTATTTTCAGGTAAATGAATAAGAAAAAGGCAAACAAACTGCTAATAGTAAAAATTCTTTGTAAAATGTCGCAATTCTTTTCATCTTATTAAAAAAGAATGTAGGCAAACTTCTTTGTAATATTGAGATCAAACATCATGGATGACTGCTCCAAATCAAGTTCTATCACTATGATTTTGGTTGTCTCGGTTGCAATGAAAAATGTATGTACAAAATACTTCAGAAGATCAATGAAATAATGAGACTGATGGGGTTTCTACAATGCATGGTTTAGAATATTGGCTGTTCTTGAAAGTAGACCAAGAGAAATACTACGGGTATAGCTCAGATTTAATCTAGTAAACAAATGGAAAAACTACTGACATGCACATATTATACAAGTGATTTTGTTTAAGAAAGCAAAAGGAGCCACACGCCATGCTCTGCATACGTCAAGTCGAGCCATTCTTTTGCAAACAGTTGTGTAATGACAACGAACACTGCCCTAGCTTAAGTTTCTACAATGATATTCACTTGCGTATACAGGGCATTCTCACCGAAGTCCAAGCTCTAATGATATCCCATTTTAATGGTGTTTGACACCCGTGCAATCCTTTTTGGGCTTCCTGGAGCGCAAAGAATAATGTGTTTACAGCCCAGGCGAAAGCTTATTCTATAAGAATATAAATGCGTGCCAGAGAGAAACAATGCCACCCACACGAAACTTTGTCATCTACTTCCCCTGCTAGATGTGTGCAAGAAACTGGAACAGAGTAAGAGAAATTCGATCAAATGATTATAAATACCCAAGCTATCTGTTATAAAAACTAAGTAGTCATCATCTTCACTTTCATCACTCTGTGAAACAAGGTCAGTTTTAGAAATTTTTAAATTTGTTTTGGTATTTTTTTTTTTTATGATATTCATGCGCTACAAATTTTGCAAGCTAACCAATTTTATGTCAAACGGGAAAAATGCCAATTTGATAAAAAAGAAGCTGGTTACTTGGGGCATTTAATTTCTTATGATGGGGTGGCTATGGATCCAGGAGAATATCTTCCATGATGACATGGCCTAAACCATCCACAGTGAAGGGGACTAGGAGGATTGGTTATTATAGAAAGTTCACCCACCACTATGGCATTATTGATCAAGCATTGACCCACATGCTCAAGAACGATTCCTTTAGGTGGACTCCTGCTGTAGAACAAGCTTTTGAAGAATTAAAAAGGGCCATGGCATCCGGACCAGTGTTGGCTCTTCCAGATTTTTCGCAACAATTCATTGCGGAATGTGATGCCTCCGGCTTGGGTTTGGGTGCAGTGCTTATGCAAGGAGACCGACCAATTGCTTTTTCTAGCCAAGCTCTGCATGGCAAGAATATGGCCTTATCTACGCATGAGAAGAAATGTTGGCTTAAGGCAGTTCAAAAATGGCGTCCACATCTCTTTGTTCGTAAAGACCAAAAATGGTTGGTGAAGCTCTTGGGATTTGATTTCCAAATTCACTACAAAAAAGGAAAAGAGAACTCTGTTGCAGATGCTCTGTCCCCAAGGTTTGGCATTCAAACATGGGCCATATCTTCTCCTATGCCTAATTAGGTGGATCCATTAAAAGCCGAGATCTTGGCTACCCTACACTCGCAAGACTTGGTGAAGAAAATCAAGGAGGGAGAAGCTTTAGGTCCATGGCTATTCAAGAAGGAACAATTCTTTTTAACGGCTTAATCTATCTCTTGCCCACATCTAACTTTATTATTTCTATAATCAAGGAATTTCATTCCAGCACTAACGAAGGACTCCACAAATCTTCCAATTCCACGTCATGTGTGGATAGATATCTTTATAGATTTTGTTGATGGTTTGCCAACATCAAGAAGTATTTCTACCATTATTGTGGTGGTTGACGGATTATCAAAATATAGCCATTTTATTCCCTTTTACGGTGGCTCAAATATTTATTTTATATATATTCTAGTTTCATGGCATGCCCGAGACTATTATTTACGATCGTGTGATCCGGTGTTCACCAGCTTTGTTTGGAAGAATTTATTCCTTTTAAATGGAGTTAAATTCAATTTTAGCTCAGTGTATCACCGACGAACCGATGACTAGAAGACATTGAAGATGTATTTGCAATGTTTCACGAGTTCTAAATCCAAGGAGTGGGTAGATTGGCTTGCTTGGGCTAAATATTGTTACAATACCAGCATTCATTCTTCCACCAAGAAGACACCCTTTGAAATTGTTTAAGGACGTGAGCCTCCCACTTTACTTGCCCATGTTCATGGCACTTCACGTGTGGATCCTATTGACAAGTTTTTACTGGAAAGAAATGTGGTAATTAGGGATGTCAGAGCTAACTTGAAGGTGGCACAGGAGAGGACGAAGAAATATTATGATGAGAAACACACAGAGGGATTTCCAAGCGGGTGAATTTGTCTACCTAAAATTGCAACCATATCGCCAACTTTCCTTTGCACAACGGAAAAATCCTCACCCTCTCCCTCAGGCCATTTTGGAAACTCGTAAGAAAGGGGAAGAACAGGAGGTGCTTGTTCATGGCAGAATCTCTCCCCTGCTGGGGCCACATGGGAAAATCTTGCAGAATTGAAGACACGATTTTTCCTAGAGGACGAGGAAATTTTCAAGGAGGGAGGAGTTGTCAGAGACCTTGCCATCAATACCAGTTATTTCCTCTCAAGCAATAATATTTCCTTTCAGTAAAATTGTTCTAAATTCAGGCAAGTGTAATTCTCCTTTCCATTTGAATAGGTTATAACTGTCAGTTCTGCTTGAGAAAAAAAGGGAGGAGAGTTCTTCATTTTCTTGATTTTCTACTTGGAAAACTTAAGATAAATCATGAGTTAGAGCATGGTAGATGAGAGAATAAGAGCATGGTAGATGAGAGAATAAGTATCTAAACACATCAAACACAAAAATTAAAAAGAAATCAAGTGAGAGAATAGGGAGTTATAGAGATGTCATGACAATTTGAGAAAGAAGGAGAAATGGTAAAAAGATTTTGACTGTCTAGCATTCGAAACTCATTTTATTTTAAGGTAAGGGTTCTAAAGGCATATATACAAGTTTGAGTCTGGATTTTATATGGAATTTTCAATTTATGAATTAGGTTTTATTATTTAAATTTGGAGGAATTGCAAAATAATGGGAAAATAAAATAGGAGCCAAGATGGCAAGGAAGGGTTAGGGCCAGGCATGTTTATTGTTAAATGTAGTGTTTGTTTGGTCTAAATGTTTACAAAATTATATGAAATTAAGGTGTATGATTAGAAATGGATTAAATTAAATCACAAGAATTTAATTGATTTTGTTAGTATGTTGTGAATGTGTGTGTGAGAGACATTGGGAGGAAATTGTGTTACTTATTTATAATTGATGAATTTAGTTAGATTAAATTAATTTTTATATAAATTCATGAATAAGTAAAGAAATAATCAAGATGATGTCAAACTGTAAGATCAGCCAGGTATATGATTATGGAAGAATTCAGATAATTGATAATAAATTTTATCAATTGTGATTAATCTTGTAGCATTTTTAAAATGGTGATGGTTGGAAAAGAACAATTGATATAATACATTAAAATTTGTGTGTTTACATGTTAGAAATTATAAATTGAAGTTTTAGTTATGGTTTTGGATAATTATTAATTTGTAGGATGTTATGAATATAAGATTTATGTATAAAATATATGATATTTGCGTGAAAAGAATGAATGAAATATGTTATTAGTAAATAGAAAGTGGTTTGACTTCAATAAGAATAAGTCAATTTGAAAGACACATTGATTTTGGGTTGTATTTTTTTTTTTTAAAAAAAGGAGAAACATCAAGAGTTGGGCAAGTAGTGGAAAGAGCTAGGTTTACAGAGGAGTAAGTAGGCGCTCAACACCTTGTTCCATTTAAGTTTTGTTAATTTCTCTATATATTTTTTTTAAAATTTTGTATTACTAACTATTGAACTTAGAAATTGGAATTGTGAGAATTACGGTTTAAAATGAGATTTACGAATGACTCAACTTGGAGTGAGAATTTATAAATTAGATGGGAATGAGAGGTTTGAATTGAATTATGTAAAAATACATACCCGCTTATACTAATTGATTTTATGGATAAATATATAGAATATTCTGAAACTTAGTTTACTATGTTGATGGTAGCTAAGAAAACAATATTGTTATTAGGCGATATATGTTGATAGACATGCCAAGAAATGTTCTGAGACTTACCCAACCATGTTAACAGTAGATAAAGAAATAATATCAATATATATTAACAAACATGTAAAATGTTCAAAAATTTAGTTTAGCATGTTGATGGTAGCTAAGGAAACGATATCAATATTAGGCGATGTATGTTGACAAACATGTAAAAAAGTGTTATGAGACTTAGCCTACTATATTAATGGTAACTAAGGAAATAATATTGATATAAATCGATATATATTGAAAAATATATAAAATATTCTAAAACTTAGTTTATCATTTTGACAAGTAGCTAAGGAAACGATATCGATATTAGATAATATATGTTGACAAACATGTCAACAAATGTTATGAGACTTAGCCTATCGTGTTGACAGTAGCTAAAAAAATAAAATCAATATGTATCGACAAACATGTAAAATATTCTAAAACTTAGTTTACTTTGTTGACGATAGCTAAGGAAACAATATCGATATTAGGCGATATATGCTAACAGACATGTCAAGAAATGTTCTTAAACTTAGCCTAATATACACACACACTGACAGACATGTCAAATGTTTTGAAACTTAGTTTATTGTATTAATAATAGCTAAGAACATCATATAATATTAGATGATATATGTTGACAGACATGTAAAGAAATGTTCTGGGACTTGGTTAACTATGTTGACAATGACTAAGGAGATGAATGAATTGATTATGAATGAATTGTGAGAGATTTTAATGTATTAATAAATAAACTAGTATGCTTGAGGTATGATGATTATGAGATTGTGTTTTATGTAGGATGTGATAAGATAAAATTTTATATAGAGTGTCGTATAAAGAAGATTTTATTAAATTTTTATAAAATCCGATAAATTTTTTAATTGATTAATTAGATATATTTTAAATTATGAAATGGATGTTATTCTATAAATGAAATATAAAAGTGAGGATTTGATAATGTTGTGGAAGCAATCGAGAGCACTGAAATGTGTTGAAATATTTATAGTAAAAGGATATAAGGGTTAATTCATATTTCTCCAAATATAAAATACACGTGGAAAATAAGAAAGATGCTTTTAACAGAAATACGATAATAAATGATTGATGAAAAGGAGAATATAAGAATACACAATTCATTGATCGAGATACATGAGAGTGCAACGGCATGTAATATATAAATTGGTGTCGAAGTAAATGGGATGATAAAAAGAAGTGTTATTGAACACGTTAGGAAAGTTAGAAAAAAAAATTTAAATAAAAAGAAATTAAGTTTAATTTAAAGGTTTTTTAGTAATTTAGCCAAGATTTAATAATACAAAAGGATAAAAACTGCCCTTAGATGATGTCAATGTGTTGGTGGCTCAATGAGTGATAAAATTGCAATGGCAAGATTTCGGAGTGAAGGTACAAGATTTTAGGTGACCCAAAAACAAATCATCAAATCCCTGGCTACATCAGTACTTCAACTGGCACAATCTACACCATCCAAAATTCAATAAAGTTAATCCCACCGTCAGTGTTGAAATAATTCCATATCCAACTCTCACGCAAAAGTGTGGCAAGCTGAAACAGCACGAGCGCGCCAGCACCCGCCATACACGTCAGCACCCGAAGTTTTCTAACCAATAAGAAATTGCCACGACGTTTCGAGTTTCACTAACACGTAACCGTCAAGATAGCAAATGAAATCCAAATCCAAGACAAAAACACTACAAACTTCTTCAAATTCAATTTTTAGAATTTTGGTGCATACCTCTGTTTTTTTTTTTTTTTCATGGAGACTGCTCGCAATATTATTCCTCGGCCTGTTCTTTGCTTCCCTGGCACCAGAATTGCTACTCACCGTTTGAGCTTGCCTCCTAATGGTCTAGGTACTGGAAAATGTGGGATCCCATTTAGAAGCAAACGCTATGATGGTATTTTGAGTCGTGGATTTTCCGATTCTGGGCATTTAAAATACTATGTGTCGCCAGCGAGGTGTGGCGTAAGGAAAGAGAAGAGTAAGAAGAAGCAGCTCAAGTTGATGAGAAGATTGTTCAGGGACCTGCCCATTTTTTCCCATGCGGTCTGTGGCGAAGAGGGTAACGGTAGTTTGATTGGTGAAGTCAAGGAGAAGATGATTTCGGTGAGTGTCAGACAAG
>Ga0325403_1002563_pt1 | contig 16195 bp, 9 predicted proteins | sample PopdelMetagenome_19_FD_205665 | JGI IMG/M metagenome (GOLD analysis project Ga0325403, IMG submission 205665) | Populus deltoides microbial communities from Bellville, Georgia, United States - Xylem-PdKOR-R4 | ecosystem: Host-associated > Plants > Phyllosphere > Stem > Wood/Secondary xylem...
TTTTTAAAATACAAAAATAAACAGATTTTGTTGTTGGCAATAGCTTTTGTTAAATATACAATGTACCATATTAAAATTTATTTTATTTGTGTTTTTACTGTCAATACTTATCTATTTATTTTAATTAATTCATAAACACAAGCCCATCTTATCTCTACTTTCCTAAGAAAAAATACTTTCTTTATATGAAAATGAAAGTTTTTATTCTGAATATTTATATATTTTCTTAATCAGTTATTTATTAGATAAACATAAACTAAAATCTTATCCCTACAGTTCCTAAACATAATTATCTCCTCGCACGTTAATAATGTATTAGATAAAAAAATTATTTTATTTTCAATATTTATCTGTTTTTTAACAGGTCCTACATCATTTTGTTTTCTCAAAATTTTTAACATCATTTTATTCTCAAATCAATTGTTTACAACTTATTCAAGAAAAAAAATGTATATGAGTTATAATGAAAAACAAAAATCAATAATGAATATTCCAGAAACATGTCTTTTTAGTGACGGTTGGAGGGTGTGATGAATATTATTTTTTAAAATATTATTTATTAAATATATATTAAAATAATATATATTTTTATTTTTTATAATTTATAATTTATTTTTAATATTAAAACATCACCCTTTATATATATATAAAAATTTAAATTTTTTCATGCAATAACAGGACCCCCCCCCCCCCCAAAAAGCAAGATTCAAGACGTTAATTTTAGTCCCACCTTCCAAGCAAGGCGCAGGCGCTTTTTAACGTCAGGGCGAGGCAAAACTAACACAAGGAGACTGTTAAGAAAAAGTTGCTCCTCGTAGCGTGGTCATGATCAATTAAAAAACCCCAAAACAACAGAATCCTTTTAAAAAATGGACACCTTACATTTGATAGCTCTGCATCCATAAACCCTATCCCCCCCTTTCCATCTCCCCCTGTCAAGTTGCCAACCTCATTCGCTTCAAATGGAGGACGAAAGGTCTCTCTCGCTTCTCAAGGTTGGTTTATATAATGTATTTTCAACAGAATATTAGTTGATTTGCTGCTATTTTGTTTAAATTTCATGAACTTTTGATTTGGATTTATATATATATACATATATACTCGTATATTTATTTTCTTTAAAATGCCTGTAGTTAATGGTTAATGAAGGATTATTCCCATCTCCAGAAGAAGACGAGAAGAGGAAGATTATTGTCGAGAAGCTCAAAACAGTACTCATTATTCACATTCGCAAAATAATCAATGTTATCTTTTAGAAAATCTCCGATGAATGTGCCCTATAACTGTTGCAGATTGTGGTAGCGTGGGCTAAGAAGGTGGCGTGGCAGCGGTGTTTACCAAAACAACAAATTGCAGCTACATCTGCTACTATATTGACTTATGGATCCTATGGACTTGGAGTAAGTTTTTGTTGTGAAATGAAATGCCGATTACTGATAGCACATTTTGAAATTTCTTCGCTGTGGCTGTGTATTTTAAATGATCTTAATTTTTCTAAATTAAGAGCTCTCTGATCATATCCACCTCAATTTGCTTGTAATGCACCAATTCACTATCACATGTTTGTGTCAATTTTCAATTTTTTTTTTAATCAAGCACAGCATTCTACTATAGACCTCAGGCATGTAAATTTGGTTTGAATGCACCATTCCTATTAATGTGTCCTTGCTAATTTTGATCACATACTTTGTCTTTGTAAAACGTGTTTGTGAATTTTATCTGTCTGGTTCGTTCAGGTTCATGATCCAGAGTCTGATATTGATGCTTTATGTGTTGGTCCTTTCTTCGCCACTATAGCTGTAAGTTTTCTCTGTTTGTGCTCATCTAGTTTAACCATGTGGATTGGAATAAGTATTGTCTCGATTTTTGTATTATTCATTACTCGTGCAGGAGGACTTTTTTATTGTCTTGCACAACATACTTAAGAGCAGGCCTGAAATATCAGAAATCCATTGTGTGAAGGATTCAAAGGTTCCTTTGATGCGGTTTACATTTGATGGGATTTCAGTTGATCTTCCATATGCTCAGCTTAAAGTATTAAATGTTCCTGAAGTAAGTATGCATACCTTGGACTTGAACAGATTGTATGGTGGATGAAACATTCTTCTAAACGTGATGTTTGCGGTGTTCTTTCCTTGTCAGGATTGAGTAGATGATTGAAGTGCTTTTTTTACTCTTTTTTTTCATTCTTACAAATTGCTTTCATTGTATCTAGTAACGCGGTCAATAGATGTGCTGTGTGCTGCTCCAGTTTGATCAATCGTGGTTCTTTTCCCCAGTTGATAACAAGGATAATTGACATTTTGACTTGCTGAATCGCAGAATGTGGACATACTCAATCTATCCCTTTTGACTAATATTGACGAGACCAGTTGGAAGAGTTTGTCTGGAGTACGTGCTAATCAACGGATACTGCTGCTTGTTCCAAACCTGAAGGTAGATGTTCCTCATGTTTTCTTTCCCATTCACACAAGGATCTCAACTCTTGATTCATTCAGCATGACTATAGTTCATGTATCAGCTTTAACACATCAGTTCCCACAGTAGCTGGTACTTGTCTTTTTGGACAATGTCCCATATTTATTCAAAAGATGCATGTGTACACCTCAATATTGTTACAGCCACTGCATCACTATTCACAAGAGATTTATGCCATGATCTATCCATGGTTTATGAAATCTGAGTGTCTTGCAATTTTTTTTTCTTTACATGATGGTAATTTCTTGCACTAATGCATTGGTCCTAGATGTTTCCCCTGGGAACAAACTAGGCCAATACATGGAGCTCTTGTGGACTATAATTTTCTATCTGTGCAACACATGCTATTGCCACTATAATTATGTGCTTAGATGGTTTGCTTGCAATAGATTTGAAGATTTTTCAGATTGCAGTAATTTGTTATAGCAGTTTTTTGACGAGTATCAGATTTTTGAAATGATGTTTCAGAATTTCCAATCCATGCTGCGATGTCTTAAACTGTGGGCAAAACAGCGAGGAGTGTATGGTAATGTAAGTGCAACGTGCATGTTAGTTATATCAGTTTCATGCTTTGCTTCTATCTGAGATGGGCTTTATCAGAATAACCTTTCCCCCAAAAAATATGGATCCAATTAAATATGCATTGTTTGCAGCTAAATGGGTTTCTGGGAGGAGTGCATTTAGCAGTTCTAGCAGCCTTTGTTTGTCAAAATCAGCCTAAAGCCAGTGTAATTGCTTTAATTTCAAACTTCTTTTGTACATATGCGATGTGGCCTTGGCCTACACCTGTTATGCTGCAAGATGGAATGCCATCAAATGTGGAAGATGTGATTGAGACTCGATTCTACATGCCTATTCGTTTGCCATGTAGTCCATACGAGTATTGCCATTCCAATGTCACTAAAAGCACATTCACCAAGATCAGAGCAGAGTTTCTCAGAGGGCATTCTATGACTAGGGTATGTTTATTATTTAATTGAGACTGGAATACCTGTCTTGACTATTTACCTACACCGTGATTTGCTTGTGGCTTCTTTAGCACTTTTTTCTTTGGTTGGAGGGGCTGTTTTGGAGCTAGTTCCTTAATCAGATGGGGATGCTGTTCTATATATTGATTCTGTTCTAGTTAGCTATAGAGATCTTAATCAAAGAGGATTTTATACAAAAGACTGTAGAACTGTTTTCTTACAATACAGGATCTTCTAAAGTTAAAGCTGGACTCTGATGTGGGGAGAATTTTTGAGCCTTTCCCATACTCAACGAACTATACACGATTTGTCAAAATCTACCTTTCAGCTCCTGATCAAGATGAGCTAGGAGACTGGGTGGGCTGGGTGAAGTCACACTTCCGCTGTCTACTTCTTAAGGTAACTGGCTCATGTGCGCTCCTTCATTTTGGTAATCAACCGGGCATTTATTCACATAAGAACTAGTTGTGTGAAGATGTTGCCTGAATCAGTAAATAAAGATGAAAACAAGAATTAGCAATGCTAGTTTGTGTCTATGTCTTGGTAAACGGCCTCATTAGCCTCAGTTTCATTGCCCTTCCGGGGTCATACAATGCAAGGTATACCAACCCCAACCAGATAGATTTTAACTTCAGTGTATTGCTTTTGTGGGCACTCTCAAAGTAATCGATCTAATAGTACTCATGAATTTATTTTTACTTAATTGTTTTTTTTAATCTCGTGATTTGGTCTCTTCTTCCTTACAACACTTTCTGAGGTTTTATTTGCTTCAGCTGGAAGCCGTGCAGGGCTTTTGTGACCCCAACCCCATGGAATATGTTGATATGGATGCATCTGAACCAAATGTTGTTTTCTACTGGGGCCTAAATCGCAGTAGAAGCAATTTCGTGTATATAGAACCTGTTGAGGAGGATTTCTCGAGGAGTATATACTGTGGCTATTATGGCATTCGTGGAAAGATGGAATTATCTATCGTGCAAGCATCTGAACTACCAAAGAATGCTCGGTTTGACAGTGGAAACGGCAAGAAAATGAAAGCATGCTGGAAGATGCTTGACTACAATCAAAGGAGGACCCCAGCATATTCGCAACATCTGCCAAGCTACTTTGTTGGGTATGTGGAAAGCAATGGAGACACCGAGCACCCAAGTACTGGGGGCTAAAAGTTTACTGTGCTCTCTTACTCTGTTCTGGTACTGATCTTGTTTTGCATCCTACCTTGAGAAATTTGTGTGCGATTAGAATTTAGGGTTAAGGGATTATGGATTGAACAACTTAGTCTGTGATAGCATATTAGCTCTAAAACAACATAAATAGGATGGATTCTAAAGATATAAAAAAGAAAGGGAGTTTGCATTAGACGGGACTTTCGTAAATTACGTCGATCAATGCTTTCCTTCTAATAATTTTTTTTTCCTTTTACATTTGTTGAGTTGACAATTGAACCCGTTAGGAAACGAAGTTGAGCATGTTAGAATGCAATCAACACGAACTTGATTAACCAGCTTTGAAGTTTCGAACTAAAGCAATCGTTCTCCTTTGGAGTTATGATGAAAGCAATTGTAAGTTCTTGTGCCACAAATTTTCTTTTGGATAAATGTTGTGCAACGAACATTGAAATAGATACCCCTTTAGCATTGGACAAGAGAGGCTGCAAGTCTGCCACAAAGCCGAGAAAGAGCCCAATTCGTGTGAGGTGGTTTTCATTATCCTTTGGGGCGAGGCAGGCGTTGACTAATGCGAGCAGAATCTCCATGATCAAGGCCATAGGAAGATGAGGATTTTGGCATTTCGAACTTCTTTTCCCAAGTACAAGAGGTAGATATTGAACGTAGAAGACCAGCTTCTCGTTCACAAGCATATGCATTGAAGCGAGAGCCCACAAATAATAGGCACGAGGGGTCTGGCCCATGGCAACACCTTAGGCTTTGCCCCACTTTGCTTTCTATAACTCGGTAACATATTTTATGAACTATAACATTTATTTATTAACGATTATTATTGTTATTATTATTGGTTAAACTAGAACATAATGAGGTGCTGACTATTGTTCATAAGCATGAGAAAGATCTAATTGTTTTTTTTAAAAAAAAAAACAAAACAAGGATTGTAATAAGCAAAACGAGATTTTTAAAAAAATCCCATTGCTCATAAGCATGACCATTATTATTTCTTTTTTTTTTAAAAAAAGAAGAAGAAGCCATGGCTAGTAGATTTAGGATTCAGCTTCTTCCCTTTTCCTTCTCCATGGCCAGTAGATTTGCTCTGGACGGGCTATTGTGGTTCAACCACTGTTAGAAAGTATATAGTTTTTTTTTTCATTAATGGATAAAAAACATCTATAAAAATTAATATTGTTTTTATATTAATCTAAGGTTAAGTATCACCTTCCAATTTTTATATTTAAAACCCCTAACAATTCCTGTAAGTCAGGAAGTGAGAATTTCAAAATTTGTTAACTTTGGAAAAAACCCATTCTCTTAAAATCAAATTCAACTCATAACATCTTAAGAAAATTAAATTAATAATAAAACAATTAATTCTTATGGTATGATTTTAGCGAACCATATTGGTAGAACTGTATTTTAACGAGCCATTATTGAGTAATTTCGTGGGTAAAAACATCCCCGTTGATTTCAAATTTGTTTCGAGTTGATTAAAAAAAGATTTACCTCAATTCTTGACACATCATGATTTTTATTGAAAATTTATGGAGCCATGTAATTATAGGGGTGAATAAAACCAGTTTCTCACCTTGAACTTTGGAATAAAATGGTCCAAGTTATGAATATAGATGGGGCAGGATTGTCGAGAATTTTGAAATAATGAAATTTCTTTTTGACTTCCATTAAATTACTAAGATATTCTCTTATATATTATAGGCACATTGATGACTTATGGGAAGAATTCTCTCTTCAAATTTATATAGTCATGAAACTTAAGATGTTTATAACATCATCTTCTCGCCTTAAATTTAGAATTGGATTTGATATGTTTGATCGATCTAGATACATACAATATAAGATGAACTTGGTTGAATAAGAAATTAAAATGATGGAAATTATAAATAATTTTAATACAAGTCAAGAATTTGGATCTTGGATGAAGAACCGACACTACTCACATGCAAACACAACAAGATTTGAGGTGATCGGATTGAGAGTGGGCTTGCTTATTTACAAATAACTAAACAATTAAAATCAAACCATGCATCCAAGAAGCAGGTGCACTTGATTGATCGATCATGAATATTGCTGCTGTTATCCAAAAAAAAAAAAAATTATGTGAACGGTCTAACGCTTAAGTTAAATTAAGAAGACGAGGAGACCAATATGAATAGGAAACCAATATACAATCTCTTTATGTGATGCGTAAAGAGATTTAACTTGAGCATGAATACGGTAGACACCTGACATGTCTATCTTGTTTTCCATGCCGCTAAGCTTAAGTTGAAGTTTTTAGCGGAATTAAGAAGTCCATGGAAAGTTACGCTTAAAATCTTGAACCTGAAAGCAAAGAAAATATGGTTTTTATCTCTGCCAACCACGTACACACATTTACAAGGTAAACTGAGCCACGAACAAGGCAGAAAAATGGCATCGAAAAGGAGGACACTTGGTGAAATCAATGCGGTTTGCTGCGGGCTGCTTTCTTGTCAGCCCCCCACCGTGGAAAATCCCTTTTGCCGAAGAGGAGGAGGAAAACAGGTGGGGCCGTGGAGGTCCAGGCCCAAGGGATCAAAATTATCATCAACTGAAAGCAAAATCTTAATTTGATCCCCACCAAAAAAGAGTTTTACATTCTCATCTCATATCTTCTTAAGAAGATTTGCTAAGCACGATTCGGCAGGTCCCTTTAAAACAGTTGGGGTTTGATAATCAAGAAGTTAACATTAAGATTTAATAGTAAATCCATCTTCACAGATCATATCGGTATCATAGAATTATGATTAAGGGATCACTTTTCACTTTATTCTTTTTTATGTGGATATAAATGTAGATGTAAATGTAAACGTGGATGTTGCTGAGACTCAGAAGTCAGAAAAGATAGACCACGAACAGCAGCAGCAGCAGCAGCAGCAGCAGTGCTCGTTAGGGGACAGACCGACAGATAATAAGATGGGCCTGATCCACAGTAACCGGATCCATGGAGAGTAAATCACGAGCTGAGGTGATTTTGTCGACATTGGAGCTTGAGATCAAACCCAAGACAGTAGTCTTCGCTTTTGACATGGGTCCAAACTTGTCAGCATCATGAAAGGGTTTGCCGTTTTTAATGTATATCTCGAGAGCTTCATTTCAAACCAGTGCTATCAACGCCAGGCTTTAGATCATTCCAGAAGTTCACGAGCCACTCTGTGAGATGCTTTTCCTAGCAAGAAAAGAGACAATTAATGTCCGCTAAAAGAAATAGAAAGCACTGGAGGCCACGAACTGCACACCACGTGTCACTCAAACATGGTCATGCCTCATAATGTCAACCAGACTGACGTTTGAATAATACCCATTTTTTTAATCTCCAACCATTTCGAGAGTACTTCCTTTACTTTTTTATCATCATTTTCTTGTTTTTTTTCGTTTCAACTGGAGGACAGATTCTTTTACGATAAGGTTTCAATTACCAATCACATCTTAGTTGATGTTTTTTTAAAAAATTTTTTATTTCTTTTATTTTTAAAAGCATGTTTAGTAATACGTTGAAATTGTATTTTTTTAAAAAATATTTATTTTTTATTTAATATTATTTTTTATAATTTTTATATTATTTTAACGTGCTGATATTAAAAAATAAAAATTTAATATATTTTTAAATAAAATATAATTTAAAAAACAATCTTTACCGAATTTAAAGATCCACCGACTTTAAACATGCTATGATAATGGAGAAAAATAAAATCACTGTGACGAATTTACATCTGAAAAGTTTAAGCAGAAACTCACAACCAATTCATAACGATTTTAAATATAAATAATCATTTCAGAATCCATGACTTGAGGTTCCGAATTAAATATGAGTATTTTATATAATGATTAACGAGATCACGAGTTCAGTTAACAACTAACATCAGAGAATAATGTGAACGCCACTGCATCTGAAACTGGTAAAGAGTGACGACAGAGGCAATCCACAGATTGAGACATTATTATATATTTGGCAGGCAATGGTTCAAGATCAAGGAGACCCACACTTGAGTTCATTTCAGAACACAATAAGCAAGCAAACAGAATCTATCATATAACAGCATCACCAAACCAATCTAATTCCCTACCCTTCTTTTCGCTGCCCCTCTACCTTTTCAGTTCTGCAAAAAATGAGAACTTCAGTCTCTTCACTGTCCATTCTCCTTCTTTACATCCTCCTCCTCTCAGCTCCTTTACCACTAACCCAATGTGGTGATCTAGTAGGCCAGATATGCAAGAAGACACCCTTCTACGACCTTTGTGTCTTGTCCTTGCAACCAAACTCAGGGACTGATGTTAAAACTCTAGCCTCTAAAATGGCTAATCTCGTCCTGTCCAATGTGACCGATACCCTGAATTTCATCCAAGGCTTAGTTAAACAGGAAACTGGGACATCATTAGAGAGGCCACTGGCTGATTGTGCAGAGTTGTACATACCAGTTGTCAAGTACAATCTTCCTCAAGCCATTGATGCTTTGATTAGAGGAAGGTATGGATTTGCCAATTATGTTTTTTCTGATGTTTCCAAACAAGCTGATGCTTGTGAGAAAAACTTCTCAGGCGAGGATGAATCACCATTGACTGATAGGAATAAACTTATCAGCAATCTTTGTGAGGTCGCGGTAGCCATTATCAATATATTGCAGAAGGGTTTCTGATTATGTTCTCTGTCTTCTTATTTTGGTTACTAGTTAGTGTCTGTTTTGGTATGTAGCAGTTCTCTCTTCATTGCTGGACTAAATTAGTGAGAGTCCTTCAGGTCTGTATCTAAGTTTTTGTACTTGAAGCAGCAGTTCAGTTTGAACCAGTGAATTATTGGCATCTTTAATCTTTTATTATTATTTTCTTCTGCCATATAAGCTCTCTCTTTTTTGTCTGTTTTGTTTTGGACTTGGATGCCTAGTGTTAAGAGGGGTGTGGCCGAGTTAACTCGAGGTTGTTTTTTTTCACTGCCCCAAGAAATAAACCCAACCCTAAGTGACCAAAGGTTCTGGAAAGGTTACGAATATTTGAACTTCCAAGTAGTTAAGCAAGTTAGCTACAAAAGTTAGTTCACAGGACAGATTCAGAGACTATCAGTTTGCTGCAATTTCGCGTTGATGTTATAGGATCTCCAAGTGCAGCATAGAGTTGTAGGGGAGCTCATTGTGATTCTGATGGACCGAGTTCAAGTGATAATTTTGTTTGTCTGTGGAGGCATAACATAAGCCCAGGTTTCTGTTAAAGCCACAGCCTCCTTCACAGTTGAACTTGCTGCTATACAATTGAAAAAACTACAGCAGTTTGTGATTGATGTTTCCTGCCAATCTTATGGGCGGGATGATTAGTTTGGCCCAAAAGGAATTGGACAGGCCACAAATTTAATATGACAGTAAATGAGACAATTATGGGCATAATAAAACGAATCTACAGGCCCAAACCAGAGAAGGGGAAAGAACAGAAGAAAATCCACGGATTGAAATTTTTTATATTCATGTCCTCCTTATTATTATTCATTGAATAGTAAATTTATATATTTATATATTATTTATTACTTATTACCTATCAGATAAGTTAGCTGTAATTAAAAAAACCACCTATTCAATCAATATTCATTGGATTAAATTTCCATCCCTAAGCAAATTTCAAGAAATGAAAAAGTTCATTCATGGTCTCTCAAGTATCTTATCCGATCAAATCAGCCCATTTATTTTTTTTTCTTTATCAAATTAAATCCTCTGTCTTCAATTTGCAGAAGACAAGAACCTCCGTCCTCTTAACTGCATGCACGTGGCAGCTATCTAATAAATGGATTGGACAGAATAGAATTAGAAGGATTCATTTGAATAAATGTTGAGGCTCGTGGCACCATGAATAATTTTGTCCGAAAGCAAACACTAAATAGTGAGGGTGCGAGGAGAGCATCGAAAAGAGAGCGAGGAAGAAGAGAAAGAGGAAGTCCTCACCTCGGCGGCAGGCTGACGAGGACCTCATCTTAGAAATAGGAACCAAACGGCTTTTGGGTTTTTAAATACCAAAATGTGCTCATGTGGCTGTCTATCTTCAAATACCAAAATGTGCTCATGTGGCTGTCTATCTTCCTGTGTTCTTGTTCCTTTTGCTGTTTTCCCAGCAACTTCTTCTACATTACCTCGCAATGAGAATAAAAAGAACTCAAAAGGCATCTCTGAAGATGCATGGTGTGATTTGTAGTAATCCACAAGTTAAGACAAAACGTGATGGTGGTCGTTTTAAACCCATACGCTTTGCAGATATTGACTGCAGGTCGAAAGCAAGCTAGCACACGAGTCTGCTCATAGAAGACCGAGTCAAAAAAACTTTAGTTTTGTTTTTAATCGAAGACCAAGTCAAAAACCTTAGAAATTTTCACATCTCCAAATGATTTTGAAGGAAGAGGACAGTAGTCAGAAACCAACTGTGGTTTCACAAACTTGGCTTCCTTTGTAAAATGTTCTACTCTTTGTTTCTTTTCTTTCAGTGCGTTACTTCTCAGACTCTAAAGGCAACTTCTTTCATGATAAAATTAGGCTAGGGCATGTGATGCCAGCGTTTTCTCCCTTCGCCAATTATATAAAGTGAAGTGTAAACTCAACCTCATCCTGAACTAGTACAGACATTTTCTGCCCTTGCTTCATTGAGAAACACTTGTGCAATTATATTCACAGTAACAAGCACATGTCATGAAACTCGATTTCGTAACATAAAGAGAAGCCTAACTCCCTATTAAAAATCACCTAATCACCACACCACGGCACCGAGTCTAGTTATTTGCATTCCGGCAGAGATTAAACATCCAATCTCTTTATCGTCCGTTTTACTTCTCCGTTGCCTCCTCCTTTTGTTTCTTGCACCACTAATCCAATGTGGTGATTTGATAAACAAAACTTGCAAGAAGACACCTGATTACAATCTCTGTGTCTCATCTCTACAATCAAATCCTAAAAGTTTGGATGCAGATGTTCAAGGTCTAGCCGACATAATAGCAAAAATCACTTTGTCAAATGCAACTGACACGCTAAGTTACATTCGTAAACAAGTCAACCAAACCGAAGATCCCAAGCTGGAACAATCCTTAGCTTACTGTGCTGAAGTGTACATACCAGTTGTGCAGTACATTCTTCCCCAGGCTATCAATGCCTTGAATAAGGGTTGGCTATGGATTTGCCTAGTATGGGATGTTGGATGCAGCCGATGAAGTTGATTCATGCACAGGGTCGAAGAAATCACCACTAGCTGGTAGGAAACAACTCGTGCTGGACCTATGTGGTGTAACTGTGGCCATCATCAACATATTGCTGAAGAAATGAATATCTGATCTAAAATCTCCTTTTCATCTATACATCCCTCAGAGCTGCTGCTGCTTTTGATTAACCAAATTTCTTCTTCCATAAATCATACAACATCATATCCATGTTGTCTTTTGAATGAGCTAGGTATGGAGCGTCAATAAATTCCTAAAATGAAATCTTCAAATACTACCTGGTGCTAGGAGATACTGACAACACCAACACAAAAATAAAAACAAAACAAAACAAAGCAAAAAAAACTAGTAAGGCTAAGTTCTAGAAAAAAAAGATGAAAGAAATCCATTGATTTCGAACACCAATCCATGAAGTAGAAGAAAGATACCGTATTGAAAACAACAAATCTAAAGAGAATACCAGGTCTTTCCATTGCAATTTAATTTAAACATAAACATATTCCATGTAATACTTTACAGATAACAGGCTACCATCAACAGTCATTTCGCCTCTCTAATACCTAAAACATAGGGATCCATATATAATGCTGCTTCATATTTAGGCACTCTTACCCATTCCATCCCATTTTGTTCATCAAATAAAAAAAATGGTTTGTAGAACAAGATACGAGATTCATTTAAATCTAGCAAATCAATTCACAAACAAACCTGCCTTTGTTTCAGTATGGAGAATTATACAGTAAGTCGGCTGTAAGGAGGGAACTTATCATAACTGGCTCAACCTAAAAGGCCACAGCACTAAACTGTTTTTCCCCAAAAACCCACCAGTAAACTTTTTCGGTAATCTAACTCATTCCAAACACTATGAATGTAAGGGATAAATTACCCGACAAACTTCGATCTTGGAGGGATATTGGTACAAAAAGTGCAAGTATATGGCTTGCATGAGAAGTGCGAGAAAGCAGGTAAATTTCTTTCAACAATACAAGCTTGATTACAGTAACTGTCTTCTTTTCCCCGCTCATCTCACAGTTCTTGGATTTTTGGGAGGATCTGAACCAGCAATTGTTTCTATGAAGCTGCAATGCATCAACAAATAAACAGATTAATTGTAGAAGACCATAACATAATATTAACACCTGATATGACCAAAGCACAAAGTACATGTACTTAAAGTGCAAGATATAACAGGAGAAATGTGATCCATGACATACTTCGGATATCCAGACCCAGGTCCATTAGACTCGCTTGCAGATGGATTCCCAAAGTATTGAACTGAAATTAAACCATCACCAGCTGTCTCTGATGACACAGGAGATCCCACTGAGCTTGCAGATGTAGCTCTGGATGACATTCCTGCAAAATGAATTGCATGAAACTACGAACATAAGTTAGCAAAAAGAAAGAAAATGCTTATGGAAAAATGCCAGCAGTGATTTCTGTAATGGAATGACCTCTTGTAAAGAATTATTAAGTAATATGATCAATGAGTTTCCAAAAATGAATTGCAATTTGCAAAGGCACCCAGGCAAAATTATCATTTTACATGCACGGGAAGCACAGATAAAAAGATCATAAAACAAATAATGAAACAGGAGAAAAAGGGTAGAGAGAGAGTGATAGAAAGCCTGAAACTAAATCATCTTTTCCCAAATGCCCCCAAACAATTAAGGATGTCTGAAAATTTAGAGAAAGCAGCAAAAAGAAAATAGATGGACAACACTAGAACATGATTCAATGTCGTTTTGAAAACTCTAACCCTGTTACATGTAGCCAACATTATACACACTGGGCAAGATTCAGAAAACCATTTCAGCATAAGATACAGTATATTAGAATCAAAATTCAGAAGCCCGCCCACCTTTCGCAAATAAACATCCATATACAAGGAAATTACATGGATGGGAGCTGTAACACAAATAGCAGATGCTGAAAATGGACAATAGGGGAAAAATTCACACATTCCAGCTCAAAGAAGTCAAATGTAACTTTTGAATGATTGGGAAATTCAAACATAAAGAAAAACTCTACAGTCCAAATCAAAGGCATGTATTAAAGCATAGGTTATCCCACATATCATTTGTATCCAAACCATTGGCTTGAACCAAGTATGGGTTAAAGACTAAGGCAGTAATACTGTGAGAAGATCTTGCACAAGCATTACCTTGAAAGAGAATCACAAGGCAGAATAGAATGGTGAGCACCATGGCAAATACATTGTTATTGGATGATGGCTTCGTAGCTTTTAATTTCTTCAAGGCCTTCATCCGCTCAATCCTTGCACGTTTCAACATGGCTAGTTCAGAAATCTCCTTGATCAGCTTTTGGTCAGCAGCATCCAATGATGGACCTCGTGGAGGCCTAGGAGGCTTTTTATTGCTCGTTTTTTTATGCTTCTCCTTTACCATTTTCTTCTCTACTTGACCAACAGATATTTCACCCTCCAACTTCGCATGGTCTGCAGAACCACCACCAGAGTCTGACACGTAGCCACACAAATTTACCCTCTCTTCACCATTGGCTGTCCCATCGGCGAATGCCCCACAAACCTTAGCAAGCAACGGCTTTGCTGGTGTTTTTACTCCTGAACCTGCATCTTTACATGAATCTTCAACACTATTTCTCACCCCATTTTCAAGATCAACCTCAAAATCTCTATCTCTTGGAGCCATTTGATCTATTTCCAGCAACCAAAGCCAGTATGATGTCTTCAATTTCTCACTCTAAACAATTAAAGCCCAAAATAGATTCACAAGAACAAGACCGCTAAAAGAAATTAAACCTCAAAGCCAACCCGTCATACGAAATTAAACTTTTTTTTACATGATAAAGTACAGAGCACTGCGAGAATTGACGATAAAGATATCCAACTTCATCAAGTAAACAACACTTTCCAGTTATAACTCGCAAATGAAGACATACAGAGTCCACAGTAATAGCAAACTAACTTGCCCTTTTCACTAATAAAGCCTCAACCTTTGACTCCTTCCGAAACCCGGGCTGTCAATCTCAAAATTAATCACAAAAACTAACAAAACCCTGCGTTTTGAATAATGGAATAAAAAGTTAGCCACACTCCATGTGCTGTAAAGGGCCCAAAATTAGAGTTTGTGCTTCAATCTGCAGAGTTTACATAATTGGAAAAACAAAAGGCAAAGCAAATAACATGTCTTTAACATTCCTTAACAAAACAGGCAAATACAAAAACACCCATAAGAAAAGCTTAAAACTTGATAATAAATCAAAGAACCCATTAAGCCTTGAAATTAAAGCAAGGCAGGCACAAATCAAACCCACAAAGCAAAACCACAAGAAAACAATGCATTACAAATTACAGGATCAAATACACAAATCCAAAGTACCCCATTATTTTTTTTAATTAAACCCTAAAAAGAGCAGGGGAAGAAAAACGAAAAAGAAAAGGAGTGGATAAGTACCTTGTAGGGAAAGAGAGAAAACCCCAGATCCGAAGCAGACAAAGGCGGTCAAAATGGGCTGTATCTCTCTCTCTCTCTCTCTCTCAATGTTAGAAAATAAAAATAAAAGCAACAGATAGTACCATCGTAAATATAAAGAAAATAGACAGAAAGGATGAGAGAGAAGCGAGACACAAGGGAAGGACACGGGGGGTTTCAGCGAGAAAAAAAAAAAAAAAAGAAGATTCTGGTCGTTACCAAACTTAAATTGTTGAATCCTAAATATTAATTAAAGAAAAAAAAAGAAAACAATTAATTATTTCCTTGTTTCTTATGAAAACCAGGCGATGTGATTGTCTTGGAAATTTCACCGACACTTGGCTGTGTTTTTCCTTGTTTTTACAATTTCAGTTTTACGCCCCACAACTTATAAATTTTGTGTGTTTTTATTGACAATAAAATCTGCATGCATCATATACATATCCTAATCAAACCTTCTAAATATCTTGTCCTGTGAGAGTTCTAATGCTGTGATAGTTGTTAAACGGCATCGTCCCTTTGTGTTTGTCAAGGAAAACAAATTATTCCATTTACTCTCAGACCACAATTTTTAAAAGTCTATTAGCCCCAGACAAGATGAGCGTGACCTGTATATGTGTATTGGTTAGAAAATCGCTTCACCTGTTTTGGATAATTTCAATTAAACGACAAAATGACTGCGTACGTACCAAATTAACAATATTTTATAATGTCAATTTGATTATTTAAAAAAATATTCCGACGAGTTCAAATCTTGGACCATCGCATCAAGAAAAAATTATTAAATCCTTTAAAATGTCAAGATTTCTCCTGAATCCTGATGTAAGCTGCCATGGAGATGCGTGTTTGAGATAACTCGTTAGTGAGAAGATGATGGTAAATTTTTCAGTTACATCGCAGTGATCAGATTTT
>Ga0325403_1002564_pt1 | contig 16194 bp, 7 predicted proteins | sample PopdelMetagenome_19_FD_205665 | JGI IMG/M metagenome (GOLD analysis project Ga0325403, IMG submission 205665) | Populus deltoides microbial communities from Bellville, Georgia, United States - Xylem-PdKOR-R4 | ecosystem: Host-associated > Plants > Phyllosphere > Stem > Wood/Secondary xylem...
CGGTTAGCAATTCACCACTTTCAATTCGTTCTCTCTTTTAGCCGGAGACGACCGTCTATGTATTCGAGTGCCGTCAGCCCGACTCAATTCCCAGAGCCGAGGGGAATATTTGCGGAAAAAGAAAAGAGGTACAGCTCTGAGCCCAAATATTTAAACACCAAAGCCCACTAATTAGATTTGCGTTGGAGATTTTTTTTTTTTTTTAATGTGTGATGATTGTGGTGTTTTTTTTTTAATATTTTATATTTAAGAGCATGAAGAGATTATATTTTTTATTTTAAAAATATATTAAAATAATATTTTTTTTAAAAAAAAATTATTTATAATATCAACACTTTAAAACAGTTTTAAAATACAAAAAAATAATTTAAAGCTATCATATTAAAACAATTTAAAAATAAAAAAAAATCAATCTAAAACTAAAATAAATTTAATTTTTTTTTTTAAAAACGGTTGGACCACAATGCTAAATACCAATTAAATATGATTCAACCATTGACTATATGATTTGGGCTAAATGAATATGACCTAACATTTTTTTTTAATGACCTAGTAAGTATTAGAATATTCATGGGTTGAGTCATCACAATCATTCTTTTACACCAACAATTTTTTTAACAAAAATAAATCTCCATATATGGACTTCAAAAATTAAAAACAAAATCTCACAAACTATATAAGCATAAGACTTCTAGGCTTCACTTGTTTTCTAAAAAGTAATTTTTTTTTGGAAAGTAGTTTCAATGGAAAGTAAATTCTAGAAAATAGATTATTTGTTGATGTTTAACGGTGTTAAAGAAAATAAATTGAAAAAAACTTTTCAATATTTGACTATTCCATAAAAAATAAGTTGAAAAATAACTTTTTAATTTTTTCTCAAGTTTATTAAAAGAATTGAGACCAAATCTGACATATAAAAAAAGTTGAAAGATGATGATATTAAAAAAAAAATCCAATTTCATAAACTATTTCAAAACAAAATATCAATCAAAAGAATGAAGACCAAATATAATAGGTAAAAAAACTTTTAATTAAAAAAATGAGTGAAAAAAAATAACAATAAAAAATAAAGATAAAAGTTAATTTAAAAATCAAATTATAAGAGATAAAATTGAAAAGAAATAAATAAAAAAGATTCAATATAAAATATATAACAATCAAAAAACTGAGAAACAAATTTGATATAATAAATAAATAACAATATATTTTTATTTTTTATAATTTCTAGAAAGTGCATTCCATCCAAAATAAAAGGAAAATATTTTTTTGAAACCCAAGCTAAATTTTTCTGTGATTGAAAGATATTTTCAATTAATTAATTTTTTTAATGATAAATAAACATGAAAAAGTTTAGAAATTATGAGGTTAAGCAGTTATCCTCTATTAGTGCTTTAACTGACTAGGTTAATTTGTTAATTTTTGTATCGATCGATCATGGATAACCCCTTTCTTTTTCCCCCTCATTGTGAGTTTTAATAACACTATCTTGTTTATAGCATGTACTTTTGTATTTCTGACAATTATCCTTACAAATTAATGACTCAGTGTTTTTGACTCAATATAAGAATTTGTTCTTTTTTTTTTTTCCTTTCATGTTCCTGACTCTAGCGTCAGTGACAATTCCTATGAATATTTCCAACTATGGCATTGACAAATCCAAAAAATACGATTTGTGTTGTCTTGATCAAAAACTTATTTTTTCATTCATTTCATTTTTTGAATTTTATGCATAGTTATTAAACTCGGCCCGGGGGTTGACCCGGCCAAGGGGTCGGGTCCAGGGTTTCATGGGTCAACCTGGAAAAATTAAAAAAATTAAAGTTTTAATATTTCATATGAAAAAATCCATGTAAATATAGGTTTTACATATTGTAAACAATGAAGTTTAAAAGAATATTTTAAAAAGTTTTTTATCCCACATTAAAAATATATTATGTTAAGCTTTTAAGTTAAAGTATTTAAATCAAAAAAGTTTTTTATCCTACATTGAAAAAACATAACTTTTTTCTTGGGAACATAGAGTATATATACTAATAGGTTTCAAATCTCACATTGAAAAAACATAACTTCTTTCATGGAAACATAAAGTATATATACGAAAGGGTTTCAAATCCCACATTGAGAAGATACTATGTTATCCTTTTAAGTTGAAGTATTTAAACCAAAAGGTTTTTTTATCTCACATTGAAAAAACATGATTTTTTTTCTTGGGAACATAGAGTATATATACTAATGGGTTTCAAATCCTATATTGAAAAAACATAACTTTTTTCATGGGAACATAGAGTATATATATGAAAGGGCTTCAAATCCCACATTGAAAAGATAATATGTAATCCTTTTAAGTTGAAGTATTTAAACCAAAATGTTTTTTATCTCATATTGAAAAAACATGATTTTTTTATTGGGAACATAGAGTATATATACCAATGGGTTTCAAATCCCACATTGAAAAAACATAACTTTTTTCATGGGAACATAGAGTATATATATGAAAGAGCTTCAAATCCCATATTGAAAGATAATATGTAATCCTTTTAAGTTAAAGTATTTAAACCAAAATGTTTTTTATCCCACATTGAAAAAACATGATTTTTTTTTGGGAACATAGAGTATATATACTAATGGGTTTCAAATTCCACATTGAAAAAACATAACTTTTTTCATGGAAACATAGAGTATATAAACCAAAAGGGTTTCAAATCCCATATTGAAAAGATATTATGTTATCCTTTTAAGTTGAAGTATTTAAACCAAAAGGTTTTCTATCCCACATTGAAGAAACATGATTTTTTTCTTGGGAACATAGAGTATACATACAAAAAGGCTTCAAATCCCACATTGAAAAGATACTATGTTATTCTTTTAAGTTGAAATATTTAAACCAAAAGGTTTTTTCATCCTACATTGAAAAAACATGATTTTTTTTTCTTAGGAACATAGAGTATATATATTAATGAGTTTCAAATCCCACATTTGAAAAAAAAAACCGGGTCTCGGCCGGGTTCGCCCGGGTCATGGGTCGACCCGCTGGGTCCCTCGGGTTTGGCCTGGCTGTTGCCCCAGCCGATCTTTTATTAAACCCGGACTGGTCCAGCCACCGGGTCGACTGGGTCCTGGGTCGACCCGTTGGGCCGAGTTTAATAACACTAATTTTATGTTGCCCAAAATTGGGTTATAACAAACTTTATAATAAATCGAGCATTTTTATTCAATTTCTCACCTTTCAAAATAATTATTACTAAGTCATTTACTTTGGAATATCGTTAAATATAAATTTCTAAGACTTATCACCCAAATCATATTTATTTAAAATAATCAAAACTATTTCACGATATTAACATAGTCATATACACTTCTAATCTATCACAAACATCTATTATAACTCACACTAACAATAATGAGATAGAAACGTATATTTTCTATTAATTTCTTCCTTATATGCAAAATCAACCAATCGCAACAATTCTTATCTCTAAGTTTTTTAACCATTCTCAAGGTTTTGATTCACAATGACATAATGGATTCAATCATGTTAAAAGTAACTAAACTTACCTAAAATCATTTTACACACAAAATTATAAGTTGATAAATCACAATTCACTTAAATAAACACATTTTTATTATACATCAATTAGCACCCCTTGGCCGGCCATGAATGCCTTAGGATTGTCATGTTTTCTTCATCAATTCCTACTAATTTAACATTCGTTATAAGTTACTCTGACCCAATTGAGTCAATTCATAATCAATTTGCATTTTCCTAAAAAAAATTCCATAAACCCTAACCTTAAATTTATGATTTCTACTCCAAATGTTCTTCGAATTGTATAAGATTGCTAGAAAAGATTTGGAACCCCTTACCAGACGTTATTCTAGTCTTCAAATCATAGGTAGTTGAAATTTTCCTAACCTTAAATTTATGATTTCTACTCCAAATGTTCTGGCGACGACGGAGGCTCTTGTCGTGCCTCATGGTATGAGGTGTTGTGTATTGGGAAGGTTTTTTGGATTTAATCATAAAATTATGATTAATGTTTAGGAGTCGCCACCTAGTATTATGGTCACTAGGAACCTATGGTCTGCGCGAGTCTGGGTAAGGGATTGGTTGTGCAAGGGGAAGACGCATCACCTCCAGTGCACCCTACCTAAGGTAAGCTACATTGTTTTTTGATTGTGTTTTTCTAAGTCGAGTTTCTATTCGTTGGTCTTTTCTAAGGCTCAATACAGATCTTTTTTCATAAGAAAGTCTCTACGTTATTGGGTTATATCCTAACCATTCTAAAATCTAAATTTTAGCATCGTATTTTTACACCTCACAAATATTGAAGTCTACATCTGAATCCTAAAAAAAAAAAGATTGGAAAAAGATTTTTTACATGTTGGCCAAATCTTAATGGATAATCATAAACTGGTTATGATATCTATTTTTTTTTAAAACATGAAAAAGATGCAATTTTTGTATTTTTTTTTATGAAAAATATGCTTGGAAAAATTTTAGGATTTGACCGTATGCAACAAAATATTTTTTTTCTTTTTTTTTGAAAATGTTTTGATTTTTTTTTAAATATTTTGGAGAAAACTGGGTATTTTAATACCGGAGTTGTATTTTACAATGTAAATATACAACCCGATATAATGAAAAATTGGTAGAAAAATATTCAAGAAAACCATAATTTTTTCAAATGATTTTTTTTTGAAAACTTTTGATTTCTTTTTAAATAGATGTAGTCCACTGCATGAACAGTAGACGTGAATTATAATTCACGCCACTATTCATGCGTGAACAGAGACGGCGAGGAAGAAGAAGGGGAAGGGGAGAGAGGGCGGACAACCTAGCACGACGATGGTCTGGCCAATGATGACGGTGTGCTGCCAGTGGTTGCAGTGGTGGAGCTGGTGGCAGAGCAGGATGAAAGAAGGAGAAGAAAATCTGCAGGGGGAGAGGGACCGGCGGTCGCAGTGGCTATTCTTTCATTGGTGTGGATTTGGGTTCGCAGGGAGGCTGCACCGCTGTCTGTTGGTGGAGGAGAAAGGTGTCTGCGGGGTCTTCGGGGGCTGAAGACACGGTGGAGAGAAAAGGAAGAAGGAAAGAGAAAGACGTTCACGGTGGCTTATAACAGACGTAGTGGTGGCTGGCCGGTGGTCTTGGCAAAGCTTAGTGGTGCTGGTTGCTCAAGGCAGAGCTGGAGGAAGAAAAGGTGACGGTGCTGGTTTCCTGTGGCGGAGGAAGAAAGAAGAAGAAACAGAAGAAGAAAATCTGCAGCGGGGAGAGAGAGGAAGGCTGGTTTTTTAGCTTACTTTGGACTCGATTTTCTCCTCCCTCAGGCTATAAACTCAGCCTCTATTTATAGGTGGTGGAAGAGGGTAATCTCTTCTGCATCGGTGTAAAATTTCAGCCCTTGATTCTGTTAGGAAGGATCCCAACCGTTGGCTCAAAGTTGGCATGGTGCACTATCAAATCTGCAGAAAAAGCTGCCTGAGTTGGCATGTTTAGGCTGGCGACGTCGTTAATGAGTTGTCATTCAGATTGAACTATTTACATGGCGATGTAGAGGAACTGTAGAGGATCATTTTCGTGCAAGTTTGGTTAAATTTGGTGGACGTTAGGTGCATTAAATGCACATTCAAAGTAGGTAACCTGAACAGTTATTTCAGAGATTTAAAGAAGAAGATTGAACACTACCAAAGTTCTGATTTTGGCCAAAGTTCATTTCAGTCTTCCCTCTTTAAATTTGATTTAATTGCACCTATAATTGACCCTAAAACTTCAATTTTCTTATGATTTTGCCCCTGATTTTGTCAATTGAACCCCCATAGTTGGCTGCCTGTTGCAGAATGGTCCTTAGCTGCAAATTTCTTCAATTTAACCCCTAATTGACCCCAAACTTTAATTTTCTTGCAATTTGACCCCTAATTTCAATCAATTAACTTGGTAAAAATTAAATTTGGTCTCTTAAAATTTCAATATTCTTAATTAAGCCCAAATTAAGCTCTCAAACTTAATTCTTCACCAATTAAGCCCCAAATAAAATTAATTTGACCCATTTAAAGTATAAGTAAGTCCTTGCACTTAATTAAATCCTTCAATTGGACCCAAATTAATTCTTAAACATAATTAAAATTTAATTTGGCCCATGATTAAATCAAATTGGCCTATTAAAAATTTAATTATGTCATTAGACTTAATTTTTATGCAAATTCGTCCAATAATCATTTAATTTGACCTTGAATTTGCATTTTTTCTCCATTCTTGGGCATAATGGGATACAATTAGGCCTTGAATTTCCTCCAAAAAATTACAGCTTGATTCCCCGACCTGCTTTCTCCACGTTGTCAGCCTTTATTTTATTATTTTATTTTTATTTTGAAAAAAAGTGAATTTTAGGGAATAACCCAAAATTGGGTTATGACAGTTGCCCCCTTCTTTACAATGCTTACAATAGACAGTCTCGTAAGAGACTTTAGATAGTAAGCGTTGTAAAGAAAAAAAAAATGAAAGATGATGGACTCATTATATTGAGAAATGATGAATCCTTTTGAGGGCTAGAAAGCACACTCAAAGTAAAAACTAGAAGATTTTTCTTTTGCAAATTCAGAGATTTTGAAGTGGTCGAATTGTCATGGGTGACCTATCCAGAGAAAATTAAAAAAGTTTTTTGAGATGGTCTTATTGTAATGGGCGACCTACCCGGGTGAAAAATGCAAAGATTTTTCAGAGATTTTTTCAAAATGGTGAAAAATACAGAGATTTTTCAAAGTGGTCTTATTGTAATGGGCGGCCTACCCAGGTGAAAAACTCAAAGATTTTTCAAAGAGGTGAAAAATACAAAGATTTTTCAAAGTGGTGAGAAATGCGAAGATTTCTCAAAATGGTTTCATTGTAATGGGCAACCGGCCCAAATGGAAGATGAAAAGAGTTTTCAAAGAGGTTTGACTGTGATGGGTGACCTACCTATGTGAAAAAAATGAAATGTCTTGAAAGAACGACATGATAGGACTCAAAGGCATATTATTCAAGAGACGGGAGCTCGTATGAGCGTTTGAAAAGAGATAGGACTTGAAGGGGAGCGAGGGCTGAAAAACACATTCAGAAGGAGGTAGGGTTAGAAAACACACTACCCAAGGTGGTCAAGGGCTCTAAGGCGCACTCGAAAGGAGGCAGGGTTAGAAAACACATTACCCAAGGGATAAGGGCTTAAAGACACACTCGAAATGAGGTAGGGTTAGAAAACGCACTACCCATGAGGTGATGGCCCAAAGGCGCACTCGGAAAGAGGTAGGGTTAGGAAACGCACTACCTAAGATGGTCGAGGGCTCTAAGGCGCACTCGAAAGGAGGCAGGGTTAGAAAACACACTACCTAAGGTGGTTGAGGGCTCTAAAGCGCACTCGAAAAGAGGCATGATTAGAAAGCACACTACCCATGAGGTGAGGGCTCGAAAGGAGGCATGGTTAGAAAGTACACTACCCATGAGGCGAGGGCTCGAAGGCGCACTAAAAAGAGGTAAGGCTAGGAAACGCATTACCTAAGATGGTCGAGGGCTCTAAGGCGCACTCGAAAGGAGGCAGGGTTAGAAAACACACTATCTAAGGTGGTCGAGGGCTCTAAAGCGCACTCGAAAAGAGGCATGATTAGAAAGCACACTACCCATGAGGTGAGGGCTCGAAGACGCACTAAAAAGAGGTAAGGTTAGGAAATGCACTATCTAAGATGGTCGAGGGCTCTAAGGCGCACTCAAAAGGAGGCAGGGTTAGAAAACACACCACCCAAAAGGTGAAGGCTCAAAGGCACACTCAAAAGGAGGTATGGTTAGAAAACACAATACCCAAGGTGGTCGAGGGCTCTAAGGCGCACTCGAAAGGAGGTAGGGTTAGAAAACACACTACCTATGAGGTAATGGCTCGAAAGCACACTAAAAAAGAGGTAAGGTTAGAAAACGCATTACCTAAAGTGGTCAAGGGCTCAAAGGCGCACTCAAAAGGAGGTATGGTTAGAAAACACAATACCCAGGAGATAATGACTCAAAGGTGCATTCAAAAGGGAGATAGGACTAGAAAGCACACTATCTGAATGATGAGGGCTTAACAGCCCGCTCAAAAAGAGGTAATGGTGAGACACCGATTTATCAATAATGAAAGTAATGCATCATGATTAATATGCATGTATACTTACCTGAGAAATATTGATCCCCTTTTCTTCATTGAGTTTTCCTTTTCTCAAAAGTTTGACTCTCTAATAGAAAGCTTTGATGGCTCTTCTGCTCTTGCTTACTCAAGTCATATCTTGTGATCTTGACCTTTGAGAGGGATCAACATACTTGTTTTCTTACAAAATTTAATCTGATGGGTTGTCAACTCCCCCCAACATTTTCTATTTTCTTAGAAGGGGAATCATGAAGTCAGCCTTTTGTGTTTATCAGATTACCCCCCAATTTGATCATGTCTTCAAGTGTTCAATTTGGGTTTTCCTTGGGGATGAGGCTATGTGGAAGAAGATTTGGTTATTTACAAGGAGTTGTTTTCATGAAGAATTTTTGGAATTTCAAAGCTATTCTGAAAAATCATTTTGATGTTTGTTCAAAACAAACTTGTTCTGAAAAATTCAAGTGATTCTCATGGATAGGTTTGCATGAGTGTTGAAAAATTTTGTTTTGGTTTTGGTGAAGTGAAGTGATGTTTGATTGGTCAAAAGGGTTTAAGCTTCAATTTGAGGGTTTCAAACAACCAGTTTTCAAAGCATTCATTTTGCTTGCATGAATAATGACTTGTTTCACATGGGAAAGCATAGTCTACCGATCCAGATTGCCTACCTTTGATCAGAAAGGGCTTGATTGGGCACGTAACGTAGGCTTTGGCTCTTGGCTATGAAGAAAAATGATATTTATAGGCTCAAAAGGTGTTTAAGGGACATTAAGACTAATGATCAGTAATGCTTATATCCCAAACTCTTTTTTGGTCTATGAATTTCTGGACCATGGAATTGATTTGCAAAATGGTCCACGGTGCCCTCCAATGTTGAGCTTTTTCTTATTTTGGTTTTGATCATTATTAAATTAGTGATTTTTGAGGTACGCTCAAATCTTTTTGGAACTCTTTCATGCCCCCCAGCTTTGTTTGGAAACTTTTAATCATTGAGGATTTTCTTTCATGCCCCCCAGTGTTGTTTGGACACTTTTATTGTTGAGGACTTTTTCATGCCCCCAGGGTTGTTTGGGCACATTTAGTCATTAAAGATTTTTTTGCACTTGCCCCCCAGTCTAGGGTGTGATCCTAGCCAAAGTTATGTTTTCAAGGAAAAAGTTATTAGGCTCAAAAGGGGACTACAAGGGATTTCTTTTAGAATTTGTGAAAGGATGATCAAAGATGGCCTTTCTTCATTTCAAATGCATGCATTCAGAATCGGCAACCTTTGCTTTCTCATATGCGAATATGCAAAATGGTTTCTCATTATTCATGCAATCAAAACTCGACTTTAAAGTTATCTCATGGTGTTCGGGTTGTCTTTTAGGTTTTTTAAGTGTTAGGATATCACTTGAATTTTTAGAACTTAATTATTAGAACAAACACCAATTTGATTTTTTTTTTTGTATTAAAACTTTGATTTCCCAAAAATCCTTGTGAAAACATGGGGTCATGCTTCTTTTTTTTGGAGAGAGAAAAAAAAAAGGAAAAACACCAAAGAATTCTTGGTGTAGTGGTTTTGTGAGTACAGAGTGTGCTCAGTATGTTATTTGCATGAAACAACAAAAATGAAGGCACATTATGAACATATGATTTTATTAATAAGAAAAGGCTCATTTGATAGAAAGTCTTGTGACATTATGAGCCGAATTGCCAACAAGACTAAAACATGTTAAAATATGACAAAAACTTTGTAAACATGATCAAATAGAGGTGATTATTAGGGGCAGACTCCATCCTCCTGTCTTGTGGCAGAACTTTGTCCTCTATTAGGTAGAATGCACACTACCTTCTTCACACCCTACTTTTGCCATAAGTGCTTTGAGATTTTTAGAGCATTCCACCTCCAATGCATTCACCGATCCAGTACCTGAAGCATGATTGGGTAAAGGGTTCGAACTCACGTTTGGAGTTCCTTCGAAGGTTATCCATCCAAATTTGATCAAATGCACGAGCCTCTTTTTAAAGGCACTACAGGTATGAATGTTGTGTTCCGCAGCGCCAGCATGGTACTCGCAAGTGAGATCGGGCTTGTACCAGTTGGGATAAGGTGGTTACAGAGGTGTCAAGGGTTCTGGAGCTATATGTCCGATGCTCAGTAGCTTTTGGTACATCTTATTTAAGGGTAGTGGTATTGGAGGTAGCTGTTCTTGGATTCTTTGGTGTTTGGTTTGAGGCTCAGATTTTCTGGTAGGAAAAGAAGAGTTGAGATTGATGTTGACGATTTGGGGTGAAAAGGATGGAGTGTGGTATTTTTGGAATGGGTTCTTCCTACCCCTATAACTACCCTCAATATGGTCAACCTCTTTCCGTTTACCTTCGAAGCCCTTTTTTTCCACAGATGCAGAGATTCTACCACTCTTTACTCCTTGCTCTATGCGCTCAGCTACTGCCACAACGTTAGTAAATTGTTGGGCCGAACTACCCATCACATGCTCGTAGTATGGGTCTTTAAGCGTGTTAACAAACATAGTGACCATCTCTTTGTCCAAAAGTGGGGGAAGCACCAGAGCGGCTAGATCTCTCCATTTTTGAGCATATTCTCTTATGCTTTCCTTGTCCCTTTTCTCTAGATTGGACAAACTGGTTCTATCAAGAGTAATGTCCATGTTGTACTTATATTGCTTCACAAATGCCTCCACCAAGTCTTTCCATTTGCGGATTTTGGCGTTGTCCAATCTCATGTACCAACTTAACGCCGCCCCACTTAAGCTATCTTGGAACAAGTGCATCAGTAGTTTTTCATCATGTACTACTTCTGCCATTTTATTGCAATATGATTTGAGATGAGTTATAGGGCATTGTGTTCCAGTGTATTTGATGATTTCAGGAACACAAAATTTTTTCGGGACAACCACATTTGGGACCAGACACATTTCTGCTGCCCGTACTGGATCGTACAAGCCCAACCCTTCAATGGCTCTAATCCGAGCTTCCAACGCCGCCATCTTATCTTGATCAATGTCATTGGATGACTTGGTCTTGTGGGACTCATTAGCAAATGGATTTATGATTGCAGGGGCTGGTGTCAGTGGCATTGAGTGCACAAAAGTTGGATTGTATGGAGGTTCTTGACCATGTTCACTCATTGTTTCTTCAGGTTGATCTGTTTCCAAAGGCTGAAAAAAAATAGCTGGCCAGTTGGAAGGACCTTCACCAGAGGCATTTCTAAGCGTTTTCTCGAGTAAGCTAGTGAGGCGAGCCACGCTTGCTTTCAGAGTCTCTAACTCTTCTTGGAAATGGGTGTCACGGTGAGCACGCTCTTCACCTTCCATGCTTCTTGCTCGGAGTAGAGTGTTGTAGGCTCTTTAGGGACCTATATTTCAACCTGATGCAAGTATGTATGTTATTTACAATGGATGGATGTATGTGTGTGGATGCAAATGTATGCACATTTGGTATGAATGGAAAAAAAACCATACATAATGAATATGTAGGGAGTTTATGCTCTAAAGAAAGGTTCTAGGTCATTACATAATGGGTAGACTTTCTACCTAGTCTTAAAAGGGTCTATGAACTACCTAGTGACCACCTTACGTGAAGGCAGTATAGGGGTTTATAAGGAATGGTTGGGGCACAGTGTGATCGCCATTATCGAGTAAACACTCAGCTCATAGTTGGATGTTTCACGAATCTAAACCCCGACTTAAAGTCATGAGGCAGACCGCTACTCCCCACCTAACCTAGAATTGGGTTTATTCGCAAAATTAAAATGCATGATAAAGTAATAAAAATGCGAGCTAACATTAAATACCAACAAAAAGGAAAAAAAATCAAACAATCAAAACTTAGTCCAACTAGACAAGGCTATCCCCAGTGGAGTCGCCATCCTGTCGCGAGGTGTGCGAGCGCCGGCGCGACGTCGTCTGGCAACGACGGAGGCTCTTGTCGTGCCTCCTAGTGTGAGGTGTTGTGTGTTGGCAAGGTTTTTTGGATTTAATCATAAAATTATGATTAATGTTTAAGAGTCGCTACCTAGTATTATGGTCACTAGGAGCCTATGGTCTGCGAGAGTCTGGGTAAGGGACTGGTTGTGCAAGGGAAAAACGCATCACCCTTAGTGCACCCTACCTAAGGTAAGCTGCATTGTTGTTTGATTGTTTTTTTCTAAGTTGGGTTTCTATTCGTTGGTATTTAATAAGGCTCAAAGCAGATCTTTGTTTATAAGAAAGTCTCCACCTTATTGGGTTAAATCCTAACCATTCTAAAGTCTGAATTTTAGCATTGTATTTTTACACCTTGTATCTTTAATACTTAAGGGTGTACTTTATCGTGTAATTTTACACCTCACAAATATTGAAGTCTACATCTGGATCCTAAAAAAAAGATTGGAAAAAGATTTTTGACACGTTGGCTAAATCCTAATGGATAATCATAAACTAGTTAAGATATCCATTTTTTTTAAAACATGAAAAAGATGCAATTTTTGTTTTTTTTTATGAAAAATATGCTTGGAAAATTTTTAGGATTTGCCCGTATGCAACAAAATATTTTTTTTCTTTTTTTTGAAAATGTTTTGAATTTTTTTAAAATATTTAAGAGAAAACCGGGTATTTTAATACCGGAGTTGTAATTTACAGTGTAAATATACAACCCGATATAATGAAAAATTGGTAGAAAAATATTTGAGAAAACCATAATTTTTTTAAATGATTTTTTTTTGAATTTTTTTGAAATTTGTTTTTTAAATAGATGTAGTCCACTGCATGAACAGTAGACGTGAATTATAATTCACGCTACTATTCATGCATGAACAATAGGACATGAATTATAATTCACGTCCACTGTTCACTCAGTGAATAGAGATGGCGAAGAAGAAGAAGAAGGGGAAGGGGAAGGGGAGAGAGGGCAGACAACTTGGCCGGCGGTGGTCTGGCCGAGGATGACGGTGTGCTGCCAGTGGTTGCAAAGGTGGAGCTGGTGGCTGGTGGCAGAGCAGGATGAAAGAAGGAGAAGAAAATCTGCAGGGGGAGAGGGACCGGCGGTCGCAGTGGCTATTCTTTCATTGGTGTGGATTTGGGTTCGCAGGGAGGCTGCACCGCTGTCTGTTGGTGGAGGAGAAAGGTGTTTGTGGGGTCTTCGGGGGCTGAAGACACGGTGGAGAGAAAAGGAAGAAGGAAAGAGAAAGACGTTCACGGTGGCTTATAATAGACGCAGTGGTGGCTGGCCGGTGGTCTTGGAAAAGCTTGGTGGTGGTGGTTGCTCAAGGCGGAGCTGGAGGAAGAAATGGTGACGGTGCTGGTTTCCTGTGGCGGAGGAAGAAAGAAGAAGAAACAAAAGAAGAAAATTTGCAGCGGGGATAGGGAGGAAGGCTGGTTTTTTGGCTTACTTTGGACCCGATTTTCTCCTCCCTCAGGCCATAAAATCAACCTCTATTTATAGGCGGTGGAAGAGGGTAATCTCGTCTGCATCGAGGTAAAATTTCAGCCCTTGATTCTGTTGGAAAGGATCCCAACTGTTGGCTCAAAGTAGACATGGTGCTCTGTTAAATCTGCAGAAAAAACTGCCTGAGTTGGCATGTTTAGGCCGGCGCCGGCGTCAATGAGTTGTCATTCAGACTAAACTATTCACATGGCGATGTAGAGAAACTATAGATGATCATTTTCGTGCAAGTTTGGTTAAATTTGGTGGACGTTAGGTGCATTAAATGCACCTGCAAAGTAGGTAACCTGAGTAGTTATTTCAAAGATTTAAAGAAGAAAATGAACAGTACCAAAGTTCTGATTTTGGCCAAAGTTCATTTCAGTCCTCCCTCTTTAAATTTGATTTAATTGCACCTATAATTGACCCTAAAACTTCAATTTTCTTATGATTTTGCCCCTGATTTTGTCAATTGAACCCCCATAGTTGGCTGCCTATTGCAGAATGGTCATTCGCTGCCAATTTCTTCAATTTAACCCCTAATTGACTCCAAAACTTTAATTTTCTTGCAATTTGACCCCTAATTTCAATCAATTAACTTGGTAAAAATTAAATTTGGTCGCTTAAAATTCCAATCTTCTCAATTAAGCCCAAATTAAGCTCTCAAACTTAATTTTTCATCAATTAAGCCCCAAATAAAATTAATTTGACCCATTTAAAGTATAATTAAGTCATTGCACTTAATTAAATCCTTTAATTGGACCCAAATTAATTCTTAAACATAATTAAAATTTAATTTGGCCCATGATTAAATCAAATTGGCCTATTAAAAATTTAATTATGTCATTGGACTTAATTTTTATGCAAATTCGTTCAATAATAATTTAATTTGAACTTGAATTTGCATTTTTTCTCCATTCTTGGGCATAATAGGATACAATTAGGCATTGAATTTCCTCCAGAAAATTACAGCTTGATTCCCCAGCCTGCTTTCTCCACGTTGTCTGCCTTTATTTTATTATTTTATTTTTATTTTGAAAAAAAGTGAATTTTGGGGAATAACCCAGAATTGGGTTACGACACTCCACATAATTCCTCCTTGCTGCCGTGAATAGTGTAGCCTCCTCCCTTGATTTTCCTCACTTTTCTCTCTTGATAATAAGCTTAAGATTAGGGGTGTTCACGGTCCGGTTTTAACCCAAAAATACAACCAAACCGGAAAATAATATTCTTTATTAATACAACCCGGACCGAATCAAGAACCGGTTCAAACTGAACCAGTTTTGTTCGATTCAGGTCGGTTTTTTAACAAAAAAACCTAAAACACCAGACTGTTCTATGGTTATAGTGATTACCATTATTCACTCTCTTCCCCTTCCCCTTTTAGATGATGTTACGAAATATTTGTATATTAATAATCAAACTATACAATTTTGACATAATAAAATAACTCCTAGAAGAAAATAACTCCTAGAAGCCCTGAATAGGCCAACGATTTCTCCTCCACAAGCTCTTTTGCTGTTGCATCCATCTTCGCCCTCGAGAACTCGTCAATCTTGAGTCCTGACATTGTCATGACCAAAGGACTCAGTCTGTAATGAGATATGAATGGGATGATTTTAATTGGTCCTCTCTAAAAATTAAATTTACTATTTGTAAGTTAAAGTTTAGATCATTTCGCAGAAAATGTTGACAGAATAGATCCATACAAAGCATGAAACAAATAGGAGAAAGTAAAAGGAAGTAGAGATTACCCTGCACAATGGACCATTTGCCCTTCTTGCAGGTAACCGGGGAATAGTATACAAGGCCAGGTTGAATCCCATAAGATCCATCAAAATATACCCCCATGGAAACCCATGTTCCCTGAAAACAAGATACAAGGAGAAACAAGATAAATTAGCCAAAAGGGATGTCTTACGATCTACAGGGAGAGCTTGGATAACCATTGTTCACTTGCTTTTGGGGAAAGGGGAAGGGGAAGGGGAAGGCTGGGAAAGGGGAAAGGGAAGGGAAAGGGGAAGAGGGTGGGGCGGCTGAGAAGGGTGAAGGGGGATTGGGGAAGGGGAAGGCTAGGAATAGGAAGGGAAAAGGGGGGGTGGCGGCTGGAAAGGAGAAAAGTGATTTAGGGTTAGGAATGGTTGTTTTTATACCTTTTTTTAAACTGGTTCGGTTTGATCCAATTCAATCGGTTTAAGCTGTTTTAAACTAGAACCGAAACGGACCGGGTGGTTTTTTTTATTTTTTAATCGGTTTATTCGGTTTTTTTTATCAGTTCAGTTTTTTCGGTTAATTTTTTCTCGGTTTTTTTGGTTTAATCGGTTGGTCGGTTTTTTTGAACACCCCTACTTAAGATGTAGTGGGAACAATTGCCCTCACTATCCCCTCAAAATCCTTAATTTTCCATGGTTTTCTTTCTAAGAATTTTCTCCCCTCAAATACGTGTCGACAATGCGAGTGATAATATACAATTATCAAGCTCATTAATTCTTTACAGCTGTAGCAAGCTAGCTAATAATATAGCACAAACCAAATTGAATATTGTTAGTTAAGGGACAACTTAGCTACTCTTGTAACCAGCTAGCTAGGTGGATTTCAGAATAGTGTGGACGTGTTGATGTCCAGAGAAAGAAACTTGCATTGCTATTAA
>Ga0325403_1002569_pt1 | contig 16187 bp, 13 predicted proteins | sample PopdelMetagenome_19_FD_205665 | JGI IMG/M metagenome (GOLD analysis project Ga0325403, IMG submission 205665) | Populus deltoides microbial communities from Bellville, Georgia, United States - Xylem-PdKOR-R4 | ecosystem: Host-associated > Plants > Phyllosphere > Stem > Wood/Secondary xylem...
AGGAACAGGGAACCCATCAAAGGAAAAACACCTCGTCTCTGCTTCTAAAATACAAAACAATTATTCTTACCACAACATAAATCCAGAAGTAGTATTGCAGTTAAAAATAATAATAATAATTTACCACCCACTAAAACACAATAATGTTGTTACATGGAAGACATTATTAGCGATGATCGTGGTACTTTCTTTCTACTTCTATCCTCTCCTCGTAACCAGAAGTTCTCTTTCTCTTTCTCTCTCTCCCCCTATATCCATGGCCTGCAAAACCATTTCTTTCTTCTTTTGCTTCCTTTTCATCTCCATTGATTCAATCTCTTATCAACAATTATCAGACACAGAAACAGATTGCAGTAAGCGTTGGATCCACATTAGACGGTTACCATCAAGGTTCAATCTTGATCTCCTTACAAACTGTTCTGAATACCCACTTTTTGATAACTTCTGCCCTTACCTAGCAAACCATGGTTTAGGCCCCAAAACACACAATAAGTCTCAATCTTGGTACCGTTCAAACCCATTATTGTTGGAACTTATCTTCCATCGTAGGATGCTTGAATACCCATGTTTAACATCAGATCCCAATCAAGCCAATGCCATTTACCTGCCTTACTATGCAGCTATTGATTCTTTGAGGTATCTATATGGTCCGGGTTTTAATAACAGCATGGAGCATGGGCTTGAATTGTATGATTATTTGCAAGACAATGAAGGTTGGATATGGTCAAGGAATCATGGGGCTGATCATTTCTTGGTCATGTCAAGGCCTGCTTTGGATTTCTCTCAATCTGTAGATGTTAATCCTCCTATTTGGGGTACTTCGTTTCTTGAATTGCCAGAGTTTTATAATCTCACTGTTTTGATTGTTGAAGGAAGGGCCTGGCCTTGGCACGAACAGGCCGTGCCCTATTTGACATCGTTTCATCCCCCAAATTTAGGATTACTTGAGTCTTGGATTAAACGTGTCAAGGCTTCAAAGAGGACCACTCTGTTGCTGTTTGCAGGTGGGGGTGGTGTTGGTTCCTCACCGAATATCAGGAGGAGTATCAGGAATGAATGTGAAAACAGCAGCTTAAGTGATAGCAGCGACGTTTATGTTAATAATGGTGGAGGGCACGATTACTCCAAGATGAGGAAAGTTTGTGATATAGTGGATTGCTCTAATGGGGTATGTGAACATGACCCAATAAGGTATATGAGGCCAATGTTACGAGCAACATTTTGTTTGCAGCCTCCAGGGGATACACCAACTAGGAGGTCAACTTTTGATGGGATTATTGCAGGGTGTATACCAGTTTTCTTTGAAGAACTATCCGCAAAGTCACAATATGGATGGCATTTGCCAGAGGAGATGTATAGAGATTTTGCTGTTTTTATGCCAAAGGAGGATATTGTACTTAAAGGGTTGAGGATTTTGGATGTGTTGATGGGGATACCAAGAGATGAAGTCCGGAGGATGAGGGAGAGAGTTATAGAATTGATACCACGAGTTGTGTACAGGAAGCATGGGAGTTCATTGGATTTAAGAGCTAGAAAGGATGCATTTGACATAGCTGTTGAAGGTGCTTTGCAGAGGATCCATTCTAGGCTAAAAGCAAGGGACTTTGATCAATGACCAGAATTCTGTTATTTTCTGGCTGTTGTAATTTTTATATCTACTTATTTTTGTTTTTTTCTTCTTCTAACCACCTTTATTGCATAGGTGGAGAGAAAATTAGATTAGTATAAAGCTACTCAATTTTGAAGGAAATCTATTTTACTTTTTTTTATTCTTCATATTTTAGGCCATGGCATGCAGAGATGCTCATATCTGGTTGTTTAGCAGTCACTGGGAATTCAAGACAAATTTCCAAAAATAAGGCAACAAAAAGATGACAGACAAAAGGGAGCTGTCAGATTTTGCAAAATACATATGGTACCGGATGGAAGAACTGGGGAACTGCACCTTATAGGGAAGTCTCTTTACTCTTCTGTATGGCAATTGGTCGGAAGTTTAAGATTTCAACCCCATCTGATGATCGCAGAACCCCAGGTTAAACCAGCTCCAAATCCTGCAGTTACAATGGTATGGCCTGGCTTCACCTTCTCACTTCTGACGGCTTCATCCAAAGCCAATGGAATGGACGCAGCACTTGTTACCATAATTTGCCACATTTGATATGATCCTTTCCGGCGGGACTTCTAAGCATGTTGCAACTGCATCAATGATCCTTTGATTTGCCTGCAGAAATCGATTGTTGTTACTTATAAGCACTCTATTATAAAATGTCTATCAGCATATGAGAATTTGCAAGAATTACTTGTAAATAGTCTCGTATAATCTGCAAGCGGTTTCATTCACAAATTCTGTCTGTGTAAATTACCTTACTAGAATTATCACCACATGCTTATTTTCAGCAGACTACAGTTGCTACCATGGGTGAACTTAGCTAAACCATTCCTATTGCAAATTAAATATCATCTAACTATTAATCAATTAATGGACATCAAGATCTTTCCCAGTTGCTTTCAGCCCTTCCTAATGCCTAAAGGCGCAAATGGAAGTGAATCTAGGAATCATTTTGCCTTACCCTTTTTATGATCATTCTACTTTAAAAACCTGAAGGTCCTGATCCATAAAATGCATATTTGTCAAACCAAAAGGTCAGCAAAAATTAATTTTGATAAACTTCTAAAAAATTGAGTTTTTGAAAAATTGAAGTCCAAATTATTTAAATCTCTTCTATATATATATATATATATCTAATAAGTGATTAAAGAAAAAATTAGTCAAAAATTTGTTATATTACCTTTCAAAAGTTAATAGGGCCAATAAAATATCTCATATCTCATGCCTGGTGGATCAGCGGCCAGTCAATGCTTGACCCAGTGACACCGGCCTTTTCAAGAGCACGCTCTATAGACTGGGGCACACATCTAACAGCAAAGCGGAAAACCTCTTTTCCATTCATTTGAAGGCAGGAAATGATGGCATGACGTTTAGGAGGAAAGTCTAAAACTGAGCCGTTAGAACCCAATGCATGATCAACTTCATTATCTTTGATGGAGGCATTTAAATATCTGAACAAATGGAGGAAACATATTGCATCACATTCCAGGAGGCATGCGGCTTGTTTACTCAAGAAAATTAAGAAGCACATTACCTTAGACCTTCTCCATCGCTGTGCAGGATACAAGGTTTTTTCTCTCCAGCCTATGTGCTGTTGAAGCTTGGTAATTGTAGACATGCATTTAGCTGGAGACAAGGATTGGAATTCAATATAACAATGCTTATGGTTTGTCTGAGAATATTATGAATCTATCTTACATAAACTGTTTAATTTAAGGGAAGATGGGATCAAGCTGTTAGTCCTTTAATACTAAGTATGATACAGAGACAGCTAGAACAAGAAATGTTTGGTTCGCTTCCTATAATTCTTTGAAACTAAAAAGTTGATGCAACCTAGAACTGTACCAACATGATGCAAGGTACTTTCAAGTACAAGTTGATATGACTAAATCTCAGTGTAAGTAACATTCAAGTGAAGGGCGGACATAAAACCCCCAGCATCATTACCAAGAAAACTAGACTCCAAAATAGTAAGAGACTCGTACTAAACTACTGTGATTACTCATCTAGAAGTACAGGCTATACAGTCATGATGGGAAAAATCCGTGGTTAACACTATTTGTGATGACATGATTGAATCTCTGTAAGTAATGAAAGAAACATGATGGGAAAAACAATGAAGATCCAGCTGAAAGCACAATCTATTATCAACTTGGTTATTGAGCCATGATTGTGCAAAACTTTTAACACGGTAAATTAAAGGAGCCATGTCATGGTGTAGGTTAAGTTATAAAGAAAGAATTTAAAATTTTAAATATCACAAAAATTATCGCCCTAAATAGTGCAGAATGGAGGAAAATGTTTTGTTGAGTAAGTCAGATTTATTTGAAAATCAACTAAAAAGATGAAAGCAATCGTACAACCAATGCAGCATTCGCTATCGACAGAGGATCTGAAATTTTTTCTAGCTGGCTATCAAACAGATGCACTCTGCAAATCAGATATTAACAAGAAATAGAATTGTCGGAGAGGAAACAAAACATCATTTGCATTCTGACTTCATAGTGTTCTTGGAACTCCTCAATCACCTTCACAAAGCCAACTTTATGAACATGACCTGTTCTTTTAAGGGAAACTCTAATCTGTAACCTAGGCAGCTTTGATATCGAGGTGCCGTTACATTAGCCTCCTATAAACCAGACAATTTGAACAAGATAATTGACACGCCAGGGAACTAATACACTTTGGGATAGCTGATGAACTCAAATTAATCATTGCTCACTCGCAGAACAGGATGCTATGTAAACCTCAATGTGTTGACTAAGCTAACTATTCACCATTTTGCTATATCTATATAGCAGCCACCGAGATATTGTTCAAGTATATCAGAGTTCCCTCATCATATACACAATACTTCAAGTTACTTTGCTATTTGATTCAGCTGAAAAAGAAAATGACACTAGAACGTCATTCACCACCTTGTAATCACTAAACTCCATTACTAATTCATTTCTTCATGAACTCAATAGACAGTTTTTTCAGCTCTAACTTTCCATAACCTGCTTAAACCAAAATACCACTTCATAATCACTTTATTCAGATATCCTTGAAAAACTATCCTCTCAAAAATCACCTTGGAATTGATATCCAGCTAATGATTCAACAAACTTGCACACTGTAACCATACCTAACATCAAGCTTACAAAACCAACAAAGTCCACCCCACTTGATTCTTTCATTAAATTGAAAGTTCAATTACATGGGTTCATGCAACAACAATTCAGCTGCGAACTCTAAAAAAAATTTCCACTTCATTCAACAAAACAAGCATATATTCACCATCAAACAAATAACCAAAACCATTACTAATCAAAACCCACTTGCATTAAAGACTCATTTGCCAATTGAGACTAAAAAAAAACAAGTGAGTCCATAACCAAAATACTGACCTGGGCAATCCAGATTGAGAAGGGGAAATCTTCTCTGAACCTTCAATGGTGCTGGAACACAACACTCTCCTTGAGATTCCTTTGATGGACCAAAACCCAGATCCAATAACCCCTGTTGAAGGCATAATCTTCCTTCCGAGGCTTGGAGCTGAAGGACTACTGGACCCGGATGCACTTGCCATTTCTTAAAAAAACAACAAAGAAAGAAAGATACGGCAAAGAAAACAAAAAGAGAAGACAAGTGTATCTAACTAATTTAAATAAGTATAAAAAAGTATAAAAAATGGTGTTTTTTTAGATACGACGAAGAATTTTTTTTATATACGGCAAGCCTCACTCGATATCATAAAAAAAAAAATTAAAATTAAGAGAGACCTAAGAAAGTGGGTAGGTGGATCTACTGCTTCATCGTTTTTTTTAATAATTTTATAAAAAAATTAGATTAAAACGAGTTAAGCATTAAAATTACGATAATAACTATTTTTATTTATATATTAATTTAGATTAATTTGTGTTGACTCTCCCGATCTGTGACTTGGATTTTGTTCATCTAAGCTTTATTCTAGTCGATTTTATGTCAGGTTTTTACACTATGATAATAATAATTTTTATTCTTATATTAATCTGGGTTGACCTTCTTGATCCATGACCCAAGCCTTGCCCCGAGTTGAACCTCGAATCAAGTTTTAAAATTATGATAACAATCATTTTTATTTGATGTTGACCCTCTTGATACGTGACTAGGGCTTTACCTCGAGTAGATTTTTAAAAATATAATAATAATTATTTTTGTTTCTATATTGACCCTGGTCAATGATCAATTCCACTCGTGACCTAACCTTGTCTCAGATTGATCATCGAATTGAGTTTTAAGATTATAATAATAATTATTTTTATTTTTATGTTAACTCGAGTTAACTCAACCTATGATTCATGCCTTAACCAATGATCTAAGCTTTGCTCCGGATCAACTTTCAAGTTGAGTTTTAAAATTATAATAATAATTATTTTTATTCTTAAATGTTTTAGTTGGATAATTTTAGAATTAAAAGTTTTTTACAAGGATATCTTCAGAATAAAAAATAAAAAATAAAAAATATCATTCATAAAAACATATTTCTTTTGTTCTTTTTATTTTAAAAATATAAAAAATTACTTTAAAATTATTCTAAATATATATTTATTTTTATCTTTTTATCTTCTATCTTATTAACCAAACACATTTATGTTTCTATTGTATTTATCTGTACCATCCACAAGAGTAACAAAACGCTAGCTTAGACTGTAATATAAGCAGGTGATAAATGAACTTCTAGGAAAATGAAGTGGATGTTTATCTCTTCTGAAATTTAAATTTTAAAACATGGAAATTAATTTGTCAAGTAAAAAACAAACAAACAAACACGTTTGAGGCATGGCTGAGTACCCCAGAATCTAACATCTTATGAGTGTAATGCTTAGGAATGCCAGAAGCTACAAGTGTAGAATAGAAGGCCTTAACATCGTCCATCATGTGTTCTGGTGATGGAAGCACAAATCGACCTGATAACACACCAGCAATCCACTTGCTCTGAAACTCGGACTTGGAAAAGGGACAGCCTAGGACCAATCACAGACGAAGGGTTAGTTTCAATGATGTAGCGAAAACAAATCAAAACAATGGCAGATGACAATATCTTAGAGTTCGACCTTCCATGGTATACCAACAAAGGATAGCCCTGGAGCCAAAGATGGAGGAAAAACATGCTTGTAAAGTGGCCCCATACGATTGTCATCCACAGTCACAATCTGTGGCTTCATTCATTAACAAGAACAATTGCAAATTGTAAGAAACCAGTATTCAATTTTGCCTTATCTTTTCAACTGGACAAAACTAAATAAAAAATACCCTGTGCAATGCAGAATAATGTCAGCCACGACAGCACTGTCAAATCGGAAAACCACGGTACCATCTCCACTGGCGCTTTCCACCTGAATAGTTTTTGGAAAAATATAAGCATTTTAGATCAAGCCATCTCCTAGCACCATGGTCAAACAGTTGCCGGCTCCCACAAAATCATTAACTCTCTAATGATAGACAATTTCCATTCTTAACTTGGATTAGAACTTTTACCATAGAATGAAGCCACAGATTGTCATGCCCCGGCTGTTTTTCGTAGGTTTCATCAGCCACTGATCTGGATGCAATGTGGACCTCTCTGGCTACCTCAGCAATCTCAATAGATAAATCAGCAGCACTCATGGAACTGCCTATCAAAACCACAACCTGCCAATGGAGGAAAATTATTTAACAACAGAGTTCAGTTGAATAAAACAACAAATAAAATCAGGGACTCCAAGTAATAGCGAGAATGCATAGAGACACATAGAAACCGCCATAAAACAACGAAAAATTGCATTAAAAGGTGGAAAGGAAGTAAATACAAGTAAACTCTTGCTTGTTTAATCTTGCAAAAACTTTGCAAGCTCGATATGCTCTCAAACTTCACAATCAAAGAAGCGTTACAAATATATGGATTGATCAAAGATGTCTTTTAGAAGAAGATTGGTTTCAAATCCGAAATCAAACGGTGGGTTTTAACCAATGAAGTGAGCACAGCCCTCTGGAAATAGAGGAAAGAGGAGGATGTTTAAGTAACCGAGCGTTAGCTTCACAACAATTAATTGAAAGTATAAGAAAACCAATCAAAAGTCGCAGTAATATTGAAATAGTGATTCTCTACTGTTATGATCAGATCAAGGATAGAGAACTAGAAACTTCACACATACTCGATTCCGGATGGGCTGAGGAGTGCGATAGTTGTGGCTGTGTATTTGCTTTCCAGGCCACAAGTTGATGCCTGAAAAGGATGTGTAAGAAAAATAAAGATACAATTGGAACAACTTCAACAAAAACCTTTAGACGAGGATGCAGCAATAACCCCATTTTAAACATTAAAACACCTTTTAATACGTCTAAAAACGTGAAATTAAACTTAATAAAAAAACATTGTCAGACCTAAATCTACATTCCAACATGAATGAAGGCTTAAACAACCTACATCAAACTTTTTTATGTAGACAAAATATCTACGGATACCAATATCATCCTTTTTTATAATATGATTGATTGAAATCTCTTTTTTTTTTTCAATGATTTTTTCTCTTACTTCATAGCTCTCAAAAACTAAAACATGAAAAAAAATTAAAATTAAAATACGAAAATACCAAAACTCAAAACTATATAGATTAAAGATAAATAAAATTAAAAAAATTTCAAGGATCAAATTGAACTTTTTCAAAAATAAATACTTCTAAGAAATGTTACCAGATTAACAATGAATAATTCACAATAATTACTATGGTAGGCATTCGAATTTATTACTTAATAATAATTATGCATCACAGACCAAAGTGTGTGTGTGTGTATATATATATATATTATCAAATATAACAGGTCACAGTAAAGAGAATATTAGGACATAGAATCTGGGAAACTAAAACATCCATTGAAGAAGCGAGACAGAAGAAGAAAGAAGACTTGATACGTTATGATAACCCACCGACAAAAAAAGATATCTCAATCATTAAGGAACTTGTTGGGGGTTTTTTATTATTATTTATAATTGAATTGTCTTTCCGATATGGAGGGATTTTTATTGAACGAGAAGTTAAAATGCAATCTCAACTCTCCGTGTACAAAAACAAAAGAGGCATTCGATGAGGTTTGCTAATTAATTATGTGCTTGGTTTAAAATTGTTTTTAGTTAAAAATATATTTTTGATTTTTAAAATTTTAATCTTGATATTTCCTTATTAAAACAAAACAAAAATATAAAAAAATTAATTTTAAACAAAATAAAATTAAAAAATCCAAAAAAATACACGGCTAGCCATATTTCCGAACGTGATCTTGATAATTGAAATTTTAATCTAAGTGACATTAGAAGAGTCAAGATTCTTAATTTTGATTGAATGGTTTATCATAGATCAATGAATATGGAGGGATTAGTTTAATCATAATGCGCTAAGAAGGTAGAAAACAGCAAGATCAAAGTCTAGCATCATCACATGTTCTCTTTACTATGGCGTTGTTAGAGGTAACAAATTTGGTTACTTCTGACATAACCACCGACCGACTGAAGCTCTGAAACCGAACCGGCACGTAACATCCTTTGGCAAGTCATTGTCACAACGCCAAGTTCGGTGGCCCAGAACGTCTCTTTCTCTGGTAAGTATCGGTCGTTTTTATGAAAAGGATTGTGTTTGGGAGGTTGATATGCGCGCAAAAAATTATTATATTGATCCGCGCTCTATGCTCCACGACAATAATAGTTGTAAGTTGGTCAATGCTTTGTCCCCAGAGAAGAAAAAGAAAAGAAGCAACAGAGGAAAAAAAAAAAACAGAGAAAGGAGAAAGGTCGGTCAATGCTACTAGGATTCTCTGTAACGAATTGAATAATTTTACTTCACTGTTGCTTGAAATCTTTAATAAACCATTACATGTATAATTTTAAAGATAATATATAAAAATATAGGAACGATTATTTATTGAAATGTTTTTTCTCGTCAATACACCAAAACAGGTAAAACACAGCATGAAAACAACACTTGATTGTACAATAATCAAAAGATGGAGACAATTCAGGCATCCCAGTAATCATGTACAACCTGTTAAAGTAACATTTGATCGAGTCAAGAACATGCATCGGACATATATAGGACCCTACACAATAGTTCTTAGGTTATAACCAGCACCCCGCGTCATTCATAAGAGTAGGGTTCATATCTGTCCATAAACCAGCAAATTGACAGTGCATAATGAATTTTCTGCTAGCATCTGTTATGAGTTTGAAGATATTAAATTTCTACAAGGCCCATCAGTAGATTTGTTCGTCATTGGATTCCGCATTAATATCAAATTCAATGTCTTATAATTATTTTAAAAAAATCTCTTGTTATTTTTCTTAATATCTAGTATTTTCAATAATATAATTAAATATTTCAAAATGCCATAAGATTTAAAATAAATTTGTCCAATATTGTATGTTAGATGAAGATTGATTATTTAATGCTCAAAGAGCATATTTGCCTATCCAATTTTTTATTAAGAAAATAGAAGGTTTATTTTCTTTTTTAAACTCCCAATAAATCACGTTGCACAGACAACATTTTTGTATATTGAGAGGATCGAATTTATATTAATAGAAGCATATCACTATTGAGTTGCAACCAAGATAAGACTTAAAAAGAATCTTGAAGTCAAGAAGAATGAATCAAGATTTCAAATAGTTTAATAATATTCTTTATGGAATTCTCAGATGATTCATGTCTCTGTACATCAGATTCATTTTCGTTGTTAAACTTCTGTCAGTGGTGGATCTTGCTGGGCTGCAATGGTTCTGCTATGCGGTTTATGCTAGTCCTATTTCTGCTTTCAGGGATAGATTATGGACTCGTCTCCATAAGTTTTCAACTGGTTTTCAGGAGCCTTGGACCTTAGTATGAGATTAATTTGCTTTAATCGACCCTTGCGTTTGAAAGAGAGGATTGCTTGGATATCGGCTTTAAGGGGAATAATTTTGCTTATGCTCGAGAATGTCATCATGTTTATGCTGCTCATGTTCGGTTGGATACAGGGTTTGTGTAATGAAAACTGTCCGCTTTTATTCCCTGTAGCATTTTCAGTGTTAATTTTAACGAGGCTATTATCACTATCACCTAGCTTGACGGTTTTGTGTGCAGTGAACTGCCAATTTCTTGAAGAAGACAATACCTCCTGTGTAAATAAATACAAAAGAAAATTGTTATTTGTCCTTTTCACTGATTTTTTATTATAAAGAATTAGCTTCTTTATTAGGGGGTATGTTCTTTCAAAAGCGTTGAAAAGACAACTAAACATATCTTTTATAATATAAAATATAAATAAATAATTTTCTAGCCCCATAGTATATAAGCTAAGGATAAAATAATTAAAATTGCTAATTCAATTTAATTTTATAAATATACTAAATAATATAATTAAATTTAACCATGTAGTTTAATATTTTTTATAATTATAATAAATTATTAGTGAAATTGAATTATAATTTGGTTACAATCATGCCTTTTAAAAACCAAAAATCTCATTGGCATAAAAGAAAGAGAAAGAGAGAGAAATGGAATCACAAAACAGAGCAAGCAAAGAAAGAAAGAGACAGAAAGTTAACCCATAAAAAGAAATGATTCTACAGAAACACAAACCTCACTGTTAACTATATTAGTAGCTCAATTCTAGTCTCTCCCTCCTTCTCTCGTTATATTCAGTGAGAGAGAGAAAATAATTTATCTCTCTCACTGGGTTCTCTTTGATCTGATTCCCTCTCTTTTTTACTTGTCTTTCATGATGGGTTTTGTATGGTTTTTACATTCTTTTCTTTGCCATGTGGGTTTCTAAAGAAGAAGTTGAAGATTATGGGTTCTTTGCTTCATGGTACCCTCTTTTCCTTCTCTTTTTTTCTTTTCTTACATCATTTTGGGATTTGAGTTTCATTGTTGTTGATAACATGTTTTTGTTGTGTATTGTTTTGGTTTTTTTTTTTTTTTGAGGGGGGTTACTATAACAGTGTTTTATTGTGTATGGGCTGGATATGAAGTGGAGTTTTGATCCGTTGAATGTCCTTGTATAACTCGTGCCAAAATGTTTGCAAGATATAAACTTCACATGCCAAAGAATACATATTGAGCTTCTACTTGGTTCGTGAATCATCAGTGAAGTTATTTCCGTTGTTAATATGCAAATCCCATGACATTAATGCAAATTATCAAGGCTTAGTTTGGTTGCGGTTTTTTTTTTTGAGAACTGGCTTAGTTTGTAGTGTACATGAGTCTCATCGTATAAAGGCTTAAAATTTTGATTGGCTATAAAGGCATCAGAGTCATTTCTTGTGGCTTGAAAAAATGAGGCTACTTTCTTTTGTGGCTGGAGGTCTTTGGGAACCATTTGGGGCTGGCTTGGAGAATGGGAAATTTGAGAAAGCATCGTTGTCCAAGTGTTCATGGAATTTGTGTCCTTTGTTAAGCCATATCTGGGTTCTTGTTGGCCAAATTTCATGTCCATGTATGCATTGGCTTCTATGCACTGAACTTTTTCTGCTACCGAATAGTGCTGGAAGAGTTAACTATAGAGCGAGTCAGATCATATTTTGCATTGTGTGGGACATGCATAATTGTTGGTGGTACTGTTACATCTGGGCGCTGAAAACAGAGTTCGTGACCCTGCAAGGATGTAAACGGCTCTGGTGATGATTTCGGTTGTCGACATGCTGCTGATATGTACTTCATTTCTCATTTGACGTGTAAATAGCTTCTCTGGAGTTTGTTTTTCATGTGCATGATTAGTGCTGCTTAGTATTCATATGATTTTGCTAGTGCTTTAAGCAGGGGAAAGCTTATTTCATTGGTGCCGCTTAGACTGTCATAGAGTTGCCGGTTCATTGGTTGATTCTGGGCATCTTATAACTAGCAATTCTTTTGAAAATGTAGGGATGGTGAATGGGTGGTTTCTTGGTTCTTATCGGTGCTGCCCATCTCATAACTAGAAATTTTATTTGGAATTTACTGGAAGGAATATAGATTTTGGAGACAAATGATCACAAAATGCAGCTTAGGGTACGATTCGTGATGTGATGCGATGGACTTGTTCAATCCTAGCAAGGAGATGTTGATGCAAGGAGATTTAGATCTGAACGCTGTACAGCTATACACAGATTCATTTAAAGAAGTTATAAAGAAGACAATTCTCAAGCAGGAGGTTATATTTAGGACTCAGGTTTGACCTCAACATTCAACATGCATCATAATATGTTTTGAGCTAAATCTGATATCATATGATTCCTTTGAGTTTTGGTCAGGATGTTGGGTCACTTCTGTCATATGTAGCTTGAACTACTCGGTCATACTAAAACTAAGCTGAGCTCTGAGATTTTGGGTTACACTTTTTTAATATGGTTTATCTTATGGGTGAATCATAAGGTCATGGTTGATGGCATGAAACATAGAAGTTTACGTGTTTGCAAAACCATGGTTTTGCCACAATACTCTTATCTTCATTTTACTTGTATTTCTTTAGGTCCATGAACTCCATCAGTTATATAGGACACAGAAGTCACTAATGAAGAATCTTGGTTGTAAGGGGTGTGGTGCATACAATTCATGGGATGCAAATGTGCAATTATTTTTACCACCTTTTACAAATCCTACAAGAGTTGAACCGCTGGTGAAAGAAACAGGAATTTCCCCATTTTCCAAGGTAAATGAAACTTCCAACTATGAGCTTGCTCTTAAAAGCAATCCTTAATGTAGGAGAGGAGGGTTTTTTTTTTCAATCATGGTTTTTAGGCTCTTTTTCTCGTGTTTTTGTGGCACAAGCTCAAGTCTTCTACGGCATGCCATATGAAAGTCCAACCTATAGCAATGACAAAAATGTTGGCAATTCAGTTAGTAGAGACTTACTCTTAATTCCTTTCAATGGCTTCCTGCTTTAATTTTGTTAGATTGAGGCTTTTTGGTCCTTCAGAAAAGACAAGTGGTTGTTGTATCATCAACAACTGGCGTATCATGTATTATATCTTTCCATGGAAAACTTCACTAGATAGCTTTAAAACAATCATCATACACGCTTTTCGTTGTGCTAATGTAAGGATCTTGTCTTTCAGGTGTTCTCAACACCTTCCACAAGCGAGGAGTTGTTAGATGGGTGCCAAGATGCATATTCTAGGCTTAAGCAGAGGCCTCTTGATCTTCAGCTCTCTGCTGATGAATTCATCAGCCATGTCAAGGAGGATCTCCCAAGCATAGGACATGCTTGGAATCATCGCTTAAGAGAACCCATAGACTTTAAGCATCCTCTCTCTTCTAATTACTCTTCAGGTACTGAGGAGTTTAAGCTTTCCCTGACCACTGGAGTTGACTATAGAAGAACAGAAGGTGCATTGAGGACTTGGTTTGATAAGAAAACTCATCAGTACTGTTCTGTGATTGATTTGGAATCAGATGAGATGATATCAGATGATCATGCAAAATGCACACCTTCTGTTGGCGGTGCTGCTCCAGAAACTTATTCCCCAGGCAAGCACAAGTCACTAGTTTCTGCCTTCTCCAATTTAATCTTCTCAACTAGAGCAAAGAAAGATCCATCTGTTGAGATTGCAGAAAGCAGCTCTTTTCAAGAACATAGTAAATGCTGCCGAGAGCAGACCTCTTCGAATGAAGGTACTGATAATCACTACTTGGAAGTCAATATAGTATTTTTTTATCCATGAATGTGTGTATCAGGATTTTGATCTTGTGTAATTGTATATGGTTAGCCACCATCATATTTAGCTCCTTTTATTGTTCTTGCAAGCAGGAATTATGGAGTTACATGATGATATCGTGTTTAATAATCTTTCCACCAAAATTCAACAGTCCACTTCACATCTAAAAGCTGATTTGGACCTCAACAAAGTTTACCTCGATGACCCATCATGTTTCTCAAATGATCCTCTATTGGCCTATCCTTCACCAGCCAGCTCAGCAGGTGTATCTGCAGTAGTTATTGGGAGCGTAACTTGCCCAACCACTTCTTGGGAGAAACGAGTCAATGGCTGCTCAAATGAAATTTCTGATATCCTTCATGCTGCTCAAGTAGATTTAAACAGCACAACTAGGAGCACAAATATTTGGACTAGAAGTTCCGAGCATAATGGAATAAGCGGTAGGGTAGTGAACCTTATAGGGCCAGAGCCCATGGCCAGCTCCCCAGTAGACATTTTTGTAGACATTGGCAGCTGCAGTGGCGACCATAAGAATGATAATGTTGTGCTGAAGGCGAAACTTGCAAATGGTCTTCTACATGATTTAAATCAAATGCGTTTAGCTGCTATAGAACTGACCTCTGAGAAGAGCCAAGTGGAAGACGCTGTCTTTTCATGTGTATATCAGTCTCAAAATGATAGACATGGAAATCAATCTCCTGTTTCATGCAAGTCTGGCATTTATGATAATGATTCAAACAGTGGAAAGACAGCGCAATGTGGCAATGTGTCTGGTGATGTGAACACTGATTTGAAAAGCCACTTAGGGGCACAAGTTGCTGATGTCTCATCAGATGAGAATGACCTAAGAACTTCCAACAGTTGTGATTTGAAAAATGAATGCTACCACAAGAAAGAAGAATCAGCCGAAGTGGATGGTTTGATGAAAAGAGCAGCTGAATCACTTATAAATTTGTCTTTGGATAATTCAGTTTCCTATCAAGATTCTTCTGCCAAAGAAATCAGAAATGAGACTAGAGATGAGCCCCAGTATACTTGTGATTCTTTTGAATTAATAGTTGTGGATCTAACGGAGAGCAATGTGGATGAAAATTCCGTGACATCAAAGCCATATGAAGTAAATGATGTGGAGACAAGGGATTTTGGCTCAAAGTTGAGACGGGGAAGGAGAATGAAAGATTTCCAGAAGGAGATACTGCCTGCTCTGGCATCTCTTTCAAGACATGAAATTCATGAAGATATAAACATTATTGAGGGGGTTTTAAGATCAAGAGAATACCGCAAAATCAGCGGCAAGATGGCAAGAAATGGAGAGAACTGGTCTCCACCGTTGAGAAGTAGACGGTCAAGACTCAATTATGCTGGACGGAGAAATTGTTCATCGAGGTTCAAGTAGAAGTCATTAACAGCCTGATATCTAATCACATCCGTTCTAGATCTACGGAGCATCTTTGCATATATAGCAGCACATATAGTTCGATCTCATTTCCTAGCTTTAGAAACAGAACGCATTACTTCAAATGGATGGCTGGTCTTCATATTTTGTTCCATTCTTAGGGCAGTATTTTCCTTCACCACACCTATCTTTGGCACCTTCAATGCTTCTCTCTATCTATCACTTTTTCGTGTTTGTTTCCCTTGATGATGGCACTAAGTGAGAATGTTGATATTTTGCTTCTTTACTGATGGCAAAAGAAGCTGCTGACAGAAAAGTTTGCTGCTCGGTAAGGCTACTGCTGTTTATATGTTAACACGCCCTTTTCGATGAATGGCATCGAATTTTAGAAGTTGTTCCATTTTGAGCAGTGCAGTAATTGCCACATTTGTAATGATTAGCCTCCGCACTTTCATGGCTCGTGCGCTATATGGATTCCATGCTGGTATCCCCCGCAAAAACATTTTCTCCCAGACAAT
>Ga0325403_1002573_pt1 | contig 16172 bp, 13 predicted proteins | sample PopdelMetagenome_19_FD_205665 | JGI IMG/M metagenome (GOLD analysis project Ga0325403, IMG submission 205665) | Populus deltoides microbial communities from Bellville, Georgia, United States - Xylem-PdKOR-R4 | ecosystem: Host-associated > Plants > Phyllosphere > Stem > Wood/Secondary xylem...
GAGAGAAAGGGGAGGAAATGAAGACCTGACGGATTGAATTGGCTGCAGATATGCGATCGGGTGAGGAGAGGTCTAGTGTCGCCGTCTCTCTCTTGCTCTCCTGCTTGACCAAACGGAAGTATGGTAAAATGATGAATGAATTCATGAAATAGTTGGGAGCATGGTAAAATGGAAGTCAGTGACGATTGAGTGATGACCTGTGGTATTGGGTTCTGTTAGATCGAAGTAAAAGTCCAAGACCCTTCGGGACCTTTACTCTTTGAGAAGTTTAGCTAATGCCTGAAGCCTAAACTGTACAATCTCGTTGTTGTGAAACTGCTTTTCATCAACCATTGTGGAAGAAAGGCTTACTTTTAGCAGAATCCATTATAGCGCAAGAGTGAGAGAGCCTTTACCACATCAAATAAATATAACTAAACAGTTTTGAATTTTAACCATCTAATTTAATAGTTTTGCAAAAACCACACAGAATTCAATCATGGTATGAGGGCGATAGCCAAGAAAAGGGTGAAATTGCTTCCTTTTATTTTTGGCAGAATTCAGTGAAATCTTTGCAAAAAATCACACTGCATTCTGCAAAAGGTGAAGAAAAAAACGAAGCAAATCTTCCCTTCTTGAAAGACTCTAGTTTGTAAAAGCCACCTGTAAAATTGAGTGTTCTTCAAAATCTAAGAGTAACTGTCAGAGATATCTCCCTTGACATTTTGAGTACATGAAGCAGAACCTGAATTACTTCTCAAGATACAAAAATGTGGCCAACACCAAAAAATCATACCTGATCAACACAACAGAAAGAAGCAAAGAAGATGGCATGAATCTCATACTCCATGTCCAAAAACTATGAATCAGTATACTGTAGGCTTATATACCTCATCAAAACCAGGAAATCTTAGCAGTGCAGCCCCTCTAAATAAAAAAAATAAAATTCATGGCTTCATTTCACTGCTACTTCTTGCACTTCCTGCTTATCCCATATCCTGAGATGCCACCATATAAGGTTGGGGGCACCTGTACGTTACAAAAAGAAAGAACAACAATGTTCATCTTCTGGAAAATCTACTTTTTCTAACTCTCCTTGCAGTTGCTGTATAAGAACCAACTCCAACAACTCTCTCTGGAACATGCTCTTCTTCCTCGTCACTGGTTTCATCAGTTCTCCATCTCAGCCCATCATTCACCTCCCTTTCATCAACAATGAACTCCTCTCTACCACTGAAATATAAGGGAAACATAAATACAACAGAATGAGAACAGAGCACTGCACTGCAATTAAATAAAGCGTTTTAAGGATGAGAATGGGTATTTTTGAACTAGAATAATTTCACAAGGAAGCATTAGAAGAGAGTAAGAAGAGGCAAAGGGAAAAAAAATTGTCTACCTCCAAGCTATGTCCATCAGATCATCTTTAGAGCTCTTAGTTCTAGGTCCCCCGTTTCTATCATTAGGTAAACCATTATTGCTGCCAAACAAAGCCACTGGATTAGCTGTAATCCTATGGGAATATGGAGGACTAGTATTTCGTAATTGCTTAATGAACCCATTTTGTTCCCTCTCTGGTGACATTTTGTCAAATAAATTGTGAAGCAGGTTACTGTTTGGAAGCACTTCTAATGAAGTTCTGCTGGTCTCTTTTAATGGTGTGGTATTCATGTGACTCCCATGATGCATCATAGGAGTTGAGATGCCGTCAAATTTGAAATTTTTGTTGACACTAACTCGACGCTTCTGAGTTCTTTCTGGACTGCTAGATAACCTTTGATGGAGAACTGATGAGGAGCCATGGTTACCCAGTTCCATGTGAGGATTCTTGATAGATGCACCAAATCTTGGTGGAGTTTCAAGAGCTGATGGTTTGAGCATGATGTTATGATTTGTCAGCGAAACAAAAGAAGAATTCGCAGGCAATGAAACCAATAAACTGCTTGACTTTGGCTCTTGTACCATGGGAAGATCAGCCCTTTCTTGAATTTCAACTTCTTCTCTAGACATCCTATGGACCTCAGGTGGCAATTTTCCAGTCTTAACTTGTTCCTGTTGAACTTTTGGCAGCAACTGAATGGATTGGACCTGTTTAATGAATGTATCATGGTCAGTTACTTTAAAGGGTGTTTGAAGTTGTAGTAGCGGTTACTTTTCAAATTACTTTTTTATTTTATTTTTTGAAATTTATTTTTGACATCACAATACATCAAAACAATCCAAAAACACTAAAAAAAATTATTTTGAAGCAAAAAAAAAAAAACAAATTCAAATTTTGACGAAATACAGGTTGAAACTCACTCCCAAACACCCCCATTAATATGATTTCTTCCCAAACAATAGTTATGCAGGGAAGTTATATTACCATTTGCATTAATAGACAATGATTTTCAATCTAAGAAACCTAGTATCAGTTAGGCACTCCTAGCTGGTCCAACACTGCAGCACCTAAAACTTAGCCCTTAAGAGTTCCCATAGAGTTGCTTTAATTTTGTGCTTCTGAGGAGTGAGTGCTTTTGGAAAAATTAATTGACCGCTATTCTGGTTTTGAAGATTAGATTAAAAAAATAAGACTTGAAATCAATAACAACCTCATATTTAACGCTCCTTTCAACAGAATAAACCTGAACCAATCAAAAAGCATACTTCTTTTTGGCAAAAATGCAGTAGGCACACATAATTTCTACATGATTTTAACCACTTACAACAAGTTCTTCTCTGCGATGACTTGCTGATCTTATTCTGGATAAAGCTTCTCCACTGATAGAATTTTGTGAAATGAACTCCTGCTCCATGCTCTCAAGTTTAGAATGAACATGGTATGCCTCCGCATATCTGTATCGCTGGAACAGAGAAATATATATGTGATAGCAGTTTGTCAAGTAGTCTAGAAGTAATAAGAAATTGGATAAATAGAAGTGGAACTTTATAGCAAAATCATTCACAAAATTACAAGTTACAGCATCAATTTATTTGATATAGCATTCCCTGTGGAGGATTGCTCGAGCAGCACTAACCACTAGCATTCCAGGTTTTAAAATCCAGATCTTAAAACAAACATTAGATGAGATATAATTGTCTTCCATCAGTGTTCATTTAATTTTCAACCTTACTCCTGCTTTCATTTCAGTACCAGAGGTCAAGAAACGCTAACAGTTGGTAATAGATAGTAGGGGCATTTTGCAAATAATTTTATTTATGTAAAGCCATCATTTTCAAAAATAAAAGGATATTGAGATGAATTTGTCAAATCATTTGCAGCAAGTGACTTCGCCTGGTTGATGAGCTGTAGGAGGAACTTTGCTTTCAATTTATATCCAAAATTTCACCGTGAGAACATTTTGATTAAACATGAACACATGAAAAGGAAAATGATAACTTTTGAATTGTACCTGATATGGAGTTTGGCGAGCCAGTGCCAATACTAGGACTATATAGCACACATGATTGCAATATAACAACTCAGTAACATACACTTAAATGTCTCATCAACAGTTCGACCAAACAAAAATATCATTGATCCTAGAACAGTCTCCAACCTAAAAATCCATTGTTGTTAAGCAAGAGTAAAAGCAAAGTTAAGGGAACATTGAAAATTAACCAAGTTGGTCACAAAACTAAACATATCAAACATTCAGTTCATCATCTTCTTTTCTTTTCCCTTTTTAAGTGACAAATTCATCAACAAAAGAGCCAATCTTGTTTCAAACCCTGACTCAAAGTTGATTAAGATCAGTGAAGTTACCTGAAGATAAAATACAACAAGAAGGCTTCCAATAGTAGTTGAAGGGTCATGGAAAGCATAATCCAAGAGACACTTATGAAGATATTTCTCTTCATCCAAATTCCATGGCAACCCTATCATTCGATCTACCAGATTATTCTTGATACAGAGACAACAAATTTCTGTCACCAATATCTCCACCCAGTTTTCCCAGGTCCTGCATTCACCTTTAAGATCAACAGAAGCATCTCGAGGTGGTCCGGCCTTGAACTTATTTTCCCTGACTTTGGTGCAGAGCATTCTCTGATGCATAAACGCTTCAGTCAACAGTCCACACTCCACCCTAACCTGAATTGCAGTAACAGCATCACTAAGTGAAACCATTTGAGATCCATCATGCCCAGACCATCTTAAGACCATCAATGCTGTTTCAGGATTCTCCCTTTCCAAAAGCACTTGAGCAATCTTAGGATGAGTTGATGGGCCTGAAATCTCAGGAAGAAGGTTGCAAGCTTCCTGAGGAACAAAAATCAATGAACAGCTGTCAGCATCTAAAAAGGAACTTGGAAAGCACATATTTCATTTCATGAGAGAATTAGAAAAAGTGCCGCAGTCATTCCCAAAATGTAGCTACAATACACAAGTATAACAATACAGAATATCTGCCACCACAAGTTATTGAATATGAAGAGTTTTATGCATTTTAAGCAATAGCATAAAGAATGCACTGATGGATCTCAATAGGACATTTTCAAACACAGAGTATAATTTTCTTGTAACAGATTTTTACCTGTTACCAATGAAATCTCTGAATCTTTTACTTTAGAAGAATACAAAATAAAAACTTTGAATAATGTAGGAATTAAATAGAGCCTCATTCAGATACTTGTAGCTTCAACAAGCTGTATTATTAACAACACATTAAGTGAAAAATATATATACTTGAGAACCTAAATTAAAAGATTTCACTTGTATGTTATATTTCTGTATCCTTAAACTGTCAGACTCCATAATTCATATACAAATAACAAGAACTCCTAACAAGAATTGTAGCGTGATGCAGTTTTTTAATGCTATATCCGTTGTCTTGATCAGAAATAAAACAGATGATTAGATTAATTCAATAATTCAGTATCAGAATAAGTAGACATTCAATTACTTGCAGAGCTTCTTCGTTGCTATCGTCCAGAAGATAGAAGGTAAGTGATTCCAATAATGAATGCCTGGTTATACCAAATGTAGCTGAAAAGTCATCTACAATGTGTCGCCAACTTTCATCTGGCATCGTCCAATGTCGATCAAAAAGATAATAAAGAAACTGTTTTTTATGTTAAGAAAACAAAGGATGACATTACGTTCTGCAAGATGAGAATATATAATTATCAGAAACATATTTAAGAAGGATCAAAGAGATAAAGGATACAATTGCTTGCTTTGCAAGCACCAAATCTGAACTCCCATGCAAAAAGAGTACATCAACAGCAGCTCGAAGATTTTCAAATGGATAGCATACTTCCAAACCCTCTAGCTTAGACTTGCAAAACAACCCTCCATCCTTCTGCAATGGTGCAAGTTCTGACTCTTCTCCCATCTCCTGCATATGATTCTGCTCTATCTTGAGATTGGCCAGAGCATCTTCAATGAACAAAGAACCAGCTAGCATGCTGGACTTGGCAGATTGATTTGCTACATCAGGCCATGAACGCTTAATTGCAGCTGATTTCCTTTGATGGACAACAGAACGCCATGACAATAAATTGGTATAACGAGACCTCACATTCTCCAGAAAGTGATGTCTTGCACACCATGCTATAATCTCCATATGCTGAAAATCAAGAATCAACAGATAAAATGGGTTATGAATCGCATGCAGCAATAGAAGACATGAAATGGCATGTTATGGTTTCTATAACACTTGTGGAAGAAGAAGAAAAGCTGTTCTCAGTTCAATAGAAATCATCAAGTCAGTATTATTATTACAACAATGATGATAATGATAAAAATACAAGAATTCTAAATGTGCAGGACATTTCTGAACTCCAAGCTCCAGTTTATTGCATGGTGGGCTTTTCAAAAAATCAACTAATAGATCATGGGATTCTAAAAATACTGGAAGAGAATATCACAAAATATTCACAAGGGGAAATGAAAGGATGGAACTAGGTGACATTATGTACAATGGAACAACAACATATAGGAAAGCAAGAACTACAGAAAAAGTTCTAAGTTTAGAACCTATAAACACTTGAAGGTAGCATTCTGTTAACAACTCAATCCTTTAAGCAACCGAACCTGTTTCGCCTTTGAAATGCTCTCTTGAAGGAGCTGCAAGTCATGAAGTCGTGCTGAAAGACTATCCTTAAATGATGATTCCAAAACTTCAAGGACATTGGATATTCCAGCCAAATGCACAGAAAGTTTAAGAAGTAAACTCAACCTAGTTTTCATTTCTTCTGCTTCAAGATTATCTAACAAAATGTTAAGACTATTACACTTTGTTGATCACCCAAACAATATAAATGCAATTACACAAAGTAATAACAACCCTTAGAATATCAAATTTGAAAAGTTTTGAGGATACATATTACTTGAAGTTCCGCTGTGATTTTTTTAAATGTCCGCTTGCACCAATCCTTGACAACCACTTCATCCAACAAGAAAGCAATGACAGGATCGCTAGACACAGCACTTTCATCCATACAAATATCTGTAACATCTGTTAAATTTATGTTAAGGATATTCATAAGTTCAAGCATGGAGCCTTTTATCTTTTTTTCTGAATTTTATTTCAGAAATGAAAATAGATCTTCTATAAAGCATGAATGCCTAGACAGTCACACAGTAATAAAAGTATTAGGCTGTTCACATTTCAAATATCACTTTTACAGTTCAAATGCTTCCATTTAGAAACAAAGGAAAAAAAGTGAAGAAATAATATTTTAGGGAATTGCCTTTGCAAGAATTTTAAGGGTAGATTTCATTTTAAAATACTAGAAATGAATCAAATGCACCAATTTTTTAAAAGTGAATAAACATAGATGTGGCTAAGGTAGATGCAGCAAAGGGATACAGTGACAAATCAAAGAAACCAGGTTATTTTCCAAGGCAACATCAAATAAAGAATAAAGCCGTTGGACATCAGCAGTTAATTCATTGTCCACATCTTCTTTCTCCTGAAATCTTTCATCACATCTTTTGGAAATAAGGCCAGCCTCTATGCACTCGTAGTAAAGGCGAGGATGGAGCCTAATTCCGGTCTTTGGAATAGGTATTCTACAAATTGGGCAAAGATCACACCGTTGACTACACTCAGAGCATAAGGAAGCATGGCCACATGAGTTCAACACATGCTGAACATAGCGCCCACAACTTCTCAAATCTCTAGTTGCCCGGCAACGCTCAACTTTCGCTTCGCTGCACAACTCAATTAAATCAATAGATGCCAAGTGTTCCAATGCTTCCTGTGATAAGAATCAGCACAAAAATAAAAATTTCTCATTGACCAAGCAACTGGTGAATATACAGCAAGAGGTGTGTCATATCCCTATTCTGAAGTGCAAAAAACCAAACCACAAATACTTAAATCCCCAAGCATGGACTGGTGACAATTGGACAAGAAGAGAACTTTAACGCCAAACATTCTATACACCATGATTTAGATCTAAAATCCAATCAGGTCAATTCATAGCATTACTCGTGTAAGCAAAATTGGTCCCCGCAAAACATCCTTTTGAAATAATAACGGGTCTTAACCTTACTAGCTTAGTCAAAACAAACAGCCAGCAGCTCATACAATTGCTATCAAATCCAGTTTCAAGAAGCATGCCCGTTAAGCAAAAAAACAGCTAGAGACACAATGTATGAAGTAGCTAACCACTAACAATCCTCGTTGTACTACAAATTTCACTTCTTCCTCATCGTATTATGGGTACATCTAAAATAAATAAATTGATTAGCAAACGATAACATTTTATTGTTCTCTAATCCTACCGAGGAAAGTTCAGTTGTCAATGATGGTTCAAAACCTAAATTTCCGTTCACTAGTTTCTCGATCCCACACTCTACAACAAAAATGAAAATACCCTAATCCGCTGTATAATTGAAAATTAACGTGGAATGAGGTCCATTGGACTAACTATAAGCAGATAAATACATAATCACAAGCAGCTACTACTTGAATAAAAAAGCTTACTTAAATTCAATGACGCTTCAAACAACAAAACCATAAAAAAAGAGCTTAGGTTAACTCTATCAGTTACAGTGAGTTTGTGAAGCAATAACGATCCTAAAACCCTAAAAAATAGTAGTAGGACAATAGCTAGGAAGGGCTTCAGGGTTTTATAAAGTAATTGAGAAAGAGTTTCACGCACTTGAACAGCTCGGCTGCTGTAGTTAGGTTGACGAGGCAAAGCAGTGGATCTTGCAGTGCCTCCACCGCAGTCGGCGGAGCTGGAAGGTGAAACCCGACCGTTCATATGGTTTCGCTCCATTTTCTCTCGGAGAAGAATCCGTGATTCAAGCGACACAAATTAGAAGGGTGGAAATGACTAAAAAAAAGGGAAGATGGGGGAGGGGCGCTTCAAGAGAACGGTGCCATTGGTAGCTAGTTAAGCCTCTGAGAAAATAATTCAAATTTTTCGCAAATAATTTTTGGTGTTGGAAGGGAAGGAAGATGCGTTCGTTTTTCCAAAAAAGAGAGGCCCGGGTCGAGTCCAGTGGTAAAACTGGGCCTGTCAGACCACGGTAATGTTGCTTTACACCAGCTATGACACTGGGCCAACAGTCCAAAGCCTGATGGGCAAGCTTGCATGTTATTCGCCCCTTGAATACGACGCCGCTCAAGTTGTTTGGGCCTATCCACCTTCCAAGAGAAAACATTCTCTGGGCTCTTTGTTTCGCATAGCGTTTGTTTTGCTGTGGTTGAAACTAGCTATGAAGCGCCGGTTTTTTTTTTTCCAAGGAAAAAATAAACATGGAGCTCTCCAGATATATTTTAGATATGTGCCGATAAAATTACATTGATCCACAGGTTACGTGGAGGATAAATTAATGGAAAGAAAGGCCCAGATACATCTCTGGGTTTGCAAAGCTAACCCCGCATGTCTAGCCAGTTTATTTTTTTAAGTTGGCTGACACGACGAATAAAATGTCACGCTTTCAAAAAAAAAATTAGTTAAATTACTTATTATCTTGAATCCAGAATTCAACAATCAGAAATGTGGTTGAGAAATCGAGGATGGTAAATTTTTGGCCTAAAAAGGGATTTTCAACATATTTTCACTCATTAACACCTTTATAATTTCAAAAAAACTAATCAATAAACTCAAAATATACTTTAATTGATCCAAAAACAAAATTAAGCTGTGGAAAAAAAAATTTCCAAGCCTGATATTTTTTTTTTTTGTTAAGATAAAGGGAGAAAATATCTATATGAAACTCCCCTCATTAATTGAAATTCATTCACCCCAAGAACGACTGATTTTTTTGTTAAACATTGGATATTTGTCAACTTTGTCTCTTCTTTAACGTTTTTCAGCGACTCTCCTCTCTCTCACTCTCATCTCTCAAACCTGGGATTGAAAAATAAATAAAATAAAGTTTTTGACCAAAATATTCAATTAAAAAACTAAATAGGCCAAAAAGAAATTTGGCAAAACTAGTCATGATCTCGCAAAACTAATCATCATATATTTTAAGGCTAAATTTGGACCTCACTTGGTTCGTATTACATTTTGTCTCAGACCAAGACATTGTTAGTTTAATATGCTATGTATCCAATCAGTTGGTTACACGTGATATTATTACACTTGTGTGAATACATATTTACTATTAATAAAGGCTTAATTTATCTTTAAAATTCATACAATATTATATTAATGAATCTAATATTTGATTTATAAATCAAGAGTAAAGATAAAGTTCATGGGATAAAAATATTTTATAAAGGAAATTATAAAGTTGTTATAATTATGGGATTCATATTACATCAAAACATTGTTCCTAAAATGTTTATGGTCGATGTTTTCTTAAATACTGGACAATTATTAAAACCATAGAGATTGATAAATGTTATATTCTTTTCTTTATGAAAAAAGTAGTTGTTCTTATAATTTGAGGTATAAGGAATGCTTAGAATTAATATATAGGTGCTTGTCATAAGAAATATACAATAAACAAGCTCACATAAGAATTTTATATGGAGAGATTACTTATGTCTATGGAAAGACTCATGTAACGGTTGAGTAAGTGATATGTAGACTTAAGATCACTAAGTTATCTTATATAGAGAATGTTATGTTTTAATCATATAACATGTTATCTTAATCGAGGTAATAAAGGGGTGTACATTGGGCATAACATAAACTATATGAAGGTATTTGAGTAATCAATAAAGGATTCATCACCTTAGGTGAATTAAAAAAAATGTTTCATCTATTCTCAAATAGTATTAACTAAGAAATCCTTGGCCAATGTGGAATGAATTTTGAAAAAAGTTTCAAGTCTTATTCAAACGATCAATTACTATTATGTAGAGAACAAACATGATTTAACATAGCAGACACACTTCATACTTTAATGTTAAATCAAAACATTATTGATGAGAGGATATTAATTACACTAAAAAACCTTTCACTTAAAGGTTGGGTCAAATCAATAATGATTTTTGTAATATTTGAGGATCATAACACATTGATAGACGATGTATCTGATCTTCAAATATAAATTAATTAATTATTGAGTTGATAATAAATTAAATTGTTTAATTTATTGAATTAGAATTAGAATTTATATTTGAGCCAACATATTAAAAACCTAATGGGTCACATACATTAAGAACCATTAGTCATAAATTAAACTAAGATGATTTAATTAAGTATGACTTGATCAAAATATATTTTATAAATTATAGACTATAATATATTAATACAAAGATTATATTTCTAGACCTATAAAAATCAATTTGGGACTCGACTAGGTTAATTTCGATATTTTTCTAAATTAATGTATGGATATTATTCATGGGGCAAATTGATATTTTGCCAATTTATAAGGTTTTTCATATTTTCTTATAAATAGTAAGCTATGCCTTTTTTATTTTAAGTGCTTGTTTATTAAAAAAAAAACTACATAAGTTACAAAATAAAGATCTAACACTCTAGGCATAATAATCCCTCTCTCTTAAATTGGGATTTAAGAGATTTCTCACTGATGATTCATGTGGATTATCATTGGAAGCTAGAGAATTAAATGACTTGTAGTTTGCGATGACTTAACCTTTAAAGAATTATTCAAAGCCGAAGAAAATCAGTTTCAGGTAGTAAATCTCTAAACAACTTTAGATCTATCTAATATGATCTTATTGACTCCAAAATAATTTTATTTTATTATTTCCATATATAATATTTAGAAATCCAACAAACACATCCATGAATGAAGGCTACTAGCCCCATTACAAACCGTGGTCTACTTGCTTATTAGTGTGACCAGGGACAAGGTGTGTGAGTACTTATTGTTGGTATGTGAATGTGACACTTGTTATGCCAAGCTATTGTGTCCTCCATTTGGGCAATGTGTTGGTACATGTGGAGTCAAGAGTTACAATGTGAGATTGTGCGTGAGGAGGAACTATACAAGGTATTAGGTCTTACATGGAGGACTATCTTTTTTATTGGGCAATGTAACCTAACACTTCAGGATTGCAATGTCTGTGCCAGAGAATTTCATTTCTTGATAGTGATTTAGCTCACTTGAAGCTAAATAATGATTCTTGTTGGGAAATCCTTGTTCTTAATTGGAGTTAATTCCTTGCACAATATGACAAGCCAACATCCTTCATAGTCATACTTAAAAATTCTATGCGACATATTGCATATTCTTATTTCACTTCCAATCTTGGGTGAATCACGAACTTTTTTTCTCTCAATTATGAATGGTTTAAGAACGCCTTATCCGGTAATAAAAATACAATGTTAAACTCGTCGTCATCAACACCTTCGTCACCTTCCTTTCTCACCTATATAAAGACGTTTGCCCCAACACTATATTAGAATGTGTTGTGGCTAAAATTAAACAAAAAATAATGTATTTGGAGTGGATTACAAGTCTATAATTCCTATTACTGATTTTGTTAGAGATATATTCCTTAATTATAGAACATATGTGAGCAAGCCTTGTCATAACCCAATTCTAGGTTATTCCAAAAAACAAATCATATTTTTTTCAAAATAAAAATCAAAAAATAAAATAAAGGCTGGCAATATGGAAAAAGCAGATCAAGGAGGACTACAAAAATAGAAAAAAATCAACCTGTAATTTTTGGAGGAAATTCAAGGCCTAATTGTACCCTATTATGCCCAAAAATGGAGAAACAATGCAAATTCAAAGTCAAATTAAATGATTATTGCGCGAATTTGCATAAAAAATTAAGTCCAATGATATAATTAAATTTTTAATATGCCAATTTGATTTAATCATGGGCCAAATTAAATTTTAATTATGTTTAAGAATTAATTTGGGTCCAATTAAAGGATTTAATTAAGTGTAAAGACTTAATTATACTTTAAATGGGTCAAATTAATCTTATTTGGGGCTTAATTGGTGAAAAATTAAGTTTGGGAGCCTAATTTAGGCTTAATTGAGAAGATTGGAATTTTAAGATACCAAATTTAATTTTTACCAGGTTAATGGATTGAAATTAGGGGTCAAATTGCAAAAAAATTGAAGTTTGGGGGTCAATTAGGGGCTAAATTGAATAAATTCGCAACCAAGAACTATATTGCAAAAGGCGCGTAAATCCGGGGCTCAAACAGTAATTCATCAGGGCTTAATTGCAAAAGTTTAGGGTCAATTAGGGGTTCAATTGAAAGCAATTGAAAGAGAAAAGACTGAAATGAACTTTGGCCAAATACAGAATTCTGGTATTGTTCATTTTCTTTAATTCTCTGAAATAGCTGGTCCGGTTACCTACTTTGTAATTGCATTTAATGTACCTAGCATCAACCAAATTTGCCAAAACTTACACGAAACTGATCATTAGACATCTCTCTGCGTCCGGGTATGGTCGTCCTCGGCTCACTGGCAAATAAACAGACGTGGCACCACCCCAAAGAGGCCAACTTAGGCAGCCTACAGCTGCAGATTTGACAATTTAACAGTGCGCCATGCCTACTTTGAGCCAATGGTTGGGATCCTTCTCAACTAAATCAAGGGCTGAATTTTTTTCCTAGTGTAGACAAGTTTGCCCTCTTCCACCGCCTATAAATAGCAGTGGATTTGATGGCCTGAGGGAGGAGAAGATTGGGTCCAAAGTAAACCAAAAAACCAGCCTTCCTCTTTCTCCCCGCTGCAGATTTTCTTCTTCTGTTCCTTCTTCTTTCTTCCTCCGCCACATGAAACCAGCACCGTCACCATTTCTTCCTCCAGCTCCGCCTTGAGCAACCAACACCACCAAGCTTTGCCAAGACCACCGTGAATGTTTTTCTCTCCTCTGCAAGACGTTCCTTCTTCCTTCTCTTTCCACCGTGTCTTCAGCCCCTTAAGACCCCGCATACACCTTTCTCCTCCACCAACAGACGGCGGTGCAGCCTCCCTGCGAACCCAAATCCACACTGGTGGAAGAATAGCCACCGCGACCACCGGTCCCACTCCCCCTACAGATTTTTTTCTCCTTCTTTCATCCTGCTCTGCCACCAACCACCAGCCACCAGCTCCACCATTGCAACCACTGGCAGCACACCGTCATCCTCAACAAAACTACCGCCACGCCAGGTTGTCCGCCCTCTCTCCCCTTCCCCTTCTTCTTCTTCGCAGTCTCTGTTCACTAAGTGAACAGTGGGCGTGAATTATAATTCACGTCTACTGTTCATGCAGTGGACTATATCTACTATATCTATTTTTAAAAAAAAAATCAAAATATTTTCAAACAAGAAAAAAAATATTTTGTTGCATACGGCCAAATCCTAAAAAATTTTCAAACATATTTTTCATGAAAAAAAACAAAAATTGCATCTTTTTCATTTTTTTTAAATAATCCAAAAATGAATATCATAACCAGTTTATGATCATCCACTAAGGTTTGGCCAAAATATCAAAAATATTTTTCCAATCTTTTTTTTAGGATCCAAATGTAGACTTTAATATTTGTGAGGTGTAAAATTACACGATAAAGAATACCCTCAAGTATTAAAGATACAAGGTGTAAAAATGCGATGCTAAAATTCAGACTTTAGAACGGTTAGGATTTAACCCGATAAGGTAGAGATTCTCTCATGAAGAGAGTCTGCCTTGAGCCTTAAAAAAGACAAACGAATAGAAACCCGACTTAGAAAAAACAATCAAAGAATAATGTAACTTACCTTAGGTAGGGTGTACTAGGGGTGATGCGTCTTCCCCTTGCACAACCAGTCCCTTACCCAGACTCTCGCAGACCATAAGTTCCTAGTGACCATAATACTAGGTGGGGAATCCTAAACATTAATCATAATTTTATGATTAAATCCAAAAACTCTTCCCTACACAACACCTCACAATAGGAGGCACGACAGAAAGCCTCCGCCGTTGCCAGACAACGTCGCGTGACAGTTTGCGCATCCCGCGACAAGCCTCACCTTAACGATTGGGTTATACTTGCATCATTTGATCGGTTTATACAACATTTGTGAAGGTGCCGATGAGATGTGATGTATTATGGCCAAAATTGCTCTCAATTTATGTCGTGGTGGACTTCAATAGGTTAGGGAGGTTGAGCTTCTTGAAGTAGCATTACCGGAAGATGAGATTGTTTATCGGTGGTGTTTTAGGGATACTGGTTCGTCCACGAGCTGTGGTAATGTTGGTCCTCCTCACACCTACATGGATATTACAGATTCGTCCTTGAGATGGACGAGTTGGGGTGATGCGCCAGACCCGTCCATGAGTGCTCCAGGCCTTCCACGAGATGAGGCGATTATGAGATATAGTTACATGTTATTATATGTTATGACAATTATTAGTAGATGTGTAATTAGTTTGATTTTAATGAAATGTTATGTTAATCTTCGGTCTAATCTTATTGCTTATAATTTAAGATATTATGTTATGTTTATGTGAATTATGTCTTAATGTTGTAAAACTAATTATTTGAATAGTGTGAATTATGAGTTTTTTTTTTGGGCAAGAAGTTAATAACAGAAGAAACTGTTCCATATTGTAGATATTTTTCGTTCATCCAAAATGTCAGTTCCCTCATATTTTATTGCTTGTACTATTTATTTATTTATTTTAAAAAAGAACAATTTGCTGTGCTAAGTTGCCTAAAAAAAAATCAAAAGAATTATTGAACAAAAAGGGTTCAAGAGAGAGAGAAGGAGTGTCTACTCCTCACTAATATAATAATACACAAGCAGACCACGTTAATGCCAAGAGGAAGTAGTTGATTATTCCGAGGCCACAGGGAACATACCAGGCAGGAAGCTAGCAAAGTAAGGTACTTGTTTAATCAGCCATGGTGACCCTCTTGTTTACAACCAAGCAAGCATATCTTGGTATGCCCAAAATCATCATTAGTATTAAATCTTGAATAATAATGATTATAACGTAAGATATTAAGTTGCGAGTCTTTCTACAGATTCATTTGCAATCAAGAAGAATCTTCATGTGGGCTCCCAATGTCCTGCCTGCGATAGAGAGAGAGAGAGAGAGAGAGAGAGATCGTATCATGAGCATGGAGACTAATAATGATGACCTGTCATCATTCTAAGGGTAGGCTAATAATTAACTCATAAATTAATCACTTACTTAAATGATTGTGCTATTATATCATTTCCACAATTCCCTATTGCAGTAAACAACTTCACCAACCAGACATGCTTCCTCAGCAAAATCCTCAAGACTTGAATGTCCCGATAATGCCCTTGCAACCCCCACGTGCAATCACAGCTTCCATTTAATCAACCATGGGCATGAATGTCCCTGGCTTATGATTCGAGAATCAACCTGGACCGTGCATAGGAAGCACGTGCAGCCCATCTAGTTGTTGCCTACCTAAAACATTGATTAACTGAAAACACCGATCTAAGCAAAGGATGACTAACCGTTAATCACATGGTGACCAGCTCAGCCGGTCACATGGGGGTGGCTACGCTTGGCCCGCCAGATACTTTCATACTCGAAACAAGAAAAGCTGGCTTTTTAACCCTTTGAAGTCTGAACTTTCTTTTCCTGGTTAATGGTTGCGCGTGCACGTGTGGGAAATCCCGTGACGAGCGGCTTGAATTGTTTTGCGTATGATCTAACGGCTGGGAGATGTCCGTACTTGTGGTCACCGATTGTGCCGGTGAAGAAGGGAAATGATTTGTTGGGGGTTTGAGCGTTGAATAGATCTAGCAAAGACACGGTAACTTTGACCGAAAGTGCACGTGCGGATTCTTAGGATACACGTGTGCTTTGCTGTCTTTGGGCTGTACAGGGAATGGTGCGCCACATAGGATCC
>Ga0325403_1002577_pt1 | contig 16156 bp, 8 predicted proteins | sample PopdelMetagenome_19_FD_205665 | JGI IMG/M metagenome (GOLD analysis project Ga0325403, IMG submission 205665) | Populus deltoides microbial communities from Bellville, Georgia, United States - Xylem-PdKOR-R4 | ecosystem: Host-associated > Plants > Phyllosphere > Stem > Wood/Secondary xylem...
ACATCACTAGCGTCTCTGATCTACCTACATTATTTTCATACAGGATTTCATATCTATGATATCTCTCAATACATTTATAACTATTTTACTTTTATATATTTTTATTTTGTACTATAATAATCAGATATGACCAAATTCACTTTCGAATCAAGATTTGAAAGCATTACGATCTCTGCAAAACGTTTCAAGAAATGCGTGGCAATTTTTTTTTATATAATTTAATTTAATATAACCTAGAATTGAATTGAAGTATAATGTATAGACTTAGTGGTGTTGATTTTGTGTTTTCGTGATTTGCTATGCATGCAGAGTGTCAATAGATTTAGGCTTACAAGCTATGACTTAAGAAGTAATTACTGTAAAGTTACTATAAATTTTTCAAGTGAAATTGTCCTCGAATGGGTAACAATTTCTTTCTTTCTTCTTCTTTTTTTTTACCTGTTTGAGTATTTTAGAATAATTGGATTGTGGAAAAACAAATAGCTTATGATGTACTTGAAAGTAAAAATAAACTAATAATGGATTGTGGAAAAAATAATAATTTTGAGGGCAAAGTTTATGTTTTCAGTGGAACAAGAAGGAAATTTATTTATTTTTTAACATTTTGAGGGTGCCGTTCCCATCCTTGTTGGTTGATTATGGTTGCAAATGTAAATGTAAAAAAGTAATCACGATGCATGTTTGATCTTAGTTTGATGTTCTATTTGTAAATAAAGGGATCCCTAAATAGAAGGATTTAAAGGATTATCATTTGAATTTAGAGTGTGTTTGGAAACGCGGTGCAAACCACGTTTTCTTAAAATTTGTTTTTTTTTAAAGTAATTTTTAATGTTTTCAGATTTTTTAATGTGCTGATGTTAAAAATAATTTTTTAAAATAAAAAAATCATTTTAATATATTTCTAAATAAAAAACATTTTAAACTATAAATACTATCACATTCTCAGACACCCCTTTAATCCATATAAAGTTGTTGTAACATGGAAACAGGTGAGTGTTGCTTCATATGTGTGCTCATTTCATTTAAGTTTTCTTAACCTCCTGACATTCTAAGTTTGTTGTTGAGATGATGTGTGTTGTGTGTTATTGTTTTGTTTGAATTTTAATGTGATATACAAATAATTATTTTTTAATATTTTTATATTATTTTGATGTGTTGATGTAAAAAATAAATTTAAATTTTTAAAATTTTTTTTTTAAATATATTTTAAAGTGAAAAATACATAAACAAACAACTTCTAAACAAGACATTATGTTTTTACTCTTTATGCTATATGTAAGAAACACTAAATTTATCAATTCATAACAATTAACACCATCTAGATACTAACGTCTTTCTTGCTTGTTTTGCCGTTTAAAATTCATCTTCTCTCTCATCCTCATACTTTTCTTAAAACGCACAGGCGCGGCATAAATCTGGAGACATGTTTTGAAGAGGAATTTATTCCCTGGAATTGCCCAAGTAACCAACTTGGAGAACAATTTACGTATAACATTATCGAGTGTGAGAGAGAGATTTTGAAATTTTTGCCACGAAGCTTGTAAAGAACTGAACGCACATCAAGGATCATTGTTTACATTAGAATACCACAGCACTTGATTATCAAGACGTAAGAAAATATACTGGAGTGTGTGGCAAGACTGAGAAAAAAAAATACAGAATGCCCCATCATGAGAATCTCATAGCTGCACTCACAAAATGCAAACTGCCAGAAGTATTGCAGCGGGGAAACAAACAATTTCAATATTATGCTTCAAGTTTGTCTCAAAAGTATATCCTGCATCAGCTTCTGTATTAGCTCACAACCAATCAAAATCGATGAACCGCGACGATCATAAATGCTGTTGCAATTTCTGACACCTGCTTGTAACTTAAATATGTCCACTTTAAGAACAATTGACAGACTTAGTTTACTGTCGTAGCATCTGTTGCAGCTGAAGCACTTGATTTCTTTGCTCTGGAGGCAGAAGATTAATCTGTTCTGGTGTGAGGCTCATGACCTGCTGGAGTAGTGCCTTCTCCATCTCAGAGGACATCTTCACCACAAGCAAGGCAGAACCGAAGTTTAGAGTTAGTGTAGAAACCCTAAAAAATACAAAAGGCACTGGCTTTAAAAAAAAAAAAAAAAAAAGTTGAGAAATAGTACCGGTGCTGTGCGAGAAGGCTGATTGCCCTGGGCCATCTGACCAGGATTGAATTGCGGGGGTCCTGCAAGCTGTGTCATTGTTGAACTATCTGGTGGCCCAGACATCCAAGAAGATCCTCTATCAACTTGCATTGAAGTTGGAACTTGACTGTTGTACTCTGCCCCTAGATGTGAACCTCCCGCCTTAAAATGACAAGCACCGAGATAAGAAAATTGACCAGTACCGTAGACCATTAAGTTGATCAGAGAAGGAATATAACGCATAGAAGTTGAAGCATATGTTATCTCATCCAAAAAGACCTTGAAGCTAATGTTATTTATTCAAATAACTAGAAACCCAAAGTCAAAAAGATTTAATTTAAGAAAAAAAAGCTAATGTCATTTGGCCTTTATTTCCAAAATAAAAAATAATGACAAGGAAAGAAAAACAAGAAAGGGAGAGATGAGGCTAATGCTTACATACGAGCCTCATCATCTCATTTTTAAACTTGAATTTGAAGATCTCAATGAATACCAGCTAGCCATTAAGACCATTCTACTGAGGATTATCAACACTGTTTTAAAACTTGAAAACAATAAGAATGATTTTCAAAGTGAAGAACATCACCCGCAGACTTCAAAACCAAAACATCCAGTTTGATATAAAGCTTCTATACTATCACTTGTAACTTTTATGTAGCAGAGAGTATTTTTTTTGTTTATAGGTGAAAAGGTACAAACTGAATCATGCTTAAATTATTACTCATGACATCATACCAATTCTCACAATTTCCTGTTTTACTTTCAAAAACCAAGCAAGATTAGGTTTCCTCATATAATCCACAAACAGTAGTTCTGTCACTATCTGATGTTTCCTATGGAACAAAATAACCTATACATTTAGACTTATACCTAGAAAGCACATCTGTCTCTACCTTTCATAAACAGAAGTTAAATATTGAAAAATATATTTGGAGCTGATAATCAACACTTGAATCTAGATTATGCACCACGCACAAACATACGCTAAATCAACAGACAGACTGAGATTAAGAAGAAAATTTTGGTCAATCCCCTTTGGCAAGAAAATGTAAACATGTCCATCAAAAAGCCTAGTAGAATTAACATGTTCAGCATGCATCAAGCCTGAACAGTCCATTCAATGATACAGCCAATTGTTTGATGAGTTTCTAACTTTCTATCATGTAAAAGCACATGCAAACCTGATATGATTGAGGTGGTTGCTGAATTGAAAGAGGTGGCTGTCCTTGTGGAAATGAAGGTCCCATGCTAGACTGAGGTTTGTTGCTTGACTGAAAAATTGAAAAGAAATAAGTCATTCAGAGTTGGTTATGGTACAATAAATAATGACTTAGGAACCATAATCTTCAGCTTACATGAAACATGGGCTGTGAAGGATGATGAGGAGCTCCAGCATGTTGGTAACCCATACTGGGACCCATTTGTTGCCCATACTGATGATGAAAGCTTGGAACAGAAGCTGTTCGAGGTTGAGATGGAAATGGTTGTTGTAATGGCAGATGAGGAATTCCAGTTTTCTGTAATGGCAGCAGCAACTGGCTGGAGACGGAAGACATTTGGGTTTGATGAATTGGTAGTGGCTGTGAAACAGAATGACTAGAGGCTGGAGGCAGGTTTGGAAGTTGAGAGGGTTGAGTAACAGACATTGGGGTCACTTGAGGATTCACATGCCCCTTAGGCTGCTGTGGCATATGTAAGGGATGTGAAGGCAATGGCTGAGACTGAAGATTCACTGGAGGACCAGGAGGAGCAGATATCGACATCGCAGGTTGACTCTGGTGTTGTTTCCTCATTGGTGGTTGGGATTGAGAGACACTTGTTTGATCCTGCAAAGCACCTTGTCCGGCCAGTGTCTGTGCAGCTTGAATGTTTGATTGCCGAGATGGTTGTGCTGATAGCTGAGGTTGCTGTGATGCTGCTGGCTGGATATTCGGAATCTAAAAGGCACACCAAATTAAAGATATTCCCGTATTAACTTGTATAAACCCAGGGAGTCAAATTTCATAAAGATTAAAAACATACCGCTTGAGGAGGCTGCACCATTCCTAGCATAATCTGTGCCTGGTCCAACATATTAAGCAACTAAAATTCAGAAAAACTGAACCCTAATGTTGTTCTTTTAAGGTACATCCAATTGTTTATTGTGTTATCATAGGGAGATTTCTACTGCCCAGAGAGACAAAAAGAATAATTCAAACTGGATTAAGAAAATAAAAAACACTTACAACGATCCCCATCCCCCCCCCCCAAAAAAAAAAAAAAAACCCTAATTTCATCCCATCATAATAAACACAAAAAGAATTCAAATTTCACAAAACATACGGCTCTCAGAAAAAAAGAAAGAAAAAGAACCCAAGATCATGAATATACTGCAGAAGCCATGACAGTAGTTCAAAGAAATAAAGAGAGAGAGAGAGAGAGAGAGAGAGAGAGAGAGAGAAAGAAAACCTGGAAAAGGGCTTTGGTCAAGAGAGGGTTCTGGATTAATATCTCCTTGGCCTGCTGTTTGTTCTGCTCTATTAATGTCTACATTAAAATTAAATAAATAAAAATTAAAAACACACAAAACAAAACGAGTAAGCAAAAACATATAAGTAGTGAAATTAGTTAATGAGGATGAATTTGTGGGTTATTTGAAATCGGAAAAGAAGAGGTGAGCTGAATACCTTCATTTGAAACATGATGTCGTAGAGCTGGTTCTTTGTCATTCCGGCCAAGTTCGCTGGTAAACCTTCGCCGGCGATTGGCTTTCCCGTCATTGTTTCGTTTCTTTTTCTGTATCCTACCTGTACGAGAGAGAGACGGGCAGAAAGAGGGGGGGCACTGTGGCGAGGCCTAGGTGTTGGGGTTTTACAAATTCGGGCCAGGCGGTTTGATGGGATGCAGCCGAGGCTGCGTTAATATGTTGTCAATGGCAGGGTTATTATATCCGGATTGCATTTTATAGTTTTTTTTTTATATTTATTTTAGATTATTTTAATATGGTAATGTTAAAAATATATTTTTTTAAATAATATTTTTTTGATTTATTTTTAAGTGAAAAATACTTTTAAAATCAAATACTATTACGATATTAAACATGTTCTTAATAAACTGAATTTTAGTTAACACTAGTTTAAAAACTTATTAAATTTATATATATACTAGCTCATTATCCATACTGCATGTCGTAGTAAAATTTTTTTGAGTGAAAAAAATCTAGGTATTGGTAATGTGTCTTTAAAAAAAAAATTAACCATAAATTGAACGATATTCCGATCTATTACTGAGATGAAAAAACAATTGATCCACCTTGATTAGCTAAGCTGCCCTGTGAAACTCATAGGGATAATCTTGAAAGACAAATCTGGAAAGCTAAATCCTAAAATAACTCAATATTAAAAAATAAAATTGATGAAAAACAACATTTGCTTAAAATAATAGACTGAACTTGAGTCAACCAACTTAACTCAACTTATCATTGACAACAAAATGTGAAATTACATTCTTTTATGTTTAAGTTAAATAAATAAAAAATCATCGATAACAAAGGTTAAAATTGTATATATATATTTTTTTAATTGAGGGACATAAAAAATATTAAACATAAACAAAAGAAAAACAAATAATAAACTGGATGCCACAGATCAATCTATCAAACTACTAAAAAATAATGAACTCGAGGGGTTCAATAATTTGTTTTGTTAATGTTTTTAAAACCAAATATTAAATAGAAAGAAAAGAGCCTAGCTGCATGGTGTTAAAAAAAAAACAGCCCATGAGCATGAGCTATTCAACCTAGCTAGCACACCTGAACCTATCTTGTTTTTTTCAATTTTCTTAAATGGACGGATCCTTTTTTTTAAAAAAATAATAGACAATGCGTTGCTTACTTTTTGCAGTTTTCTAGAAAATCAAGGGTTTGGTTTTTTCAATTTAAAACTTATTCTTGACCCAAAACTTCTAAAAAATACTGTAAACACCTTGATAAATCTATTTATGACCATTAAAAATAAAAAAATATCTCAAAAACCAAAATCAATTTGAAGCCAAAATGATTCTCACGATTAGATCATTTCCTCAAGCAAAAAGAAGGAAAAAAAACATCTAGGTCTAACTATCCTTATGAAATAGAATCCATTAACATCAAAATGACACCTAGGCTAGCCCATTGTCTTACACTACACAAAAAAAGAAAAACATGACCAAACAAAAAAGAATCTAGGTACTTGTAATGTGTCTTTTAAAGAAATGAAAATAATTTATCCATGATTTTAAAATCATCTGCATATTAGACGATATTTTTATCAACATTAAGAAGAAAACACATTATATCATTCTAAGTTATTCCGGGTTGACATGTGAAAGTTGCGGATATAATCTTGAAACAAACAAACTAGGAATCTAAATCTCGAATTAATTTAATGTTAAAGGATAAAACTAACAAAAAAACACCCAATTTGTTTTTTTTTAAAACCCAAGTGAACTTGAGTCAACCAACCAAACTCTTGATACAAGTCATGCATGCAACCAGATCAATAAATTTTTTATTTAATATGTTATTTTTCATTTAATAGATTTACATGACAATAAAGCGAATACGATATTTTCTAATGAAATAATTTTTAAAATAAAAAACATGACAGACACATGAGACTAAGATAGCAAAAACAAATCGTTGATAACAAAGGTGAAATAATATATTTTTTTTTATTTTAAGTTAATTAAAAAAATAAATCATCAATAATAAGGTGAAATTAAAATTTTTTTTAAAATAAAAATGAGGTACTACATATTACACAAAAAAAAAAAAAACAATAGATTGAATGTTGAGGCTTAACTTGTCAAACTTGAGATTTAGATCATGAAACTAACTACATAAAATTTTTTTTGTATCTAAATAAAGGGCCACAAAAAGCCCAGCAACATTGGCATATGTCCCAACGCACAAGGCCTCTAGAAGAAACAACCCAAGCGCATGGGCCTTTAAGCCTATGCCCGTAAGCCGACTGTTTTTTTTTCTCATTTAAAGGGGCGGATGGCATATTTTTTAAAAAAAATATAGAGATGACGGGTCACACACCAAGGAAGATAAAACATCATCTCCCAGCTTAGATTCCAGCCACCACTATAGTGGCTGGAAAATTAGGGCTATGAGTTTTTAACCCACTAAACCCATTTTTCAACCCATTTGAAGCCAAAATACCCAAAAACTAGTTATAGAACATGTAGAAACCAATTTAGCAACCCAATAAACCCAAAAAATGGCTTTAATAACAAATTGAAACCGAATAAATTTTCTTTTCCTTGACTTAGATTCATTTATTAGGTAAAATTAAGGCTTAAAACAATCACTATAAGACTCTATTAACAGAATATAACCTATTGACACTAATTTCAACCATTTTGGTGATTGAAATAGGTATAAATGATGACTTTTTCTTTCTAAATTAAAATCAGATGAGCTTATCTCTCTCCTCTAACAGAAAAAGATTGAAGAATGAGGGAAATGAATTTGGTACCAAAATTGAATTTCTAAAAACTAAAGAGATCGATCACCTATAAACCAAAAAAGATGGGGGACTAAAGTAAACTTTTTGTATGAAATTCAAAGCATCCACTTATGTTACTGTCATTTTCATTTTGGTCCCCTGACTTTCAATCCAACCATTGCCTCTCCCCCAAAAAACAATATGCAATTAGGAGCAAATTTGAGTTCAAAAGGTCTCAATTGTGCAAAAAACAAGTTCGAGTACCAAATTAAGATTTTTATAAAAATCAACTATTTTAATCCATAATGATCTGTGAGAAAGTTTATAGTGAAAATAGCTACAGTTCAAACCCCACATGTTTTAGTTATATATATATATGTATGTCAGACATCGAAATGACATGTTTTAAGAGTCTCTTGAGAGGTGGTGTTAGGAAAAAAAGAGTTTGGGATTTAATTATAAAATTATGATTAAGGTTCAAGAGTCGCCATCTAATATTAAGGTTACTAGGAAACCTAATGGTCTGTGAAAGTTTGGGTAAGGGACTGGTTATGCAAGGGAAAGACACATCACCCCCAGTGCACCCTACCCAAGGTAAGCTGCATTGTTGTTTGATTGTTTTTCTAGGCCAAGTTTCTATTTGTTGGTCTTTTTTTAATGTCTAAGGTAGATCTCCCTTCGTGAGGAATCTCTATCTTATTGAGTGAAATCCTAACCATTCTAAAGTTCAAATTTTTAAATTGTATTTATTTTACATTTTATATCTTTAATACCTGATAGTGTACTTTATTGTGTAGTTTTACACCACCACATATTAAAGTCTACATCTAAACCTTAATATAAAATGAACTAAATGATTGAACCAGATGATTGGTGAAGGATTTTTGACATTTTGACCAAATTATAACAAATAATCATAAACTAGTTATAATATCTATTTTTTTCATTTTTAAAACATTAGAAAGATGCAATTTTTTTTTAATGAAAACATGCTTAGAAAACTTTTAGGATTTGACCTTATGCACGAAAAAAAAATTGTTATTTTTTGAAAAAGGAAATTAATTTAAAAATTTTGAGATGTTTTTTTAATTTTCAAATTTTTTAGAAAAGTTTTAGAGAAAACTAAATTTTTAATACCGAATCTGTATGTTACAGTGTAAATAAATAGCCCAATAATATCCAAAATTGATAGAAAAACATGTGAGAGAATCATAAATTTTTTGAAATAACCCTTGGAATTTTTATGTTTTTTTTTTAATTATATAATATAATATTATTATATTGGAGAAACAAAAGGGGAAAAGTCGCTTGGCTAGAGAAGGAGAGAGGCTGGAGGCATTCCTGATGTTGCAGGGAAGACCAACTAGTGGTTAATGGCGGCAACGACAGCTGAGGGGCGATTGAGGAAATGACCAAAGTGGTGGCCAAGAGGGGGGAAATAAAAACTAGGCAGAGGGATGGTTTTTTTTTTTTTTTCAAATTTAGCTTCTGATTTCTCCTTTCTTAGGCCATGAAATCCACCCCTATTTATAGGGGGTGGAAGAGAGACGTTTTGTTTTTACTGATGTCAAATCTTAGCCCTTGATTCGACCCGGAAGGATCCCAACTATTGGTTCAAAATGACTATCATGGGATGTCATATTTGTTGCAGGAAAGGGCTTGTCGGGTTGGACACTTTAGGGCGGTGCCACAATCATAGTGGTTTCAATCGGCCATAACGGACTACACTAGGGTATAGTCAGATGTCAGGCCATCGCTTGCGTGTAAGATTTGTCTAATTTGGTGGAGAGATTAAGCATTAAATACCTTGGGAAGGAGGCTACTTGAGAAGCTTTTCAGTGAAAAGCTAAAGAAGAAGATGAACAATCAACCCCAAAACGGCGGCATTTTGGTAAAGTTTATTTTAGTCCTTCGATTTCTAATTTCTCTCAATTACACCTTTGATTGGCTTCAAACTTTCAATTTTGTTCAATTTTGCCCCTGACAAACTTCAATTTCAGCCCTGGATTTTAGTGTTTTTTCCCTTTTGGTCTTTGGTTTTAGATTTTTTCAATTTAACCCCTAATTCGCTATTAAACTTTTAAATTTCTTCAATTTCACCTATGATTTCAGCCAATTAGGTCCCCAGAGTTTGACACCTTTTCCAAAATGATCCTTTGTTGCAAATTGCTTCAATTTAGCCCTTAATTGATCCCAAAACGTTGATTTTCTTTGAATTTTACCCCCAATTTCAATCAATTGACTTGATAAAAATTAAATTTGGTGTTCTAAATTCCAATTTTCTCAATTAAGCCCAAATTAAACTCTTAAACTTAATTTTTCACCAATTAAGCCTTTAATATAATTAATTTGACTCATTTAAAGTATAATTAAGTCTTTGCACCTAATTAAATCCTTTAATTGAACCTAAATTAGTTCATAAACATAATTAAACTTTAATTGGCCCATGATTAAATCAAATTGACATACTAAAGATCTAATTATATCCTTAGACTTAATTTTTATGCAAATTTATCCAGTAATCATGTAACTTGACCAAGTTGCAGCAGAAACATTCGTAACAACAAGGTGAGCAAAGGGTTGTTGGGTATTGCCATGAAACTAGGGACAATGAGGAGTTGTGTGACCGAAATTTGAGCACAGTTGGCAGTGGACATGCTGCTGTCTAGACCACTGTCCGGCTAGAGAGCTTATGTTGCGCCTATTCTGTTACCAATTGTTTGGCCTCCAGTCGGCAGCAGATTGACCCCTGTTCTGGTGATTGTAGCGATTGATATTGGGATGCCAATTGCCACGAGAACGCCCCCTGTTACGGCTAAAATTTGAGCTATGATGAGACATAACAAGATGAACAGAAGGCTGTGGTGTTGGCAGCAATGGTTGTTGCGGCAGCAGAGATGAAGACAGTAGAAAAGGATTAACATCCATGGAATGAAGGGAGTTCTTATGCAGAAATTCATGGGTAAGAAGGTTGTTGTGGAGATCAGCATACGACAACGGTTCTGCCTTGGTTATACGACTTGTTACCAAGTCTTTGAACTTACCACAAAGGCCACGAAACACATATAGATTAAAGTCTTCAAGAGACATGGGCTGACCAACAACAACTATCAAATAACGATTTGGCTTGCTGCATGTATATACTAATCGATGAGTCACCTTGTTGAAGATCTTGAAAGGAACCATGAAGTTGCATGATGCAAGAATTAGACGGAGACGCAAGAGCTTTCTCAAGAGCGCCAAACACATTACGAGGTATGGCAATCTACCACGAGATGTAACACATCCACAAAGAGAGGGGAGAGCAATGCATTCAAAATAAGTTGATCTTGTTGCTTCCAACGAAGAAAAGAAAGGCTGATTGTAGAGGAAAAACCAGCAGAACCGTAAAAAACATGAGATGAAGGACACAACACTAAGCCATTAACGAAGTGAAAAACACATTGACTAAGAAGATAAGGCTTCATCTGCATTCGCTAATAGAGATAATTTGTGTTCATAAGTTTTAATGAAACAATTTGATGGGTGTTTGATAGAGCAACGATAGCTGGAGTTTGTGTTCCCATAATATGCAGAGGAATGACAAAAACTTGCGAGGAGGAGTCATTAATGTGTTCTGCAAACGAAGGCTGCTGCTGTGAAGGAAGGACACCACCACCAGCAGCTTGTAGATGGTTGGTCGGCTGGGCTGTACCACCGGTGGTGAGGGAGAAGTCGCAGACATCAACAGTAGAATCCATTTAGGAGAGGAAGAGAGAAGGCCAACTACAAGGGGGGAGGGAGATAAGAGTTCTGATGGCAGAAGGCTCTAATACCAAGCTGAGAATGAGGTAGAACCTATAGATGTTGAAGAAGCCATACACTATTAAGTTTGGATAGTAGCAATGAAGAAGGAGCTTGCAATGATAGACAAGAATCAAACATGGATGCTAGTTGACACACCAACTCACAAGAAGGTAATTGGAGTGAAATGGATTTTCAAAACCAAATTAATGTAGATGGTAAGATCAACAAGCATAAAGCTAGACTTGTAGTGAAAGGATATTCACAAGAGGCAGGGATCGACTTCACAGAAACTTTTGCTCCAGTTTCCATACATGAAACAATGAAGCTCCTGCTTGCTCTAGCAGCACAAAACGATTGGTATACATTTCAGTTGGATGTTAAATCTGCATTTTTGAATGGTGTGCTAAATGAGGAGATTTATGTTGAACAACCTGCTGGTTTTGAAAATTCAACAAACAAAGTATATTTACTGAAGAAGGCATTGTATGGACTGAAACAAGCTCCTAGAGCTTGGTACAGCAGGTTGGGTAATCATCTTTTAAGCTTAGGATTTAACAGGAGCATGAATGGGGTGACTTTATATGTGAAGCATGCTGATGGATATAAACTCATTGTATCAGTTTATGTTGATGATTTGCTAATCACAGGGGACAAGGAGCAGCTTGTAGAGGAATTTAAAACCAATATGAAAGATATGTTTGAGATGAATGAACTTGGTTTGTTGATATATTTTTTAGGAATGGAAGTAACTCAATCTGATCAAGGTTATTTTCTTTGTCAAAAATGTTTTTCCTTGAAAACACTAGACAATTTTGCAATGAGTAAATGCAAGCGAGTAATCACACCTATGATACAGGGGCAGAAGCTAATGAAAGAGGATGGATCACCAAAAGCTGATGGGAAAGTTTACAGGAGTCTAATTGGGAGTGTGTTGTATTTAACAGCTACACGTCCTGACATTCAATTTGCTGTGAATTATCTTTCCAGGTTCATGCAAGAGCCAAGTCAAAACCATTTTGTGGCAGCTAAGAGAGTATTAAGATATTTGAGAGGGACTGCAAGTTTTGGCATACATTTTGTGAAATCCAGCTCAATCAATCTTGTTGGATTTTCAGACAGTGACCAGGAAGGAAGTGATGAAGGAATGATGAGTATTTCAGGCTACTGCTTTGTTGTGGGAAAGAGTGTGTTTTGTTGGAATTCAAGAAGCAATCGGTGGTGGCACATTCTACAGCAGAGGCTGAATACATAGTTGCTTATGTGGCAACAAAACAACTAATATGGCTAAGGAAGATGCTAAGTGATTTAGACTGCAATCAACAAAATCCCACAACATTGTCTTGTGACAACACGTCAGCTATAGCCATTTCTAAAAATTTTGTCTTTCATGATAGAACCAAGCACATGAAGATCAAATTTCATGCAATCAGGCAGTTTCAGCAAGAAGGGGAACTAGAACTATGCTACTACACTTCTGAAGAACAGCTAGTAGACATTTTTACTAAACCGTTAGCTAAAAACAGGTTTGAAGATCTGAGGGCAAGAATTGGAATGTGTAGTTTTGGAACCAAGGAGGAGTGTTGAAGTTTGGTACCTAAGCTAGAACAGGATTACTTAGCAGTAATCTACTGCATGGTTATCTAATTGTTAGCTGAGATCATTATCTAGATTAGGATATGTTTATAATTTATTTGTTAAGCTTATCTAGGATTAAACTAGCTTGTATACATCTCCTTAGATAAAGGAGAAGATGGCTGGTACGTCTCTTGTTTTGTTTTCTTTAAAATTATGTAATGGTTGTTTTTTCCTTTTCTATAAATAAAAGACTAGGGATGACAATAACCGAATAACTCAATTCTGCTCTTTGTTCTTTATACTTAAATACTAAGTTCTGTCTTCTTTCTTTTTTTGTTCTTTCAATCATGAACTTAGTTCATTGTTTTCCTCTTCATCAGCAAAAACAAAAGGTTGTTCTTTATATCACTACAATTGGTTTAGGAGGCTTGACCTATTAGTTTACCAACCTTTTCTATATATATATATATATATATATATAGGGCAATATACAATAGTAATGGTTGAAATTACAACATATGAGTATGCTTATAATATTTTCCATATAGGTACATTATATAATAGTGAGTAATTTAATTCGACCCTATTCAATGTTCTGCTAAGATAGTAAAGATATTCTCCTTTCCCTAATTATTCTCTTATGCCAATAACATGCCTAATGACTGCATTTAAGGTATAATGTGAAGGATGAGGAGTTATCTAGGGATTGATGCTTGTAAACTAAGAGACTAAGTAAATACTAATTGATTTTATGAAAGACATTATTACAAGTCTCATCCTAATGAGATGTGACTCCTCTTCTTAGGAAATGGTTTAATTATTTACATCAACCAGTTAAATTAAAAATAGACCTTAAAAGATAGTGTCAATTTTTCTTAAAGACTTTTCAACTCATAATGTTTCTTGGCTTCTATATCTTGAGGTAACATCAATTTTTGATTGATCAATCTTAATTCCTTGATATTGGTTTAAAAAATTCCAAGAACTTCCCTAAGGATACACAAAAGCACACTTTATTAGGATATTTTTGAGTAAAAATTGACAAACATTTAAACACTACGTAAAGGTCTTGTAGGTGATGTTTGTTTTTTTTTTTTTTTTTACTTCATTGCCAAACCATCAACATAACACTCAATATCTTATGTTTGCTTTTAAAGAGTTACACTTGTATTTTTAAGGTTAAAGGGTAAGGCTTTGAAAGAGTATAATTCTTTTGAGGTTTGAAATGTTATCATCTCCTCATTCTTGGAAGCCATTTGAATTTGGTTATAACTAGAATAATATCCATGAATGAGATTGCCTCATGTCTTATGGTAGCATTAACTATTATTTTGATAATGAAGAGTTGAATATGATTGTTAAGGACAAGCATTTTGAGATCTCTAAATTCTATAGAAACATAAATTTGATCATTTTTCTCCATCTAAACTATATTTAAGATTTGTATAGGAATAAAACCCATTTAAATAAATTTATTAACTTCATTCTTAATTTGCAAGATAAATTGAGGGTGAAAGCAACATTTATCGTACTTGATAGGCTTCACCCTTTTCCTTACCACTAGATGATGAACTCTCACCTTGGGTTCTAGGCTTGTCATCTCTTCACATGTCTATGTAAACACATCTTGGTACTCCTTCAAAATTTTTATGTAAGTTTTTTCTTTCATAAATATAACTTTGCATTTATTATTTCTGCTGTATGGATGTTATTCAGGAAACCAACAATAAGTTAGCTGAGAATATGCTCTTGATAGAATTTATTATATGATTTTCTAAAGTAGCGGGAATATGATAAGAACTCCATTTTTATGAACATAAAAGTGGCATTACTTCTAACAAGAGTTTGGATTTTTATTATAATTCATGAAGACAAGATTAACATAAAGTAGTTATAAACCATGTTAACAATTTTGATATAGTCTTTAGAGTGCATAATATTATACTACATAAAAAAGTTATGGTTTAATATGAGAATATTAGCAGAATTTAAGTACTTAAATTGAGAAATATCTTCAATTGTATTATCAAGCAAAAAGATATATATTAAAATATAATTTGAGATTATAGAGTAGTTTGTAATGAATATATGTAAACATATCGCACATCCCACATAATATTATAGTACATGAAAAAATTATGGTTTAATATGAGAATATTAGTAGGATTTAAGTATTTAAATTAAGAAATATCTTTAATTGTATTATCAAGCAAAAAGATATATATTAAAATATAATTTGAGATTATAGAGTAGTTTGTAATGAATATATGTAAACATATCCCACATAAAAAATAAACTCTCCCCCCTAAAGTTTTTATAAAAACAAACTTCTGTGTACTGAGTATGATAAGTTTATAGAACCTATTTTGTGAGCTTCATAGAATTTATGCATGTGCTTGTGTGTATATGTGTATATTGTGTGTGTGCATGTCTGTCAAAGATTGGCATTTAAAACTAAAAAGTTAAAAATAATAATTAAACTTATTTTTGAAAGTTATTCAATTTATTTAAAAAAGAAAACACTTATTTATTATTTATTATAGTGTTGTTTTAGTTTCTATAAATATTTTTTTTATTACGCTAAGCCAACTAATTCCTTCATGTATTAGTCTTAAGATTTGAACACGGAAGTCAAATGAAGGTTCATATTACATCCTTAAAACACCACATCAATCCTATAAAACTTCCTGTCTTTTCTTCAGATTCATAAAATAGTCCAAGTACATGATTGTATACTAAAAGTACAATTCTCACTGCTCTAAAAGCCAATTTCAATATATTGTTTTTTTATTTTTTATTTTTTATCCTGAACTTAATTTCTCTAAAGGAATCCATCAAGTACAAATGGATTCATAGTTAGAGTTGAAAATAATTGGGAGGTTAACCCTTTCTATATATATGTGTGTGTGTGTGTGTGTGTGTGTGTGTGTGTGTGTGTAGGGCAATATACAATAGTAATGGTGGAGGTTACCACACAAGAGTATGTCTACAATATTTCCTATATACAATATTTCCTATATAAGTACATTATATAATATGTCCCCTCAAGCTGAGGATGGAGGATCAACCCGAAACTTGAAACAAAAAGCAGTAAACGAAGAAGTAGGAAGTGGCTTAGTGAAGACATCAGCAAGTTGATCCTGGGAGGAAATAAAAT
>Ga0325403_1002578_pt1 | contig 16153 bp, 11 predicted proteins | sample PopdelMetagenome_19_FD_205665 | JGI IMG/M metagenome (GOLD analysis project Ga0325403, IMG submission 205665) | Populus deltoides microbial communities from Bellville, Georgia, United States - Xylem-PdKOR-R4 | ecosystem: Host-associated > Plants > Phyllosphere > Stem > Wood/Secondary xylem...
TACACTATTCATGAACATTGTAGGCCTATTTCTTATCTTTCCATCCATATAAATTAAGCTGAAATCCAAGATCTACAGCTCCAGATATGACCCAATAACTGAACAGTGTTCCAATTTGAATTGAATCGGTATCTCCTTTCTAATCTTAGCCGTTTCTTTGTCCTTTCACTTTTAATAGTTAATCACATCAATCAATCCTTTGAATTGTGAGATATGCCTGCATTTAAAATGAACATTTACCATAAATTAAAGCTATCTTATATTATCAGATCTGTTATTATAAAACATGCTCCAGTTAAGGAGTTATTGATACTTCAAGTGCAAAATAATGATATAAAACCTTGATAAAAATGCACTTTTAAGTACTAATCAGCTAAAGTAACGGTTTGTAAGCGCCATAACTTTTGATCCGACCGTTGGATCTTGATTGAAATTTTACAGGAGTTTCAAGAGGCACTTTTTCATATAGTAGATGTGGATTCGATACCTACTGTAGAGGAGGTGTGGTCACGTCAGGCTAGAGTTACGGTTCATAAGGGCCATAAGTTTTAATACAACCGTTGGATCTCAAGCTAAATTTTACAGGAGTTTCTGGAGGCTCTTTTCGATATAGTGGATGTGGAATCAATACTCAGTGAGGAGGAGTTATGGTCGCGCCAAGCAAGGATAACGGTTCGAACGAGCCATAACTTTTGATCTGATCGTTAGATCTCGATAAAACATCTACCAGAGTTCCCGGAGGACCTTTTCCATATAATAGATGTGGAATCGATACTTAGTGAGGAGATGATTTGGTCGTGCCATGCTAGAGGAACGGTTCGAAAGGGCTATAACTTTTAAGAAGACCGTTGGATCTCGATCGAAATTTTATAGGAGTTTCAGGAGGCACTTTTCCATATAGTGGACGTGGATTCGATACTCGCTGAGGAGGAGGTCTGGTCACGCCAAGCTAGAGTTACGGTTCGTAAGGGCCATAAGTTTCGATACAACCTTTAGATCTCGATCAAAAATTTAGAGGAGTTTCCGGAGGCCCTTTTCCATATAGTGGATGTGGAATCGATACTCGATGAAGAGGAGGTCTGGTCGGGCCAAGCCAGGGTAACGGTTCGTAAAGGCCACAACTTTTGATCCGACCGTTGGATCTCGATCGAAATTTTAGGGGAGTTTCAGGAGGCCCTTTTCCATATAGTTGGTGTGGAATGCATACACGGTGAGGAGGAGGTCTGGTCGTGCCAAGCTAGAGTTACGGTTTGTAAGCGCCGTAACTTTTGATCCGACCGTTGTATTTCGATCGAAATTTTACAGGAGTTTCCAGATGCTCTTTTCCATATAGTGGATGTGGAGTCGATACTCGGTGAGGAGTTCTGGTCATACCAGGCTAGAGTAACGGTTTGTAAAAGCCATAACTTTTGATCCGATCGTTGGATCTCGATCGAAATTTTACAGGAGTTTCCGGAGGCCTTTTTCCATATAGTGGATGTGGAATCGATACTTGGTGAGGAGGGGGTCTTGTCACGCAACGCTAGAGGAACGATTCTATAGGGCCATAACTTTTGACAAGACCGTTGTATCTCAATCGAAATTTTGTAGGCGTTTCAGGAGGCACTTTTCTATCTAGTGGACGTGGATTCGATACTCGCTGAGGAGGAGGTCTGGTCGCGCCAGGCTAGAGTTACGGTTCGTAAGGGCCATAAGTTTCGATACAACCTTTAGATCTCGATCAAAAATTTAGAGGAGTTTCCGAAGGCCCTTTTCCATATAGTGGATGTGGAATCGATACTCGATGAAGAGGAGGTCTGGTTGGGCTAGGCTAGGGTAACGGTTCGTAAGGGCCATAAATTTTGATCCGACCGTTGAATCTCGATCGAAATATTAGGGGAGTTTCAGGAGGCCCTTTTCCATATAGTGGATGTGGAATCCATACACGGTGAGGAGGACGTCTGGTCGCGCCAAGCTAGAGTAACGGTTTGTAAGCGCCATAACTTTTAATCTAACCGTTGGATCTTGATCGTAATTCTACAGGACTTTCAGGAGGCACTTTTCCATATAGTGGATATGGAGTCAATACTCGGTGAGGAGAAGGTCTCGTCACGCCAGGCTAGGGTAACAGTTTGTAAGGGCCACAACTTTTGATCCGACTGTTGGATCTCGATCAAATTTTAAGGGAGTTCTAGGAGGCCCTTTTCCATATAGTGGATGTGGAATTCATACACAGTGAGGAGGAGCTCTGGTCGCGCTAAGCTAGAGTAACGGTTTGTAAGTGCCATAACTTTTGATCCGACCGTTGGATCTCGATCGAAATTTTACAGGAGTTTCAGGAGGCACTTTTCCATATAGTGGACGTGGATTCGATACTTGCTGAGGAGGAGGTTTGGTCTCGCCAGGATATAGTTACAGTTCGTAAGGGCCATAAGTTTTGATATAACTGTTGGATCTTGATCCAAATTTAACTTGAGATTCCGGAGGCCTTTTTCCATGTAGTGGATGTGGAATCGATACTTGATGAGAAGGAGGTCTGGTCGGGCCAGGCTAGGTTAACGATTCGTAAGGGCCACAACTTTTCATCTGACCGTTGGATCTCTATTGAAATTTTAGGGGAGTTTACGGAGGCCCTTTTCCATATAGTGGATGTGGAATCCATACACGGTGAGAAGGAGGTCTGGTCGTGCCACGCTAGAGTAACGGTTTGTAAGAGCCATAACTTTTGATCCGATCGTGTGATCTCGATCGTAATTTTACAGGACTTTGAGGAGGCACTTTTCCATATAGTGGATATGGAGTCGATACTCGGTGAGAAGGAGGTCTAGTTGCGTCAGGCTAGGGTAACAGTTTGTAAGCACCATAACTTTTGATCCGACAGTTGGATCTCGATCGAAATTTTACATGAGTTTCTAGATGGCCTTTTCCATATAATGGATGTGGAGTCGATACTCGGTGAGGAGGAAGTCTGGTCACACCAGGCGAGAGTTACAGTTCGTAAAGGCTATAAGTTTTGATACAACCGTTGGATCTCGATCCAAATTTAACAGGATATTTCAAAGGCCCTCTTCTATATATTGTATGTGGAATTGATACTTGGTAAGGAGTAGGTATGGTCGCGCCAGGAAAGGATAACGGTTCGAACAAGCCATTACTTTTTATCCGATCGTTGGATCGCTATCAAAATTTTACAGGAATTTCTGGAAGCCCTTTTCATATAGTGGAAGTGGAATCGATACTAGGTGAGGAGGAGGTCTGGTCGCGCTAGTCTAGTGTAACGGTTTGTGAGGGCCACAACTTTTGATCCGACCGTTGGATCTCGATCGAAATTTTAGGGGAGTTTCTAGAGGCCCTTTTCCATACAGTGGATGTGGAATCCATACATGGTGAGGAGGAGGTCTGGTTGTGCCAAGCTAGAGTAACGGTTTGTAAGAGCCATAACTTTTGATCCGACCGTTGGATCTCGATCGTAATTTTACAGGAATTTCAGGAGAAACTTTTCCATATAGTGGATGTGGAGTCGATACTTGGTGAGAAGGAGGTCTGGTCGCGCTAGGGTAGAGTATTGGTTTGTAAGACCATACCTTTAGATACGACTGTTGCATCTCGGTCGAAATTTTACAAGAGTTGTAGGAGGCACTTTTCCATATAGTAGATGTGGAATAGATACTCAGTGAGGAGGAGGTCTTGTCGCGCCAAGTTAGAGTAACGGTTTGTAAGAGACATAACTTTTGATACGATCGTTGGATGTCAATCCAAAATTTTTTCAGGATTTTCCGAAGGTCCTTTTCCATATAATGGATGTGAAATCGATACTCGGTGAGGAGGAGGTCTTGTCGCGCCAAGTTAGAGTAACGGTTTGTAAGAGACATAACTTTTGATCCGACCGTTGGATCTCGATTGAAATTTTACAGGAGTTTCCAGAGGCACTTTTCCATATAGTGGATATTGAGTTGATACTCGGTGAGGAGAAGGTCTGGTCGGGCCAGGCTAGGGTAACGGTTCGTAAGGGCCATAACTTTTGATCCGACCGTTGGATCTCGATTGAAATTTTAAAGGAGTTTCAGGAGGCACTTTTCCATATATTAGATATGGAGTCGATACTCAGTGAGGAGGAGGTCTATTCGCGCCAGGTTAGAGTAACGGTTTATAAGCGCCACAACTTTTGATCCGACCGTTGGATGTCGATCGAAATTTTACGGGAGTTTCCGGATTCCCTTTTCCATATAGTGGATGTGGAGTCGATACTGGGTGAGAAGGAAGTCTGGTCGTGCCAGGCCAGAGTTACGGTTTGTAAAGGCTATAAGTTTTGATACAACCGTTGGATCTCGATCCAAATTTAACAGAAGATTCCGGAGGCCCTTTTCCATAATGGATGTGGACTCGATGCTCGGTGAGAAGGAGGTCTTGTCGCGCTTGCGTAAAGTAACATTTCGTAAGGATCATAGCTTTCGTAAAGAGGTCTAAATTTTATAGGAGTTTCTGGAGACCCTTTTCCATATAGTTAATGTGGAATCGATATACGGTGAGGAGGAGGTCTGGTTGCGCCAAGCTATAGTAATGGTTTGTAAGAGCCCTAAGTTTTGATCAGACCGTTAGATCTCGATCGAAAGTTTACTGGAGTTTCCGAATGCCCTTTTCCATATAGTAGATGTGGAGTCGATACTTGGTAAGGAGGAGGTTGGTCGCGCTAGGCTAGAGTACCGATTTGTAAGACCATACCTTTTGATTTGACGGTTGAATCTCGATCGAAATTTTACAGGAGTTTCAGGAGGCACTTTTCCATATAGTGGATGTGGAATCCATACACGGTGAGGAGGAGGTCTGGTCGCGCCAAGCTAGAGTAACGGTTTGTAAGAGCCATAACTTTTGATCCGATCGTTGTATCTCGATCGAAATTTTAAAGGAGTTTCAGGAGGCACTTTTCCATAAAGTGGATATGGAGTCGATACTCAGTGATGAGGAGTTTTGGTCGCGCCACGCTAGAGTAACGGTTTGTAAGAGCCATAACTTTTGATTCGATCGTTGGATCTTGATCATAATTTTACAGGAGTTTCAGAAGGCCCTCTTCTATATAGTGTATGTGGAATCGATACTCGGTAAGGAGTAGGTATGGTCGCGCCAAGCAAGGGTAACGGTTCAAACAAGCCATAAGTTTTGATCCGACTGTTGGATCGCGATCAAAATTTTTACAGGAGTTTCTGGAGGCACTTTTCTAAATACTGGATGTGGAATCCATACTCGGTGAGGAGGATGCATGGTCGCGCTAGGCTAGAGTAAAGGTTTGTAAGAGCCATCACTTTTGATCCGACCGTTGGATCTCAATCCAAATTTTACAGGAGTTTTTGGATGCCCTTTTCCATATAGTGGATGTGGAATCGATACTCGGTGAGCAGGAGGTCTGGTTGCTCCAGGCAAGAGGAACAATTTGAACGGGCAATAACTTTTAATCTGACCGTTGGATCGCAATAAAATTTTTTACAAGAGTTTCCGGAGGACCTTTTCCATATAATGGATGTGGAATTTATACTAGGTGTGGAGGACAAGTCGTGCTAGGCTAGAGTAACGGTTCGTAAGAGCCATAACTTTTGATCCGACCGTTGGTTCTGGATCGAAATTTTACAGTAGTTTCTGGAGGCCCTTCTCGATATAGTGGATGTGGAATCGATACTCGGTCAGGAGGAGGTCTGGTCGCGCCAAGCTAGAGTAATGGTTTGTAAGAGTTATAACGTTTGATCTGACCGTTGGATCGATACTCGGTGAGGAGGAGGTCTAGTCGCGTAGGCTAGAGTAACGGTTTGTAAGGGTAATAAATTTTGATCCGATCGTTGGATCGCGATCAAAATTTTACAGGAGTTTCTTGAGGCACTTTGCTAAATAGTGGATGTGGAATCTGTACTTGGTGAGGAGGATGTCTGGTCACGCCAGGCTAGAGTAACGGTTTGTAAGAGCCATTACTTTTGATCCTACTGTTGGATGTCGATCCAAATTTTATAGGAGTTTCTGGATGTCCTTTTCCATATTGTGGATATGGAATCGATACTCGGTGAGGTGGAGGTCTGGTCACGCCAGGCTAGAGTAACGGTTTGTAAAAGCCATAACTTTTATTCCGATTGTTGGATGTTGATCGAAAGTTTACAGAAGTTTCAGGAGGCAATTTTCCAGATAGTAGATGTGGAATAGATACTCAGGGATGAGGAGGTCTTGTCGCGCAGGCTAGAGTAACAGTTCGAACTAGCCATAAATTTTGATACGACTGTTGGATGTCGACCAAAATTTTACAGGGGTTTCCGGTGGCACTCTTCCACATGGTGGATGTGGAATCGATACTCCGTAAGGAGGAGGTCTGGTCGCGCCAAGCAAGGGTATCGGTTCGAACGGGCCATAACTTTTGATCCGACCGTTGGATCGCGATCAAAATTTTTCAGGATTTTCTGGAGGCACTTTTCCATATAGTTGATGTGGTATCGATACTCGGGGATGTTGAGGTATGGTCCCGCAAGGCTACAGTAACGGTTTGTAAGGGCCATAACTTTTGATCCGACCGTTGGCTCTCGATCTAAATTTTACATGAGTTTCCAAATGCCCTTTTCCATATAGTGGATATGGAATCGATACCCGGTGAGTAGGAGGTCTGGTCGCGCCAAGCTAGAGTAACGGTTCGTAAGGGCCATAACTTTTGATCCGACTGTTGGATCTCTTTCGAATTTTGACAAGAGTTTCTGGAGGCCCTTCTCTATATAGTGGATGTGGAATCAATACTCGATGAGGAGGAGGTCTGGTTGCGCCAAGCTAGAGTTACGGTTCGTAAGGTCCATAACTTTTTATCCGACCGTTGGATCTCAATTGAAATTTTACAGGAGTTTTCAAAGGCCCTTTTCCATATAGTGGATGTCGAATGGATACTCGGTGAGGAGGAGGTCTGGTCGCGCCAGGCTAAAGTAATGGTTTGTAAGGGCAATAACTTTTGATCCGACCGTTCGATCTCGATCTAAATTTTACAGGCGTTTCCGGATGCCCTTTTCCGTATAGTAGATGTGGAATCAATACTCAGTGAAGAGGAGCTCTGGTCGCTCGAGGCAAGAGGATGTTTTCGTAAGGCCATAACTTTTAATCCGACTGTTGGATCGCGATATAAATTTTACAGGAGTTTCCCGAAGCCCTATTTCCATATAGTGGATGTGGAATCGATACTCGATGAGGAGGAGGTTTGGTTGCGCTAGGCAAGAGTAATGGTTCTAATGGGTTATAACTTTGGACCTGACCATTAGATCTCGATCGAATTTTTATTGGAGTTTCTGGAGGCCATTTTCCATATAGTGGATGTGGAATCGATAATCGGTGAGCAGGATGTGTGGTCGGGCTAGGCTAGAGTAACGGTTTGTAAGGGCCATAACTTTTGATGCGACCGTTGGATCTCGATCGAAATTTTACAGGACTTTCCGGAGGCCCTTTTCCATATAGTTGATGTGGTATCGATACTCGAGGAGGAGGAGGTCTCGTCAGGCCAGGCTAGAGTAACGCTTCGTAAGGGCCATAACTTTTGATCCGACCGTTGGATCTCGATTGAAATTTTACAAGGGTTTTCGGAGGACCTTTTCCATATGGTGGATATGGAATCGATACTTGGTGAGAAGGAGGTCTCATCGCGCTAGGCAAGAGTAACGGTTCGAACGACCATAACTTATAATCCAACCGTAGGATCGCGATCCAAATTTTACAGGATTTTCCGAAGGCACTTTTCTATATAGTGGATGTGGAATTGATACTCGGTGAGGAGGAGGTCTAGTCAGGCCAGGATAAAGTAACTGTTCGTAAAGGTCATAACTTTTGATGCGACTGTTGGATCTCGATCTAAATTTTACAGTAGTTTCCGAAGGCCTGTTCCCATATAGTGGATGTGGAATCAATACTCGGTGAGGAGGATGTCTGGTCGTGAGAGGCGAGAGTAACGGTTTGTAAGGGCTATAACTTTTAGTCCAACTGTTGGATCGCGATCTAAATTTAACAAGAGTTTCCCGAAGCCCCTTTCCCTATAGTAGATGTGGAATCGATACTCGGTGAGCAGAAGGTCTGGTCGCGCCAGGCAAGAGAAAAAATTATGAACAAGCCATTACTTATGATCCGACCGTTGGATCGCGATTAAAATTTTACAGGTGTTTCCGGAGGCGCTTTTCCATATGGTAGATGTGGAATCGATACTCGGTGAGGAGGAGGTCTGGTCAGGCCAGGATAAAGTAACTGTTCGTAAGGGTCATAACTTTTGATGCGACTGTTGGATCTCGATCTAAATTTTACAGTAGTTTCTAAAGGCCCGTTCCCATATAGTGGATGTGGAATCAATACTCGGTGAGGAGGATGTCTGGTCGTACGAGGCGAGAGTAATGGTTTGTAAGGGCCATAACTTTTAATCCGACTGTTGGATCGCGATCTAAATTTCACAGGAGTTTCCCGAAGCCTCCTTCCCTATGGTAGATGTGGAATCGATACTCGGTGAGCAGGAGGTCTGGTCACGCCAGGCAAGAGTAACGATACGAACGGGCAAAAACTTTTGATCCGATCGTTGTTTTGCAATTAAAACTTTTATAGGTGTTTCCGGAGGCGCTTTTCCATATAGTAGATGTGGAATCAATACTCGGTGAGGAGGAGGTCTGGTCGGGCCAGGATAAAGTAACTGTTTGTAAGGGCCATAACTTTTGATGCAACCGTTGGATCTTGATCTAAATTTTACAGTAGTTTCCGGAGGCCCTTTTCCGTATAGTTGATGTGGTATCGATACTCAAGGAGGAGGAGGTCTCGTCAGGCCAGGCTAGAGTAACGGTTCGTAAGGCCATAACTTTTAATCCGACTGTTGGATCGCGATCTAAACTTTACAGGAGTTTCCCGAAGCCCTTTTTCCATATAGTGGATGTGGAATCGATACTCGGTGAGGAGGAGGTGTGGTCGCGCCAAGCAAGAGTAACGGTTCGAAAGGGCCATAACTTTTGACCCGACCATTGGATCTCGATCGAAATTTTAGTGGAGTTTCTGGAGGCCATTTTCCATATAGAGGATGTGGAATTGATAATCGTTGACGAGGAGGTGTGGTCGAGCCAGGCTAGAGTAACGGTTCGTAAGGGCCATAACTTTTGATGCGACTGTTGGATCTCGATCGAAATTTTACAACACTTTCTGGAGGTCCCTTTCCATATAGTTGATGTGGTATCGATACTCGAGGAGGAGGAGGTCTCATCGGGCCAGGCTAGAGTAATGGTTCGTAAGGGCCATAACTTTTGATCCGACCGTTGGATCTCGATCAAAATTTTACAAGGGTTTCCGGAGGCCCTTTTCCATATGGTGGATCTGGAATCGATACTCGGTGAGGAGGAGGTTTCATTGCGCCAAGCAAGAGTAACGGTTCGAACGACCATAACTTTTGATCCAACCATTGGATCGCGATCAAAATTTTACAGGATTTTTAGGAGGCACTTTTCTATATAGTTGATGTGGAATCAATACTCTGTGAGGAGGATGTCTGGTCGTGCGAGGTGAGAGTAACGGTTTGTAAGGGCCATAAGTTTTAATCCGACTGTTGGATCGCGATCTAAATTTCACAAGAGTTTCCCGAAGCCTCCTTCCCTATGGTAGATGTGGAATCGATACTCGGTGAGTAGGAGATTTGGTCGCGCCAGGCAAGAGTAACGGTACGAACGGGCCAAAAATTTTGATCCGACCGTTGGATGGAAATTAAAACTTTTACAGGTGTTTCTGGAGGCGCTTTTCCATATAGTAGATGTGGAATCGATACTCGCCAAGGAGGAGATCTGGTCGGGCCAGGATAAAGTAACTGTTCGTAAGGGTCATAACTTTTGATGCAACCGTTGGATCTCGATCTAAATTTTACAAGAGTTTCCGGATGCCTTTTTCCATATAGTGGATGTGGAATCAATACTCGGTGAAGAGGAGCTTTGGTCGCTCCAGGCTAGAGTAACGATTCGTAAGGGTAATAACTTTTGATCCGACCGTTGGATCGCGATCAAAGTTTTACAGGATGCTCTTTTCCATATAGTAGATGTGGTATCGATACTCGGGGAGGAGGCGGTTTGGTCGGGCCTGGCTAGAATAAGGGTTCGTAAGGGACATAACTTTTGATCCGACCGTTGGATCTCGATCGAAATTTTACAAGGGTTTCTGGAGGCCCTTTTCCATATGGTGGATATGGAATCGATACTTGATGAGGAGGAGGTCTCGTCGCGTGAGGCAAGAGTAACGGTTCGAACGGGCCACAACTTTTGATCCGATCGTTGGATCCCGATCAAAATTTTACAAGATTTTCCGGAGGAACTTTTCTAGATAGTGGATGTGGAATCCATACTCGGTGAGAAGGAGGTCTGGTTGGGCCAGGCTAGAGTAACGGGTCGTAAGGGCCATAACTTTTGATTTGACTGTTGGATGTCGATCAAAATTTTACAGGAGTTTCCGGAGGCCCTTTTCCATATAGTGGATGTGGAATCGATACTCGGTGAGGAGGAGGTGTGGTCGGGCCTGGCTAGAGTAACGGTTTGTAAGGGCCATAACTTTTGATGCGACCGTTGGATCTCGATCGAAATTTTACAGGACTTTTCGGAGGCCCTTTTCCATATAGTGAATGTGGAATCGATACTCGGTGAGGAGGAGGTGTAGTCGGGCAGGCTAGAGTAACGGTTCGTAAGGGCCATAACTTTTGATGTGACCGTTGGATCTCGATCTAAATTTTACAGTAGTTTCCGGAGGCTCTTTTTTTTTGATCAAATGTAAGAATTGTATAGATCAAAAAGAAGCTGGAGACCAGCAATACAAGGAAAAGGGAACAATGTCCCTGGACCCAAACAAAAGCAAGACAAGCTTGCTGAACCAAAAGCAAAGGGAACAGACTCCCTTGTACAAACCATATGCAAGACTAGCTTGCTGAATATAAAAGCTAAGGGAACAGACTCCTTGTATCTCAAAGGGAACAAGCTCCTGTGATTAGCATCAAAGCCATACAATGAAATCATCAGCTAGGAGACCCAAAAAACCAGTAGGGAAGCTTCTTCCAACCCAGTAGACGGCACAGCAGCAGCTGAGACGAGGAGCAAACATCGACAACAGGCCCCCACAGCAGCCTGTTCTAGCACAACAGCAACAATCAGCCCTAAGCTAGCAAGCGGCAGCATGCTAACAACAATGCCCAAAAGAGGCATGGCTTCCAGCACTCCAATGCCACAAGGACTGTGCATCCAGGAATGGGGAGATCAAAGCATTGGGGAGAGAGCCTCACCTGAATTGATCCCCAATACAGACAGACAGTAGCAGGACCTACACATCTGCACCAGCTTCCATCAACTAGGCTAGAGCAGTCAAATGGGGAGAAAGTCTCAACCTGACTGATCCCCACTAGTAGATGAAGAGCTTCAACCTGGAGACCCAAAAACCCAGCAGTATCAGAGAGAGAATTAGCCCAACCATGAAGGGAAAGAGCCTCACCCAAACGGTTGAGAGCCATAACAATGATCAAGAGCCAGCATTTCCACCAAGCTGCATATAGCAGCAACCAACTCCAGAGCAATGCTGTATTAAGCAGCAACAGATTCCTGTACCAGGCCACTATGGGAAATTATCCACCCATCATCACCAGCAATCTAACCCTGCACCACTGCATAGCTAGAATGGGGACAGACTCCATCCCAGCCCAACCATGAGGGGAGAGAGCCTCACCCAAATTGTTGGTATCCATAGCAGTTATTGAGGGAGGGTAGCTGAATCAGACATGCAGAATAGGTTTTGGACAAGTGGACAACCTCACCCAGACGAGCCCCAAGCAATGGCCCGCATCCAGCAACAAGGACGAGGGTCAGCATATCAGGCTGCAAAAAGCAACACCCGAACAACAGGCCAAACAGGACTCCACAATAGGCACGGAGATCCTTCACAGCAGGTCTCCATACAAAACCAAATTCACACCCAAGGAGCACACAAACAAAGTAGCCACAGCAACCAGCAACTCATGGTAGGAGCAGAACCAACCAGATGGTTATCAACCAGAAATCTTACAGAGATGTCCGGTGAAGAGACTCCACCTAAATCAATCAGTAGGAGCAGAGGATGAAGAAACCTTAATAGATTCATCCCAACAAATAGCTCACATCACCGAAAGGCAGCAAATCCACTAAGCATATCCCTTAACTCTGGAAGATAAACATCATTGCAGTTACAAACCAGTACCAGCAACTGGGAACAATCCATAGAGTAGCCAGCATAGCTCCACTAGAGAATAGACCTAATTGCATGCGATAACCTCCACTGGAACACAGTGAAGAAGCCCACTCCAGCAGTCCCCTGAGTGGCAGAACGATAAGCAGCATATAACGCTGCACAGAGCAGCAACAAACCTGCATAAAGCAGCAACAACACTCGGCGTACAAAGCTGTACAGAGCAGCAACAAACCTGCATAAAGCAGCAACAACACCCACTAGAGGGTTCGAGGTCATGTCCAGCAGCCAACCACATACCACACAAGGCATACAACCAAACAGGACACAGGATTACACCCTGCAATCCAATCTGCATATCACAGCAATTCATATAGCTACATCGAGCAGGATTACACCGTTGGATTGCGATCTAAATTTTACAGGAATTTTGCGAAGGCCCTTTTCCATAAAATGGATGTGGAATCGATACACGGTGAGGAGGAGGTCTGGTCGCGCCAGGTAAGAGTAACGGTTCCTAAAGGTCATAACTTTTGATACCGTTGGATCGCGATCTAAGTTTTACAGGAGTTTCCAGATGCACTTTTCCTTACAGTGTATGTGTAATCGATACTCGTTGAGGAGGAGGTTTGGTCCCACCAGGGAAGAGTAACGGTTCGTAAGGGCAATAACTTTTGATCTGACTGTCGGATCTCGATAAAAATTATACAGGAGTTTCCCGAGGCCCTTTTTGATATAGTGGATGTGGAATGTATACTCGGTAAGGAGGAGGTCTAGTCGCGCCAGGCAAAAGTAACAAGTCGAACGGGCCATAACTTTGATCCGAATGTTGGATCGCGATTAAAATTTTAAATGAGTTTTCTGGATGCCCTTTTTAATATAGTGGATGTGGAATCCAGAATCAGTGAGGAGGTGGTCTGGTCGCGCCAGGCTAGAGTAACGGTTCGTAAGGGCAATAACTTTTGATCCGACCGTTGGATCTCGATCTAAATTTTAAAGGAGTTTCCGGATGCCATTTGCCATATCATGGATGTGGAATCAACACTCGGTGAGGAGGAGATCTGGTCGCGCCAGGCAAGAGTAACGGTTCAAACAGTCCATAACTTTTGATCCGACCGTTGGATCACGATCAAAATTTTATAGGAGTTTCCGTATGCCCTTTTCCATGTAGTGGATGTGGAATCGATACTCGGTGAAGAGGAGGTCTAGTCGCGCTAGTGTAGAGTAACGGTTCGTAAGGGTCAAAGCTTTTGATCCAACCGTTAGATCTCGATCAAAATTTTACATGAGTTTCCTGAGACCCTTTTCCATATAGTGGATATGTAATAGATACTCGATAAGGAGGAGGTCTGGTCGCGCCAGGCAAAAGTAACGGTTCGAGTGGGACATAACTTTGATCCGAACGTTGGGTCGCGATCAAAATTTTACAAGAGTTTCCGGAAGCCCTTTTCCATATAGTGGATGCGGAATCAATACTTGGTGGGGAGGAGGTCTGGTTGCGCCAGGCTAGAGTAACGGTTCGTAATCGCAATATCTTTTTATACAAACGTTGGATCTCGATCTAAATTTTACAGGAGTTTCAGAATGGCCTTTTTCATATAGTGGATAAGGAATCGATACTCGGTGAGGAGGAGGTCTGGTCGCGCTACCATAGAGTAACGGTTCGTAAAGGCAATAGCTTTTGATCTGACTGTTGGATCTCGATAAAAATTATACAGGAGTTTCCCGAGGCCCTTTTTGATATAATGGATGTGGAATGTATACTCGGTGAGGAGGAGGTCTGGTCGCGCCAGGCAAAATTAACAAGTCGAACGGGCCATAACTTTGATCCGAACGTTGGATCGCGATCAAAATTTTATATGATTTCCAGATGCTTTTTTCCATATAGTGGATGTGGAATCCAGACTCGGTGAGAAGGAGGTCTGGTCGCACCAGGCTAGAGTAACGGTTTGTAAGGGCAATAAGTTTTGATCCGACCGTTAGATCTAGATCTAAATTTTACACGAGTTTCCGGATGCCCTTTTCCATATAGTGGATGTGGAATCGATACTCGGTGAGGAGGAGGTCTAGACGCGCTAGTGTAGAGTAACGGTTCAGAAGGGTCATAGCTTTTGATCCAACCGTTAGATCTCGATCAAAATTTTACAGGAGTTTCCTGAGGCCCTTTTCCATATAGTGGATATTTAATAGATACTCGATAAGGAGGAGGTCTGGTCGCGCTAGGAAAAAGTAACGGTTCTAGCAGGACATAATTTTGATCCGAACGTTAGGTCGCGATCAAAATTTTACAAGAGTTTCCGGAAGTCCTTTTCCATATAGTGGATGCGGAATCAATACTTGGTGGGGAGGAGGTCTGGTTGCGCCAGCCTAGAGTAACGGTTTATAATCGCAATATCTTTTTATCCGAACGTTGGATCTCAATCTGAATTTTATAGGAGTTTCAGAATGGCCTTTTTCGTATAGCGGATGAGGAATCGATACTCGGTGAGGAGCAGGTCTGGTCGCGCTAGTGTAGAGTAACGGTTCGTAAGGGCAATAGCTTTTAATCTGACTGTTGGATCTCGATAAAAATTATACAGGAGTTTCCCGAGGCCCTTTTCGATATAGTGGATGTGGAATGTATACTCGGTGAGGAGGAGGTCTGGTCGCGCCAGGTAAAAGTAACAAGTCGAACGGGCCATAACTTTTCTGGATGCCCTTTTCAATATAGTGGATATGGAATCCAGACTCCGTGAGGAGGTGGTCTGGTTCGTAAGAGCAATAACTTTTGATCCGACCGTTGGATCTCGATCTAAGTTTTAAAGGAGTTTCCGGATGCCATTTGCCATATCATGGATGTGGAATCGACACTCGGTGAGGAGGAGATCTGGTCGCGCCAGGCAAGAGTAACGGTTCAAACGGTCCGTAACTTTTGATCTGACCGTTGGATCGCGATCAAAAGTTTACATGATTTCGGGATGCTTTTTTCCATATAGTGGATGTGGAATTTAGACTCAGTGAGGAGGAGGTCTGGTCGCGCCAGGCTAGAGTAACGGTTCGTAAGGGCAATAAGTTTTGATCCGACCGTTAGATCTAGATCTAAATTTTACAGGAGTTTCCGGATGCCCTTTTCTATATAGTGGATCTGGAATCGATACTCGGTGAGAAGAAGGTCTGGTCGCGCCAGGCAAGTGTAACAGTTCGAACTAGCCATAACTTTTGATCCAACCGTTGGGTCGCGATCAAAATTTTACAAGAGTTTCCGGAAGCCCTTTTCCATATAGTGGATGCGGAATGAATACTTGGTGGGGAGGAGGTCTGGTCGCGCTAGGCTAGAGTAACGGTTCGTAATCGTAATATCTTTTGATTCAAATGTTGGATCTCGATCTAAATTTTACAAGAGTTTCCGATTGCCCTTTTCCATATAGTGGATGTGGAATCGATACTCGGTTAGGAGGAGGTCTCGTCGCGCTAGCGTAGAGTAACAGTTCGTAAGCGCAATAACTTTTGATCCGATCGTTGGACCTCAATCAACATTTTACAGGAGTTTCCCAAGGCCCTTTCCCATATAGTGGATGTGGAATCGATACTAGATGAGGAGGAGGTCTGGTCGCGTCAGGCAACTGTAACGAGTCGAACGGGCCATAACTTTTGATCCGAACGTTCGATCGCGATCAAAATTTTACAAGAGTTTCCGGAGGACCTTTTCCATGTAATGTATGTGGAATCCAAACTCGGTGAGGAGGAGGTCTGGTCGCGCCAGGCTAGAGTAACGGTTCGTAAGGGCAATAAGAATTGATCCGACTGTTGGATCTCGATCTAAATTTTAATGGAGTTTCTGGATTCCTTTTTCCATATCATGGATGTGGAATCGATACTTAGTGAGGAGGAGGTCTGATCGCGCCAGGCTATAGTAACGGTTCGTAAGGGCCATAGCTTTTCATCCGACCGTTGGATCTCTGTTGCGATGTCGCGGTCGCACAAA
>Ga0325403_1002579_pt1 | contig 16153 bp, 13 predicted proteins | sample PopdelMetagenome_19_FD_205665 | JGI IMG/M metagenome (GOLD analysis project Ga0325403, IMG submission 205665) | Populus deltoides microbial communities from Bellville, Georgia, United States - Xylem-PdKOR-R4 | ecosystem: Host-associated > Plants > Phyllosphere > Stem > Wood/Secondary xylem...
TTTTTTTGTAAACAATTTTAAGCACATCATCCGTATCGCTAGGGCAATTCACCAAGATTTATGAATCCATTAATCAATGAGCATGTATTTATATATCAATTAATGTTTAAATGCCGTTTATATACATACATTGATTAATAGAATATTGAAACACTGAAATCCCAAAACAAAATCTAACAAAAACGTTTGAGAGTTAAGACTCGATCGAGACACTAGGATTGGCCTGTACATAGCCTAGTCGCACAGTGGATTAGGGTTTCAAATCCAACCACATGCAGAATGATAAAATATAAACCCTCAAAATATTATTTTGTATTTAATTCTCTATGTTTTAACATTTAAGAGGAGACAAGACACATATATAGTTTGCAATGAAATAATTTTAGTTTTATATTCAATTTAGTTAAATCTTAAAATTCTAGTTCAGGTGAATCGGCTTATGCTCATCCCAGCCTTCCTCAAGTTGTAAAAGTCTGTAACTTGTCCAGCCTAATGAGGCTCGATGCGAAGAATATATCGGCTCAGGGATCTATTTTCAGCCCATTGAACAATAAAAACAGCTGCCTTGAAATCCTGCACATACGTAGATCGTTAGGGGCCAAGTTCATGTTGAAAAGAAGTATTGAAAACTGAAAAGCATTCTCCACCCTTCAATCCTACAAGTGAAACGGAGAAGACGAGAAGGTTTCCTCTTTTTTGAGGCTCACAAAGGGTTATTGGTGTGAAATCCATGGATCAAATTGCCATGTAACCTTCTGAAAATTGGTTTGAGCTTTGATTTGTATACACTAAAGAGCAAAAAGGGCAATTCTCTCTTGTTTAGATCTCTTAATAAAGTAGTCATTCACTTGCAAGAAAGACATCTCATCGAACAACTGATGAAACCCAAATTTCACCAAACGTGTGTATCTTCCTTCCTTAATTAGGTTGGGTGTGCTAGGTTTTTTTTTTCTTTTTTCTTTTTAACGTACTTAATGCACAAAACATCACCATCAAAACCAAGTTTTCCACGCTTTTCTCTGTTTTTTCCATGTGAAAGCCATAGAAAAAAGCCACCATAGGGAAGAAATGTAATTTCGGTTATTTTGTTTTTTAAAGTATTTTTTATTTAAAAATATATTAAAATAATATATTTTTTATTTTTAAAAAATTATTTTTAATATTAACGCATCAAAATAATATAAAAATATTAAAAAAATATTAATTTAAAATAAAAAAAATTTAATTTTTTTCAAAAAAAACTTTTAAAATATAAAAACAATCAGGATTTTAACAATAATTCCAAATATACATTCAATAAAACAAAAATACACCTTCAAGATTATAGAAAAATATAATAAAAATTATATAATTATTAATATAGTTATTGGATCCGTCTCAACATGCAACTTAACCTTAATTAGAGTTTGAATTATTAGCTGGTTGGTAAATTCATAAGTTATTGGATTAATTTAAATTTATCATTTTTATCTAGATGATTTCCTTTTATTTTGTTTTTTTTTTAATTTTTTACTTTTATAATTTCAACCGAGTTGGATCCACATCCCAAATATAATTGAATTTAATAACTGTGATGGTTAAACATCAATTTTTTATTTTTTTTATATAATGGCTTGTCTTTTCAGGAACTCAATGTAATGTCTCTTTAATTTATCTCTTATGCTCTTGTACCATGGACCGACGAAGAGCTAAGTTCTGATTTTAGTATTTTTATTTGGTGAGATGCATCGTTGACTTTATTGCCAACCCTCTCAAATTGCAATTATTTTTGCATTTCTCCCTAAATTTAATAACTAATAGAACCAAAGTTTGTTTCGATATATCTCTTAATTGAAACTAAAATTAAAATAATAAATAATTTATCAAATCTACTTAAGCACATAAAACCATTGTTTTAAAACTCGATTGGAAAGTTAATTTTATTTTTAAATCAAAATATTATTGTTTTGGTTAATTTTTTTGTTATAAAAATAATCAATGAATGACATAACTAATTAGTCTTATAACGAAATTAATAAATTTTTTTTATCAAATTAATTTATTTTTTTAAACTCGAACGAATTTAAATCTCAAATTAATCAAATCCAAAAACCTTAACGAGTTTTAAAACAATGCAGGAAACACTTGCGAAAACATAGGTGGAGTGGAGGGCTTGTTCAAACCCATGCGTGAAAAAGGCGTCGCCTCCTTCTCCTTCCCTCTTGTTTCAATGCTATCTCTATGGGCTAAAAGGGAAAAAACGTTATATTCGCCTGCATATTCTCTTTCAATCTCGAACAAATTGACCCTTCTTTCTTGCCTGTTCCAAAACCATCGTCTGTTGCCCACCAAAATCCATCACTCCTTCATGCATCCAGTTTTATTTGATCCAAATTCCACAGACAAAATTTTATTTGATCCAAATTCACTCCCTCCCAAATCTTATTATATAATTAAAAAATTAAAAAAAACCTCTGTTTTCTGCATTTTCCTTACACCATACCTTATTACAATTCCAAGAATGTAAAAAGTAAAATAAAGTATTTTCTTATGAATGTATCGAGTATATATAGCTTGTCTTGAAGTCTGAAGATATTTAATTTGATCGGTTAAAATTAAAAAAAATATATATATGATTTTTTCAATCTAAATGTGGATGATTTTCTTCAAAATCAGATTAAATAAGGATTTAGTTTGATTTGCTTAGAACATATTTTTTTTTATTTGATGAAGAATTAGAATCTTTGAATTAGCTTTACATTTCATTCACTCCAAAAACGAAAACATATGATTTGGTTTTGGTGGGAAGATGATTGAAAAGAACCCTAAGTCAGTCCCTAAACTTATATAACTATTTTCAATTGAGTCCCAAAATAAAAAATCACCAATAAATTCTTAGCAACAAACACATCTCTCAATCGGTCATTCAACAGCATCTATTAATATTTTCCATTACAATGTGCATAATTTATGAACAAAATGGCTGCACTTCCAAGAAATTTGACATAAAAATCAATATTTGTAAGAAAAAAGACTCGATTGATAAATGAGTACAGCTTTAGGGACTAATTTAGGTTTCAAAAAAAAAATACGATCACTGCTTATATATACAGGCATGCATCCGGTTCCTCAAAGCACCTTTCCTCCCAAACACTCTTAATTCCTCTTCAGTTATAGAATCACGCCTTTACCTGTAGCTTCTTAAGCTCAAATCAATCAACAATGGCTACTGATACAGCCAAGATCTCTCAGCTCAAATCAGCTGTTGCTAATCTCAATCAAATCAGGTACTCTTCTTCCCTCCATTTCAATTGATGATCAAAGTAATCACATTTCTTTGATGGATTGATGAATTAAGAGATCCATTTTTCGATTCTCACATCTGAATTGCGTGTTTTCTTGCAGCGAGAGTGAGAAAACTGGATTCGTCAACCTCGTTTCTCGCTATCTCAGGTCATTCATTTTTCTTCCGTTATTTTTAAATTTTTTTTGTTGCTTGAAAATGAAAAAAAAAAGAGATTTTTTGAGCTGTTTTAGATAATTGTGATGTATTAGCGCGTTCAATGTGATCAATTTTATTTATTTATTTATTTTGGGGTCTGGATGGATTTTTTTTTGGTTAGATGATATGAGATCTGGGACTTGAAATTTATTGAATTATTGTTATTAATTGTTGGGAATTTGTGTGGTAAAAGTGGGGAAGTGCAGCAAGTTGAGTGGAGTAAGATTCAGACACCTACTGATGAAGTAGTGGTTCCTTATGATACCTTGGCGCCAACTCCGGAGGGTAATCAATAATGATCTAAGTTTATTTGGAATTTTTTTAGAGCTGAATTTGTGTGTTTATTGCTTAAAGTGGTTTGAATTTGTTGCAGATCCGGAGGAAACAAAGAAGCTCTTGGACAAGCTTGTTGTTTTGAAGCTTAATGGAGGTTTGGGGACTACAATGGGATGCACTGGTCCTAAGTATGTATAACATTCGCTTTGATATGAACAATGCATTTTAGTTTGTTGATCAAATCAATGCAAGGAAAAAAAGTGCCAACTTTCAGATTGATGGCCCCCACTGTGGGCTTGTTGTTGTCTGTGTTGAATAGAACTGCCCTTTTGTTTGCGGGGCAGAACGGATGTTTTGGAGAGGTAGATGATGATGAGCTAGATTTATGTTGTTGTATTTTGCAGGTCTGTCATTGAAGTTCGTAATGGATTGACATTTCTTGACCTTATTGTCATCCAGATCGAGGTTAGTTTTTGTTATTTCTCTTGTGTTTTGATTTGATTTTGGTTACATGAAACTAAATGTTGTGATTGCTGCAGAATCTTAATAAGAAATATGGGTGCAGTGTTCCCTTGCTTCTAATGAACTCATTCAACACTCATGATGATACACAGAAGGTGCTCTATCCTTACTTTTTTTCCCTGCTATACTTATTCTTTCCTTGTTAGACTTGTACACTAACCTACTCTTTTGTCCAACTTAGATTGTTGAGAAGTACTCGAACTCAAATATTGAGATTCACACTTTTAATCAGGTTTGTAATACTACTGCTTGATCAGTTCTTTGAGATTCACTTTTCACTTTGCTGAAAATGTGAAATCACAAATTTACACAGAGCCAATACCCTCGTCTGGTTGTTGATGATTTTGTTCCATTGCCTTCCAAAGGACATACTGACAAGGACGGATGGTATGGTTTCTAATTCCTGCATGATAGTATCTGAAGTGCAGTGCTCTTTCAGTCACTCAATTTTACTGTTTTCCATGCGCCATCTTTATATATTCCAACAGATGCACTGTGGACGTGATAGATAAACCGCCTGTTTGAGAACTGAAGTGATTTTTTACCTAGCTGTACACATACATTTGCCAATAAAAAGCACTGAAATGCCTTTTCCCCTCTGTAATCATAATATATTTAGCAACGGAGGCCTCTCTGCTGTAAAACTTGGGTAGAGCTTGATTCCTTTTGAATTCCATTTAAGAAAGTAATTGAAAACTCCTCCATTAACTTGTTGCTATGAATTTGTGAAGCTCCATTGGTCAATTTCACTCTTTACTTCTTGAGTTTTATATAAGCTTTTCTAGTGATACGTTACAAGGTTTACCTATTATGCCATCATCTGTTTATTGGAAACTGAGTGATGAATGTAACCTAGCTTAGTGAGTGGAGTTTGTGGATCATCGGCCAGTGAATGAAGGTATATCTCAATTGGAAGATAATGTACAACATGATAAATGTTAGCACATCTATGATGTTAGCTGTTACTCTCAAAGATTTTGCTAGCAGATAGTATCTGATCGAGGTTGCTCACCTCGAAAGAGAAAAAAAAACTTCTTCAGTGTGATCCCCCATGAGCAAATTCTTAAAATTCAGAAATGAATGCAAAATAAAACCTATACAATAGCTGGAATGGCATAATGCATGGAATTGGTTTGAGTGAATGGTCTAATTTATCGAGAATTCTTATTAAATATTAGTCTTCTTGCTTGTTCTAAAAACTTGTATTTAGTGTTGTTCTCTCATGTGAAGGTATCCTCCTGGACATGGTGATGTGTTCCCATCCCTAAAGAACAGTGGCAAACTTGATGCTTTATTGTCGCAGGTTGGAGTTGTGACACAGCTTTTGCTTTATCCTTGTAATGCTGGTCTGTTAAATTCTTCTTATCCCTACATGCTACCTTGCAGGGTAAAGAGTATGTGTTTGTTGCCAACTCAGACAACCTCGGCGCTGTTGTTGATTTGAGTATCCTGATTTTGGTTCCCATTGTAACCTTCGACTTCAGGGTTTTAGTTTTGTAACAATCTGTTCTAGTTTCATTGATGAAAATGCTTGGAATTGAAGTCTTTTAGCCTGCTATATCCTTGACTTAGTGCTACAGAAATCTTAAATCATCTGATCAGAAACAAGAATGAATACTGCATGGAGGTACAGAAAGGTGAATGCAGCCAGTTTTGATGAATTTATGGATTCAGAATTTTTTTTCTTGTATTTGTGCTTCTGCAGGTGACACCCAAAACCCTGGCTGATGTGAAGGGTGGTACTCTCATCTCTTATGAAGGGAAGGTTCAGGTACACACCTCTCACCTAGCGTTTACAACTCATTTCTTTCCTGCCTCGAGTTCAGCAGTCCAACAAAAGTGGATAAAATTCCAAAAAGACCTTTGCATAAATTATGCTAAATTGCACTTGCTTAACTTGCAAATGACTTGATTATGTTGACCTTGGAAGTGCTTTCATTTATCCAATCTGACATTTTTGTCTTGTTTTTTCTTCTTCACCCTAAATTTCAGTTTTGAGGTTACATATTCGTTTTGCTCATGCCATGTTTGTTCCTTTCTTTGGGAATGCAATCATGATGAGCTTTCTTTTCATATAAAAACAGACAGCATTACATGTAATGCAGCCATTCACTTTATTCCCTCTAAGGCTCTAACAGCCCTCAAGTCTCTCCTTTTGCCCCCTTAAATCAAACCCACCATAGAAAAAAGGAAGAAAAAGATGGCTTCTGGCACTGACTAATGTTTTTCTCCTTGATTATGTGATGCAGCTCCTGGAAATTGCTCAGGTCCCTGATCAGCATGTAAGACATGCTCAGATTCTTCCATTTTTAGATAATTTGTTCCTTTAAATTTCCCTGTCCTATCTCTATAATGGATAGCTGGCAGTGCCTTTTAGCCATATATATATGTCGTAGATCAGTAGCCTTTAGATAAAGGCAAGGGACTCTATTGAGGTACTAGCATACAGTGTCAAGGTAAATGGCACCAGTGAACAGGGAGATTTGCCCACTCTGAGGCTGGCAGCATTTCTGTAATCGAAACTGATTTATCCATTTCCTTCAATCCATCTGGCATTTGTGAAGCAGTGTGCCTTGATGGAAATGGAATTAGCACATCTTTAAATATTTTTGGAGAATATCCTCAATGAGTTCATGCCCAATTGATTTTGTTTGAAACAGGTTAATGAGTTCAAGTCAATCGAGAAGTTCAAAATTTTCAATACAAACAACTTGTAAGTCAACCTTGCCATCAATGCAGTAATGATACTTTGGTAGACTACTAACAATATATGCTATTACAGGTGGGTGAACTTGAAGGCAATTAAAAGGCTTGTGGAAGCTGATGCACTTAAGATGGAGATCATTCCAAACCCAAAGGTATATTGTCATTTCTTTCCTTTCATCTACTGTTTCTTTGTTTGCAGAATGATGAGTTTAGAATAGCTAATTATAATAATGTTGATCTCACTTTCAGGAAGTGGATGGAGTCAAAGTACTTCAGCTAGAAACTGCAGCTGGAGCAGCAATTAAGGTACTTGTTACTCAAAATGATTTTCCATGAAGCTTTAATGTTGAAATTGGAGTTCTGATATTATTTTTCTTCTCATGTCTACCAGTTTTTCGATCATGCAATTGGTATAAATGTACCTCGTTCTCGATTCCTTCCAGTGAAGGCAACTTCAGATCTGCTTCTTGTTCAGGTTGCTTTCTTTTCTGTTGCTGTCATTGGATCTCGGTGAAGTGTTGAGACTTGTTTAACTCATTTAGTTGCCTCTTCTGCAGTCTGATCTTTACACTTTAGTTGATGGTTTTGTCATCCGAAATCCAGCTCGAACAATTCCTGCAAATCCTTCTATTGATCTGGGACCAGAGTATAAGAAGGTAAAACATTATTTTATAATTATTCTTAGGAGTTCTATTATTGTTTTTTGTGATATCGATTTTTTCCCTTGTTGGCAGGTTGCCAACTTCTTGAGCCGATTTAAATCAATCCCTAGCATTATTGAGCTTGATAGTCTAAAGGTGGCCGGTGATGTATGGTTTGGTGCTGGTATTACTCTCAAGGTATTACATGTTCTGTTTTTTTTTTTTTTTAACTTTTCTGATGTTCATTCTTTAATCATGCGCCCCCCACCATATATACGTGTGTGCCCTTGGTGTGTGTTTTTTTTTTTAAAAAAATTAGCAGATGTAGTTGCAAGTGTTTTGAACTCGACTAACTTGAATGTTTATCCTTATTCTAGTATAATGTTGTTGGTGAAAATGATACAATTTGTAAGGTGGTTATATCTTTGATATACTTATGTCATGATACAAGCAAAAGTTCTCTCTGTTGTCTGATCCCAATTCTGTTTACTCACGACACTCCCAACCTCTTGCTAAAGACCTTTTTTACCCTTTGCTGATCATGCTACGAAAACTATTAAGGGACTCTTCACTTAGCATTGTTTTTGAAGTGTTTTGATACTTCACTTAACATGGGAATAGATGACAGTTTTTGACCGTATACTGGCATGTTAGTGATCACTGAGCTCTACACCTGCCCTTGCATTGACTTTCAACAACTTGCCGCCAACTTATGTTACTTCCTTTATCTGTAATATGTGACCTGTAATCATCGCTTTGCTCCCTTTGTCTTTCTTTGGTCGAAGCCTTCATAACTGACTTGAAATTCTGCTCTCACCTCTGTAGGGGAAAGTGAGTATCGTGGCAAAATCTGGTGTGAAATTGGAAATACCAGATGGAGCTGTTCTTCAAAACAAGGTACGTTACCAAACCTACGTAACTTGTTGCAATTAAACATTCTTTACAATGACTCACTATGGAGTTATCATTTTTTTGTTTTTCTGCCCAGGAAATCAATGGCCCGGAGGACCTCTAAGAAGTTGCTTGGCGCAACTGTGTCGAAGAAAAACTCTGCGCAGCCTTGTGTTCATGTTGCAATTCTCTTTTAGTTTGGTAGAAATAAGAGATGAGTTCAGTTTGCAGTGTCTGAATTTTGAAATTATGTCGCAGCAGCATATCAATCCTAACTTATAAAATATTAGAGGGTGTAAACTGCTACATATGAGTATTTGGAACTGTATGGTCCAATTTTTGGTTCAATTATCCATCACTTTTTTCGGATATTAAAGGTTTACAAGTATCTGCATTTTTTATTACCTCATGGAAACTTTGGTCAGCGTTAAGACCTGGTATTTCCATTACTATTTCCCGCAAGAGGTCTGAGGAAGGGGTGGAGCTGTGATCTTGAGATTGAGACGAGCTGGATTTTGAAAATGATTTTTATTGTAGCCTCGTGATATCATAGAAAGAGAGGGTATTAATTTAATTTAGATAAAAATTAATGCAAAGTAGAGAATATATATAAAAGTGGGTATTAATTCTTTAAAAAATAATAAAAAAAGGGGCATGCATTGCTTGGCAGGGTAAAAAATACATAAAATGTATTAATTAATTTTTTAGAAAATAATAAAAAAAAATAAACAAAAGAGGTCATGCGATGCTGTTTTTGGCTTGCTTGATAATTGTTTTTATTGGAGCGGATGGCGTGTTTTTCTTTTTGATTTTTTTTAATACTCAATGACATAATTACTATTTTACGACATAAAAGATGAAGAGAATAAGAAAATATATTTTCTTATTTTTTTTTTTTTGTTCTAAAAGCACAAATATTGACTCCATCAGCGGTGATTTCCTCTTTCTCGTAAGGAAGTTCAGCTGGGCTTCATTGACGACCAAGTAAGACAATAAAGCAATGGAAAGTGCGTAAATCCTAAGTTCTCATCAGTTAGCTACAACAAGATAGCTTGAAATATATATAAACAAGCAAAATCAAATATCCCACTGTTGAATGCAAGACCATCATCCTAGAGATAAAATGTTTCAAAACAACTGATGAGTTGACAGCCAAAAGTTATGGAAAAGTAGCAGCTGATTATTTTTTCTGTTTCAGGTCCCAGGCAGAAATCATATGATAAATAACTAAAGTCTTATCCACAGCATCATCAAAGCTCAATCCAAATCTGAGCAATTAAAAGCAGATTTAATTTTCAGAACAGTGGTGCTGATGAGGGTATTCACTGTTGCCACAGATTCCATGTTGAATTCTGTGGAGGATGAGGAATTCGGGCCAGAGACCAGAATTTGGAAGGCTATTGTAAGGAGTGAACCTCCTGAGTTTGACCCAGTAGAACTGGTGGAACTAGAACTGTTCCCTCTTGTGTCCATATGGCCGTCGCCAGATATTACAAAACCTGATGGAAGTATGGGAATGATTGATGAGTCTTCACCGCTTATCGCCACGTTCATGGCTGGAATGCCTACTGGAGCGTATACTACCATTGATACAGAGGAGTCTGTGCAGCTCTCTTGCAGTATCAGCATGTTGTTCTCAGCAGGAATGAGAGGCTGTTTTAATTTGATAGAAAAAATTTTCAGTAAACTTGCGTTGATAAACTTTCTGAGAATGAATCAAGACATTGTTATATTAGGAATTTCGGCTATTTTCTACACACCAGAATAGGAGAGAAAGGATGAGAAATTACTCGAATAATGGATATGCAGTTCCCTGGATCAGCCCCATTAGAAATGTGTGAAATCTCAAGCACAGGATTGCCATTCGAAAGAATATCCCACTGTTGAAGACAATGGAAGGAAACGCTAATTTTTCCATTTCTGTAAACATCTGAATGTGCAAAACATGTACGTATCTATTGATCACAGAATGAACCATTTGTAAACCTGAGTTCGTGATTTCTCGGCTTTGAAGAAGTTAAACACGTTCTGAGGTGAGACTGGAAGCCAAAAGGTAGCAGCAGCACTAACAACTGTGCCAATCGGCTGGCCTTGTTCTGCATTCTTACAAATAGTCACCCAAACTCCACTACTGTTCCCTTCAGACAATTGACGGAAATCTAGTTTTCCTGGCATCCCCAAACTTGAACAGAAAATCTTCACCATCCTGTGGGCTAGGTTTACTATGCTCTTTCTACCCTCAGGGGAAGTGACCACTGAGCAAATGGAAGATGTTAAAGCAGCAATATTGCATAGTTTGGGAATCAGAGAAAAGGAAAGGCCAAAAAATGATTATTGTTACCTCCTCCGAGTTCTTGTGGAGGCACAGCTGTAGAGAAAGCGAGTCTCTCACAAATCCTCTGGAGACTAGCAATCCATCTTTCTGCCCCATAAGCATAACTACCACAAATGAGATCTCGGTACAGGCGGTGAGTTTGAATCCTATCATTAGCTTCCACGTGTTCTACCCATATTATCTATCAAATTTTGCGCAATAAGAAATTAGTCTCGCACGCGATTCCTGTGAATTATTGTCAGACAAGTTAAGATATAATGCTATATGATAACGATTCCATGCTAAATTAGGCACACAATTTTTAAGTCATCATTGGTAGCTCATGGAGACGCATACATATGCCTGCTTATGACAGAAAAAGATCATATATGATATTTACCAGTGATGAAAAAGTTGGTATCATATTAATGAGGTTCTGCAGATATGCTTGATTTAGAATGGTCATGCTCATTTGTTGATATGATCATTACACTAAATGCAGCCGTTAATCAAATCATGTCGTGTTGTGGTAGAAAAGGAGTTCAAATATTCTGTTAAAAAAGGATAGAGATGCTAGGCTCCATTCATTTCATAGTTTTTTGATTAACTGACAACTGCGCTTCCGAACTTTGTCGTTATTCGTCAGAATTGGTATCATTCGATGATTGTAAAGCTCATCAGGAATCAGCCCTAATATGCTTGATCTAGGACAAGCAGTTCTCAGAAGTGCTGCTTGCTCATTCATTTGATAATTTCTGATACAGAGATGCAGTTACTAATCACCTTGGAACATCCATTAGGCATGTCTTGGATCATGCATCCAGAAGGAAGCCGCCAAGCGCAGGAAGGGGATCCGCTTCCTTTCAAGTAGTCATAAGATACATCTGCTATCACCCATCGCCCAGGTTCAAGTTGCTGACAAAGGCGAAGGAAGTAAAATTCCCTAGGCGGAACCAAGGGTGATGGTATGTGCATTTGTTCATACATCTGCATTTAACCTCTTCAAATCAATACTTAACTCATGCTTCAACAAAATTTAAGGAATGCTAGAAATAACTAGCAACTTAACATACCATCTGCAACGAACCATGACGGTTCCCTACTGTTCCAGCTTCAAGTACTTGAATTGTTCTTGCTTCGGTAACAATTGTCGGGAAAAGATCCACCCATTTGTTCTGTAAAATCAAAGCATATAGTTAAACTTGTTTCCTCTTTCGCAAAATATTATCTGAATTTACAGGATGGAAACTAACAGCCAATATTGAGCACTAACAGGATCCAAGAACATGTCAACCAAGTCCATTCCAGGCATGGTCACTGTTGCCGAATCCTTGGATGATTCGACACGAGCATTGCAACTTATGAAATGAGCGGCCCTGGGGTAAATTCTCTCATAACTGAGCCGATCAAGGATGAGTCTTCCGTCAGATGGAGACTTGATCCAAAAAGGCTCATTTACTCGCAAAAGTTTGATCAACTCATCCATTGCGCCGGCAGCAGTCTCAGCCATGAGTGCATTTTCCATATCTGGAATTCCTTCAAGTCTATATGCGAAATGACTAATGTCCGATCCTGGATTCCGTCCCCAATCAATGCCAGGGTTTACCATCCTTTGATTCTGGACAAATGTTGGCAGTTCTTCTTGTGAAGATCCGGTGTCAGACGTCAACAAATCAATCTGTGACTTTGGTTTTCCAATATACTTGGCAAGAAGGCTGGATACTTTTTCATGCTGCACAACAATCATAAATAATCATCACCAAAACTAAATCCTTAAAACTCTCGAGACAAGAACCTTTATGTATCATTAAAAAGTATGAGGTGATATTAGAAAGGGAAGTTAGTTGAAAAAAATCCAAACTAGCCTCTTCTCTCAATCTAGCATTTTCCTGCCTCAGTTTCTGCAAATTAAGTTGGCGTTCTTCTTCTCCGAAAAGGGGGCCTCCACAAGCTGGGCAAATCACGTTTTTCATTGCCTCTCTGATTGCAAGATTTTCACAATGAATCCTCTCATTTTCTGTCCGAAGAACTGAATTATCTGATCGCTCACTTTGCGCCTGCGAAATGGATCAGAAGGTATAAGAGCATCAATTTATCATTAAGGGATACAATTTATTCAAACACAAAAGCTTAGACTAAGAAATCACTTGTACCTTTGCCTGCGTCCTTCTGTTTTGAAACCAGAACTTGATCTGTTTAGCCTCAAGGCCTAGTTCCCTGCTCAACTGACGCCGCTGTTTTTCATTCGGATGTGGACATTCCTTGAAAAATCTTCATCAGACCAACAAAAACACAGATTATTTTCAACACACGGAAGATAAAGGGGGGGAAGGAAGGACTTACTGAAGAAACATAAAATATTCTTACAAGATGCATATACAAATCCTGACATTTAGTAATCAACTAAGCCAAGTAATTAATTAATTAAGGAAGCAAGCAAGCCGAACAACACAATTAAGGGCCAAACAAACAATTAAGGGCCAAACAAACACATAGGAAAATTGACTTAATCAAGACAGAAATGAATGCATAAACATAAGAGTAAATCTCCATTAAAAACACCGCCATCTATCTGAAATGGGGAAATGATGGAAAAATCCTCTTCAATTCACTGATAAATAAAATAGATTCATTATGTCAAGTGAAATGACTTAGTCCAAAAGCCACTAAACTATGCCTTACAAGACTATATATCTATACCAACTAAGATTCGAAGGCAAATTAACCCTAATCAAGCCCTTACCAACAGAGAGTAAACCAAGAGAGAAACACTAGAAAAAAAGAACATGTAAAAGATATACAAGGACTTCCTCATGAACATCAACAAAAACTCCAAAGTCATAAAAAATGGATGGCAAAACTAGAAATCAAACCTATCATATCTGAAGAACATAAAATATAGTTCTTGATAAGATAAATTCAATGATAATTTTATAATACTTTTCAAGCTGCAGAATCTGTTGACAAGTATGGCGATGGTAAGCCTTCTTTCCCCTATTTCCAGAGTTAAAAGCTTCATGTTCATCACCAGAAACACCTCCATTGTTTCCCAATTGAAGCTCCATTTTTTTCTCCCACTCTCAAAAAATATTAGCACTACAACTCAGGCTAGTGATACAATGAGCACTCTGTGATTATATATCAGATACTTCGCATATATAGCCCAACAATTGGATTCCAAACAAGGACAGAAAATGAAAACCAAACCAGCACTATAAAGAGAGATATCTGATTCTTGGGTTTCTACTGTTTTAGGTATATAATTTTTTTGAAAAACGAAAAAAATCTTCTGGCCATGAACTACATTACACGTTACAGGAAAAAGCAATGTGCAGGTCAGCAAAATTCGTGGTTTTCTGAGATATGCTTTGCATGAAAAGCTACCATATATGGGATTGATACAAATGGTTTGTGTGTGTGTATCTATGTGTAATATTCCAACTCTTTTTATTTTAGTTGACCTACAAACTAAAATTTTAGTATGTGCATTGTAATGCAGTAAATTATTTTTAAAAATATATTTAAATAATTTTTTTCACATAAAAACCATGATAAACACTTAATAAAATATTAATTTAATATTTTTTTAGGAAAGAAAACAATTTAAAAAGCATGACCACGAAAATAATGTTTTTTTTATAATTTATTTGAGAGTGTGGTAGATATTTTTTTTAAAGTATTTTTTACTCGGAAATGTATTAAATAATTTTTTTTTAACTTCAGTATATTAAAATAATAAAAAAAATTAATTTAAAATTAAAAAAAAAAAAAAATACAACCGTAATTTTAAACGGTGACGGACTAGTTATGGACTTGCTACGGCTCTAGGAATCCCCCACTGCTTGAAAATATATGAAAAAAGCTCCATTAAAACGTTTTTATGAGTGAATATACATTTATGGGCTTTTTTTTTTAAGTCTTAAAAGTTTTTTTAAATTAAGAAATTGACAATAATTCTTTTTGTTTAATAAGATAACAAAATAAGTGATTAAGTATTAGAAATAATCATTGAATTTTTTTTTTTTACGATTCATAGTTTCAATATATTCCATCATCAAGACAAATGGTTGAATCTCATGAAATTATTTCATAAAAGTTATATGAATATTTTTATTTTTATAAAGTAAATCGAATTCAATTCCTGAATAATCTATGTTATTCCTATTTTTATATTTTTATAGGTTTTTTTTGTGAGTTCTTTAAATTTGTTTAAATGCAAATGATTGAAAAATCAAATGCAGCAGGTTCTTTGACGGGTGTTCAAGATTTTGTGCCATGCTGGCCTTATTTACTGTGCAATTAATACTGGATAATACTAATCATTTCACAAATTTAGTATATTGATGTTGGGTTTTATCGTATCCAAAATTATTGAATTTTAATACGTCTCCACAATATTAATGCAACAAATAGGTATTATTATGTGCTCAAAATGAAACAATTAATAAAAATTTGAATTATAGAAGCTTCTAATTCATTTAATTGATTGATATATATGCTATATATTTTACTGGCTCGCGCACTATAGTGCGAGTTGAATAAAAAAAATTTAAATGTGGGAAAAAATTCACGTTAATAGAATTATTTGGTAATATTGTTATTAAATCTAATCTAGAAAGACAATATTGAAAACTTTAGATTTGGCTCACTGCTTAGCTAATTTGTATGTAAAATTAACCCACGTGAAATATATTTTGACATGATCTAGTTGACTTTATAGATCCTAAAACAACCTTAAAGACATGCAAAAAACATGTTTTACAACTTAATCCACCAAACTTGCAACCTAGATCATGAACTTCATTGAGTTTAATAACTTTGTTTTTTTTTAAATAATTTTTACTTAATAATATGATAACAAGAGTGGACACGCAAAATTAAGCACTAGTCAAATATTGTTATATTTTTTTTGAAACTGTGATAACTTCATAAAAAGCAAATCTAAATAAATTATGAAGATCCATGCAAAATCAACTAAATATTAAATGATGAAATTAAAGAGAAAAACTAAAAAAGATTCATTTGAAAGAAAAAAACGAAAGATGGAATTTTTGAAAACAAAAAGAAGAAAAAAAAAGGGGTCTGACTCAGCAAATCACTCTTGAAATCTCCCGACCTGACTCCTTACTTAACCCGGGTTTAAAACTAACCAATGTGGAAGCTTCCTAGAGTGAACTAGTCGACTTGACAGGTCCAAAAGCAACCTAAAAAACTGATTAAAAAATATGGTTTGATTTAAAAAAATTAAGATAATATTTTTTTTAATATTAAGATGACGACATATATTGGATCGACTCGGGCTTCATGACTTAACCCGTCAAA
>Ga0325403_1002584_pt1 | contig 16140 bp, 7 predicted proteins | sample PopdelMetagenome_19_FD_205665 | JGI IMG/M metagenome (GOLD analysis project Ga0325403, IMG submission 205665) | Populus deltoides microbial communities from Bellville, Georgia, United States - Xylem-PdKOR-R4 | ecosystem: Host-associated > Plants > Phyllosphere > Stem > Wood/Secondary xylem...
GTTGATCGATAAGCTGACGCCGTTGTGGTCCTCTAGAGCTTTGACTTATGATATATCGAGGAAATATAATTTTGTTATGAGAGCGGCTTTGATGTGGACTATCAATAATTTCCCACCTTATGGAATGGTTTTTGGTTGGAGCACGCATGGAAAACTAGCATGTCCATACTGTATGGAAAATAACAAGCCATTCACGCTAAAAAACAAAGGTAAAGCTTTTTTTTTTTTACTATCACCGTCGTTTCTTGCCAACGAATCACAAGTATAGAAAGAACAAAAAGAATTTCTTTATTAGTAGAGTTGAAAAGGATGTTGCACCCCCGTGTCTTTCTGTTGATGAATTGCATGATGTTATATCAGAGTACGGTGACATTGTATTTGGTTTCCAATCAAGCAAGCAGAAGTTTCCTGGTTTTGGTTTGACCCACAATTGGGTAAAGTGAAGTATTTTTTAGGAGCTTCCTTATTGGAAGACCAATCTCCTCCACCATAACCTTGACGTCATGCACATAGAAAAGAACGTGTTTGAGAATATTTTCAACACTGACATAGATGTGAAGGGGAAGACAAAGGACAACATTAAGGCTAGATTGAATTTAGCATTGTTTTGTAACTGAAAAAAATATGGAGTTGGTTTTTGATGGGTCATAGGTCACAAAACCCAGAGCAAGCTTTGTGTTAGAGAAAAATACACAACTACTACTCTACAAATGGCTTAAGAGTCTGTGTTTTCTTGATGGACATGCTGACATGACCAAAGAGTTGATGTCTTCTCCCAAGTGTAGGAGTGTCGAAGTAATAAATAACCCGGTAAGACCAGGGTCGAACCACAAGGAGGTCAACTGTATAAACTACAAATAAAGAAATAGATAATAACATAAAAGGAGTTGAAGAGTGCTTTGAGATGTGATATTGATGTAATGATTAAATAAGGATAAAATAATTGTCAAGGTTAGAGGAACCACTAATGGTATTTCAAACAAGTATAGCATAAACTCTTTTTATTACTCAACTGAAAACCACACACAAAGGAGGTTCCAATCTGATTATAAATTGTTAACATGATTAAATTAGTTATCTTATTCGAATAATGCTAATACTTGTAAATATTGTGAGGTATTCATGATTATAACTTATGTTAACAACAAATCAAGTTCCTTTCATAGCACAGATGTCGGTTATACCATATGGTTGTGCTATGAAAGTGCCAAGTATTTATTGTATCAAAGGTTATACAACATAAATCTAGATTAACCATTTAACAAGCAAAGTATTAAAAGTGAACAAGATAATAAAAACAAAACATGGTAGTATCAAACATTAAAATCCATGTTGAATTTATACTATACTTATTCTTACACCATTAGTGTAACCTTTTTACCTTGACATAATAAAATTAGCTAAACATAATGAAAGACAGAAATATAAATAAACAAGATAAGAACATAAATAAGATATAAGTTAACTAAGTAAAGGAAAAGAAATGAAAAGCATAAACAAGAGATTAATATAAACAAAACTTCAGCATTAGAAAAATATAAAGAGAGAGAAAGCAAGAACATGATCTTAATCTGAAAACCAAGATGTCTAAATGCATGACAAATGCCTCCTTTTATAGGCTAAAATTCAGAACTATTGATTTGATGACTAATTGTTGAGTGGGTGGCCACCTCTTGACATGGTAACAATCCTTATCTTCTTGTCTACATAAAACATCATTACTAAAATCAGAATTTGAACAAATAGTCTTCATGAAAGTTCTGGGCAATTGTCTCAGCTTTTCAACAAAACAAGAATAAGTGCATTTGGACTTCTAGAACTCAAGATATGGGCTCAACACTGAACATTATATGGGGTGCAAGGTAAATTCCAACTTCTTCGTTGTTGCTACCATTTGAACTCGAAAATGGCACTTTTAAATCTTGGACTCTTCATGAAAGTTTTAGGCCTATGTCTTAGCTTTCCATACATGTAAATGAGACCTAAATCCAAGGTCTACAACTCTATTTATGATCCAATAACCGAATAGTGTTCCAGTTTGGATTGAACTGACATGTCTTTTCTAAGCTTAGCCCTCTCTTTGTCTTCTCAATTTATGTAGTTAAACTCATCAATCAATCCTTTGATTTATGTGATAGGCCTGCATTTAAAATGAACATTTACCATAAATTAAAGGTATCTTATAGTATTAGACATGTGATTATAAAACATGCTTTAGTTAAAGGAGTTATTGATACTTCAAGTGCAAAATGATGATATAAAACCTTGATAAAAATGCACTTTTAAGTACAAATCACATGCCTTGAACATATCAAGGTTGGTTAATATGGAGGAATGCAGATTATATGGAATGAAGAGTCATGACGACCACATGTTTATGCAAACACTCATTCCATTGGCCTTTCATGATTTGTTGCCAAAGGGGATATGGGAAGCACTCATAGAGATCAGTCATTTCCTTAAAGATATATGCTCCAACAAGTTGAATGTTGATCACATTGAAAAGCTTAAAACGAATATTGTTGAGACAATATGCAAACTTGAGATGATATTCCCTTCATCATTTTTTGACTCAATGGAACATCTACCCGTACATTTACTATATGAGGTAAAAGTTGGAGGACCGGTCTAGTATAGATGGATGTATCCATTCGAGAGGTTAGATATTACAGTTGTAATGTAATTCATAATTAAAAGTTTTTTCATTGTTTTTTTAATTAATAATTTTTGTTTAATTCTATATATGCATGTACTTGTTCAATCTTAAAAAAAAAAGGTTAAGAACAAGGCGCATGTTGAGACTTCAATATGTGAGGCCTATATTGTTGAGGAGATCTCAACATTTATCTCGTACTATTTCGAATCTCATTTGAGAACGAGAATCAAATGTGTTCCACGACATGATGATGGTAGTAAAATGTCTTTAAGTGGGAACTTGTCAATATTCTCTAATCCTGGACGACCCATACCTAAAAAAGTTGTAAGGCAAAGATATTTGTCTGAAAAAGAGTTCAGACAAGCACATAATTATGTTCTATTTAACTGTGATGAGCTGAGACCTTTTATTAAGCAAGTAGATGTACTACTTAAACTTTGTCAAGAGTGTACTATTTATATATTGTGATATCATAAACTCATATAATTTGGAACAACCTTGTAGGCAACATCGACGATATTTACTGTCCAATAACTCACAGCTGATCGAATCCCAAATCTTTCAATTACAAGATGAACAATTTGCCACGTGATTTAGAACACATGTAAGTCCTATCACAAACTTATTATCTCTTGCAAGGTAACTGTACATCAATATTACAGAATGTTTGTTTATTGATTATTGTTATATTTGATATACAAGCTTTATCAAATGGGAGGTAGTGCTACTATTTCATTGTCTTTACTACGCCTGGGCTCTGAAAGAAAAGTCAAGTTCTATAACGAGTATTTTGTCAATGGATATGTGTTTCATACTGAAGAATACGGGTATGGAAGAAAGACATACAACAATGGTGTTTGTATTAAGGGATCGACTTGTAGTGAGTTTGAAGTTGACTACTATGGGAAATTAGAAGAGGTCATCAAATTACAATATCATAGTGAGCGGAAAAGAGTGTTTTTATTCAAATACTATTGGTATGACACAACTGACAGAGGAATCAGAGTAGATCCTAATTATGGTCTCGTAAATGATGTCTTTTTTTTTTTTCCGCAAAGCAATGCCAACAAGTTTATTACACATACACCCCTTCCTTTAGAAAGGACCGATCAAGAGTTGATTGGTTATCCGTTTAAAAACAAAACCCAGGGGTCGTGTCAAGGTTGTTCAGGATGAGAACGAAGACACAAGTGTGATAGATGAAGTCTTTCAAGTTAGTGAGTTGGTTAAACAATAACGAGTTGCTCATTCGATTGACTTAGAAGAAATTCAATTTTTTGTGTTTTCAATGATAGTCTTGTTGATGTTGACGTAGAGGAGTTGAATGATGTTTTGAGCTTTAGTGGACTAGCAAATGTCGATGAAGATGATGATAACCACATTGAAGATGATGATAACCACATTGAAGAGTGTGATGGAGCTGATAACAATTCAATTGATGATGAAGATGAAAATTCTGACTAAATATGATCAGAACACGATAGTGTAAAGCCTTTTTTTATAATGTAATATTATGGATGATATTTTGGAACATGAAATATTTATTTTATAATTGTTTGTTGTTGTTATTATGTTGTGCGATAATTTTGCAATTTAAGCGTTTGCGCATGAGGATAAATAGGCAATACCAACAAAATATGTAAAAGTATGACACAAATACCGACGTCCATACTGATGAAAACCATCCGTCGGTATTTACCAATAGTTGCAAAATATTTACTACATTTGCCACAATCACTGACGACCATACCGACGGCCTCTGGCCATCTGTATTTTATCGAGATTTGCAAAATATTTATTGCTCATGCCACAATCACTAACGTTGTTTCCGACAGACAAACCATTGATATATCATCATAGAGGTGCGTGCGACTATCAGAGTTCTAGGTCAGTCGGTGCGGATACTGACGGATGCTGCAAATTCCAATGTGTGTGCTATGACACCTCTATACCAACAAACGTGCCGACGAACTTCCAAAATTCTAGATGGATTTTTAAGTTTTAGTGCAAAATTCAAAATATACCAACGGAAATTTAATGCCACCATCATGAAAATATTATTCTAATCTCTATCGGTAAAGCCATCGGTAAAATTGTAGTATAAAACCCAGCCCCCCCCTCCGTGGTTCATTTTTTCTCCGTTCCTCATTTCATCTTCTCTTCTCCTCTCCGTTTGTGTTTTGTTTTTGCAAGAATTGGTGCGAATTTTTATTGTTTTGATTGCAGTTGTCAACATATTAAAAGATATGTATTCTCTTTTCTTTATCTTTGTAGTTTTTTACTTTTTTTTTACTCTAGTTATGATTATTTTTGTTGTATTTTTTGTTTTGTGTATTGTTTGTAGATAAAATCTTGAAATCAACACACTATTAAGGTAAACATTTTTCATTCCTAAAGTCTTTAGTTTTTTCTTTTTATTTGTTCAATTTATTTTATTATTTGTATTGCTATAATAATTGAAAATTTTGTTAAATTTGAATTGTTATTATTGAATTTACCTTAAAAATATTAATTGAAATATAGAATTAAATTTAATTATTTTATCTTAATTTAATTATATTATTGCTTGTTATTATTTCGATTAATTTTAATTGTTATTTTTGAATTTGTATAGATGTTAGTTGAAAATATATAGATGTTAAATTTCTATAGATGTTGAGGTTGTATTTAAGATTTTGCAATGGAGTCAATTGGCTTGTGGATATTATCAATATTTGCAGGTATGAAAACTGTGGGTAATCTCTAATATAAAGGAGGTGCTAACAATTTTTTTTTTAAATAATTGAATTTAATTATGTAATTATTCGTATAAATTAGTGCAGATGTATAGAATGAAAATTTAATTATTTTATTGTTTGTATTGTAATAATTATCTAAAAATTTTGTTGAATTGTAATTGTTATTGTTGAATTTACCTTGGAAATGGTAATTGGAAATGAAGAATTAAATTTAATTATTTTATCTCAATTTTATTCTATTATTGCTTGTTATGTTTTTTATTATTTCCATTAATTTTAATTGTCATTTATGTGTTTCTATAAATGTTAGTTGAAAATATGTAGATGTTAAATTTCTATAGATGTTAGGTTGTATATAAGATTTTTCAATGGAGTCAATTGGTTTGTGGTTATTGTAAATATTTGCAGGTTTGAAAACTGTGGGTAGTCTCTAGTGTAGGTAACCAAAATTATTTTAAATAATCAAATTTAATTATGTAATTATTTATATAAATTTATGTAGATGCGTATAATAAAATCAACAGCACGTCGTCAACAGATAGTTGCAGCTAGTTCTTCTAGCAACGAGAATGACTTATCCTTAGGTGCTAATAAAGAAGAGGCACCTGCACCAACTTGTGATGCTGCCTCTTCTAGTGCGGTTTCATAACGCAGAGGCTGTGTGCCTTCACAACGGAGTCAATTCACCTGCAGTACCAAACACATTGGAAGGATGACCTTTCAATATCAGTTTGTTTAGGTTTTAGTTTTTTTATATACTTATAACATAATTTATGAACAACTAATTAATATTTTATTAATTTTATTTAATTTCAGGTTCACAAATTTTGAGGCTGCCCGGACAATAACATCGGCATTTAAATCGTCGATGGGGATTCAATTATTTTAATAGAGTCACGTTTCCAGACATCCTAAGTGGAGACCTAATATCGATGCATGGTTTCAACGATTTCAGGTAGGTGTTAACTTCTAATTTTAGCTTATTTTTAATAAATTATTTTTATAATTTTATATCTTGTACTATTTTTATTTTAAATGAATTATTTATACACAATACAAATTTGAGTGGAATAGCGCAAATAACAATGTTGTGAGGAGGGAATGGGAGAATCATGTGACAACTAGGTAACATCGAAAATAATATTATTTTTTGTTTTATAATTTTATGTTCTAAATTCTAATTTGTTACTATGGAAGTAGGTTGCATGATTTTTGGTGTGACACAAAAAAAAAAAAAATAAAAAGATATGCGAGAGATAACGGTCTAGAAGGTTGGAATGAGGTGGTGGTTTCGCGGGAATTTAAATCGCCATTCATCTCGAGGGATATATGGACACAATATATTGAGCACGTGATGTCTGAGCGGTTTGCACGATGCTCACAGTCAGGTGCCGACAACTAGAGTCGACAACTAGAACCGACAAATTCATGGTTCAGTGACCACGCATACTGGCAGCTCCGTTCCGTTCAATGCACATGCGAAACGGATGGTAAGATCAATTTAAATGAAATACATCGTTAATAAATTTGTTGTTGCTTATAAATATATTTAACTTGCAACATTTTTTTTTCTTATAGGCTATGTCTCTTGGACGTGAACCGAGCCCAATGGAGCTGTTTGTCGAGACGCATGTGCGAAGTGAAGACCACCAAAGGGGGTGCAACAGTTTGTGGACAACCGTGCTCAACACTTCGTGGTATGTTTGTTCAATCATTTTATTTCATAAGTTATTATTTTCTTGAATTGAATATGATGATTTTTTTTTAATTTTCAGGAGACCTATAATAGCCGGTTGAGGGAGAGATATGGGGATGATCCTTCAAACCATCCAGATTTTGATCTAGATTTGTGGATGGAGGGAGGATCGTCTAGTGGACCTGATAAAAATTGGGTCTATGGGCTCTCCAACACTACAGTCAAAAACTTAAAGGCTACATCAATATTTGGAAATTCAATCCATAATTGTTGTTGGTTCATGTTGGGAGTTGCTAACTCCCTTAATGTTCTATGTTCTACTATGTTTTCAAAAGCCTCTGCTTCTCTTTCGCTTTCAGAATTGCTGGTTGAAAGCGTTACGGTTAACAAGTTCTCTTTTCGCCTCTTTGCCTTTCTATTTGCTTTTGCGGTTCTCTCAACTTCTGGATTAAAAACTAGTTCACCTGTACGAGAAGATCTTGGCATAAATTAGTTTACTATTGAAACAAAATTAGAGAAAAACTTCCCCAACAACGGCACCAAAATTTGGTTGGTCGTCGGAACCATCAAAATATAATTCTGACTTAACTATCACAAACAAAATAAATTTGTAGTATGATCGTGAAAACCAGGTCGAACCCAAGGGAAATTTCGTTTAATCTTCTTACAGTATACTGAAATGAGAAAGAATAGGGGATTTGAATGAAAAATTCAAGAAGCAATAATTATGAAAATAATAAATTGATATGTTGTTAAATCAATTCAAGGGCCCACACATACAATCCTATAAATCTGTTGATCATCGAAGTAAAATAAATATTCTTCCACGTCAAGCAAATAAATTCGACATCCTTTAAAGCTGAGGGAAATTGATGAGATTACGAGTACATTAATTAAGAAAAGTTCTCTAATCAATTTCTTACCATCAAGTGAATGTAATATTGAAAGCTTTTTCATTCACTCGACAGTAGTTTTAGGAATAAAATCTATGCATTTATTCTAAGCAAATGTTCAAAAGCTTGACAATTTTAACTTAGTTTTTTCTTCTCTAATAAATCAAGATGAGAGTTGCAACAATCAAATTAATTCTTTTGCTTCTTACTCTAGTCCCTAACAACAATTATGGATTGAAAGAAACTAGAAAGCATACATGGTATATCAAAATAATTCAATAAGCTTGAATAACAATCAATAGCATAATTCTAAACAAGGAAAAATAAATACTTGAATGTAAAAGAATTATAATGATAACGTTACTTCTCACAACATGCTAATGGAGATGGTGTGTGTCTCTCTTGAACTGAATTTAGGAGTTTAGTTTATGGTTGCTGGAAAATTGACAAAAACAGAGAAGAAATGAATGTTTTTCAGACCCTTGTTTCACTTGTGTTCTACTCTCTTTATCCTCCCCCTTTGCTGTCGAAATCTTCAGGATTCTGAAATTAATTAGGAGTCTTGATGATTCTAAATTCATTCCTTCTTTATCTGGTCTTTAAGGTTGAATTAAATCTCTCAGAATTTGTGTTGAAAACTGATTCTGCTACTATAACAATTCTACTGTAATTCCAACTCTGCTGCAACTTAGACTTTGTTTCTGACTTAGTTTCTTGCAATATCCGACTATCCAAGCTATATTCATTCATTCATGGTGTGTGTCGCACCCTCACGGCGGAGCGCGGCGACCCTCGATTGATTTTAGTTTTTTTGTGTAAAGGAAGTCGCCACCTAATACTTTGGTCATTAGGAACCCTAACTGGTCTTTTAGAGATTCTAAGGCAAGGGACTGGTTGCGTAAAGGGAAGGTATTAGCACCCCTAGTACGCCCTACCTAAGGTAAGTTGCTTGGTGTTTGGTTTGCTCTATAATTGCTATGGTGTTGGTGTTTTCTAATCCCATAAGTTTTTCTAGGTTTGATTCAAACTAAATTTATTAAGATAGAAATCCAAGGAGATTCCATGTGCTTTAAAAGCTTATTTTTCCCTTAGTATTTCAAGAGTTTGCGACTCGTAAATCGCAAGGGGGAGGGACAAAAAATTTAGAAATCCAGGGCGCTTTAAAAGACTATTTTTACCTTAGTATTTTATACTATCACGACTCATAAACCGTGGAGTACAAAAAAAAATTGAAATGTCCTCGATTATAATCAAGGCTTCTTTCAAGGATGTCTGATGACTTATTATCCCTAGAAAATTATTTTGGATATTTACCACTAAGGGTTTCTTTATCCAAATATTAACAGTGAATAATAACAAGTTATTCCCATTCAATATTTTAGATATTCATCGCTTTGAGATTTTTTTATCCAAACATTAACGGTGAATAATAGATGAATTTCCCCCAAAATCAGATTTTTTAATTTTTTTGGAATATTAACCAATACCTTTTGAAGTTTTACAAACATGTTGTAAAATCTAGAAATGCAAGAAAATAATTTTTGTTATGTTTAAGAAATCCATGCGAAAACACCTTTTCAAAACTTCCAATATTTTTTGTATAAAAAAGAGTGTTCAAAACATGTTAGGGTATTGGCTATATGCAACATACAAGAAAAATTTTACTTTTTTTTAATCGAAACACAAGCATCACAATTACACAAAAAGCACAATAAAAGCTAACCAGCCGTCACATATATTCTAAGATTTATAATAAGCTTAAAGCAAACAAAAAAAAATTCAAAGCCAACTCACCCCACGCAGACAGCAAGGAAAAAATAAAACTGGGAACAATCACGAAGAAAAACAAAACAATGGTCGGCTGATTTCTTATCCAGCGGGTGTAAGGAAAACAAAAGGAAAGTCCCTAAATGAAAACAAACCCTTTTTACATGGACAGCAGCTAAACTTAAACATCATGGAAGAAATGGACAAGTGCTGGTTTTGTCTAAACAGAAATCAATTATTCAGAGGAAAAAAATTTTTACAACCGAATAACCAACCAATGTCTAGTATAAAAAAATAACAAAGGAGGAGAGATTAGGGCTTATACCTACAGATCCTATTTGCGCAAATAATAACCAAAGACTGAAAGACAGCTCACGTGTGCCTCCTTAGCTACTGGTAAATGACAGACGAAGCAAAGACGATGAAGCTGTGCTGATGAATTGAACGTTCTTCCTTCTACTTTTCTTGCTTTTATTGGTTTTCCTGTCGCCTCCTCTCCTTTCTCCTCTTGTTTTTTTTCACAGTGACGAAAGGATCAAAGAAAGAACCCCTATGTTCCCCTGTTATCTGCGGTTTTTTAAAACTCCCTGCCTCTATTGTGTTTTGCTTCTTTCTTTTGCTGTTTTTTTTGCTCCTTTCCCCCCTAATTTTCTCTTCTTTTTATGCTCTTTCTTTTTGCCCCCGTTAGGTCATTAGAAGGGCTTATATATATAGTCTAGACATATCTCTATTTAGGAAAGATTCAATGCATTAATTCTAGGATGCAAATCCCTACTGATTTGCAGTAAAAAAAACACAAAAAGGAAACTTGAATATTCTGATTCTGATGTCTGATTTCTTTCCAGTTTTTTAGAGGATGGTGTGGTTTCTTTCTTTCCTTCAATAGGGCTAGCTGCTCCCTTTGAAATTAGGCAATAAAAACATGGTTACAGCTCTAAAAATCAAGCGTGATGATAAATGAAAACAGCAGGAATTTGCAGAGAAAAAAATGAAAGAAATCAAATGGGTAAGGGTGCATGCTGCAAAGTCTTATTTTCCTTATTCGGTGTGGTAAAAATCCTGTCATTTATGATGATCCAGCCCCCTCTCCAACTTTCAACATCCTTCTTCAATTCAATCCCTCATTTTAGCACTTTTCAATTTAGTCCTTGGTCTAAAAAAATCCTTCGAATCAAGCCCACGAACTTGGGCTAAACCCTTCTCGCGGCAGGATTCTCTGCTTTCACATTAGATATTCAAATGGGAATATCTTGAGCTTCTGATATCAAAATCATGGGATTAAAAAGCCCAAATTCATCTACGCGTCTAGGAATACAACTTTGATGGAGGATTCGAAGTGAGATAAAATCGTTTTAGAGAACAGAATCTAGCAGTAATCTGGTTGGTCAAAAAGGGTCTCTTGATCTAATTCAGAAACTGATAATGCCGAGCATCCCGATATGACTGGGAATATGACCTAAGAACAACGACCAACAAAAATTGTGATGGAAGCAGAGTCTTTAGTGCAAAACTCGGGTCAAAATCCTTCTCGCGACAGAAATCTCTTCTTTCACGTTAGATATTCAAATGGGAATATCTTGAGCTTCTGATATCGAAATCAAGTGATTCAAAATCCCAAATTCATCTAGAATTGTAGAGCTACAACTTTCATGAAGGATAAAAAATGAGATAATGTTTTTTGAAAAGCAGAATTTGACCACAACCTGGTTAGTCAAAAGGGTCTCCTGATTTGATTCAGAAACTGACAACGCTGAAAATCCTGATATGACTGAGAGTTTGCCATAAGAACAGTGATCTCTAGGACCCATAAAGGTGTAGGTCAATTTTTCAAAATGTCATGAGTGACAGAATATAGCTAGGATGGTCAGATATCGTATGAAACCAAGTCAGAATCAGAGCCTAAGTTAGAACAAAAAATTACGACAGCAGCAGAATAATTTTTTTTTAGTGCAAATTCTGAGGGATTTATCTAACCTTAAAGACCAAATATAGAAGGAATGAATTTAGCTTTATAAAGACTCCTGATCAATCTAAGAAAACCTGGCGATTTTGGTAGCAAAGGGGAAGGATAAAGAGAGTATAAAACAGCTCAAATAGGGTTTCGAAAAAATATTTCTTTCTCTGCTTCTGTCAATCTTCCAGCAAACATGAGTTAAACTCCTACACTCAGTTCAAAAGAGGTATACACCGTCTCTAGCACGTGGGGTCCAAAAATGAGTAACAACAGTGTGTTAGAGGCTTGATATGAATCTTTCTTGGGTCCTAAGGCCCAAAGTTTTTATGTCAGACTCTCAACCGTAAAAGGATGCTCGAAACTGTTGGTTTCCTGATTAGAGTAGGAAACCCATCACATCCTCTAGATTGCATCTGGCGTCTTGCCTTGAAAATGATGTTATCTAAATTGTAATCCTCATAAAAGTTGTAGTACTGGATGTGTAGATGAATTTGGACTTTTGAATCTCCTGATTTTGATATCTGAAACTCAAGATATTCCTGTTTGAATATCTAGTATGAAAGCAAAGAATTCTGCTTAAATTAGGATTTTGACCCGAGTTTGCAAGTCTGATTAGAGATCCAAATGAGATCGGGATTTTGCCCATGATATCTTCATGAAAAGCTTGACATGTGTACTTCAACCTAGATTAAGCCCATATTCTCATTCGGGAACTCTAACTTGGCGGAAAATCTATCACAAGAAACTAGGTCCAAAATATAAAATGCAGAATTTCTTATCTTTTAACAATTAATTCACAAAGTCTTTTCCGTATGCCAAACTCATAAAAATAACTTCCAATAAACTCAAATAAGTTGAAAATACATTAAAAACATAGTTGTAAAAGGAATAAAAACATATATATTTTACACTTATCAAGGTCTCCTTCGAAATTTGGCCAAATATGTCCGTTAAGCAATGCTGTCTTTGTGAAACAATACGGAATATTACTAGGATAGTCATGCTTGATGAATTTAAACTGGAAACCTTTGCAATCACACGTGTGCAAGCATAAATCCTCGCAGGTCTCTAGGGTGTAATTAGGATAGTAGCCAAAATCATAGCCATAAACTTGCCATTAGTCAGTTGAAGGAAGCCAGTCTCATTTTCACCACAAGAAAGATTGAACTCTGGTTCACAACCCAATGACCAGTCTGTATGATCCTTGATCTTGAATCCTGGAAGGCAAGAACATTTTCCAAAATCAGGAACATAGCTGCAATAACTGTTTGGTCCACAAGTCCCATGAATCCTACAAGGTGGAGACAGGGGCGCTTGCCATGAAACAACCCACGTGTCTCTCCCTTCTTCATGGCTGTACAATCGAAGATTCCCATCGAAATCAATCTTCAATCTTCTCTGGTTCCCTACACCATCATCTGCTGACGTAAAAGTAAAATGGTCTGTAGATCTAAAGTTGCCCAAAGAATCAACAGCAGCAATTCTACTACTGTTGTACGTGGACTGCCCCAGCTTCCCAGCTCATCAGCTCTGTATCTGGCCAATAAATGCTCGAGGTCTCAGGACCGTCATAAAGAAGACGAAGAGCATTATCGTTGTCGAAATAAAGCTTGAAGAAACCTGAAGAATAGTTGCTTGAACTTCCCGATGACACAAGCTTCTTGTCTTTCATGAGTGGCTGCACAGCAAGGAGAGTATCTGTGGGAAAATCAAAGCTTTGGCAAAGTATTACACTGGCCTCCAAGTCAAATAAGATGAGATTTCAATTGTCAAGGAGTTGTAAGTTCACTGAAGATTGTGAGAAAGTGTTTGTAGACCAAACGGTGAACCGACCGGCATCGGTTAGGACAAGATTACCAGATTTCAACTAGGACAGACTTGATTGTTTTCCATCGACAGTTTGGTCACGGTTTGCTATCCAAAATGTAGTGCAGTTTCCGTCACAGGAAGGTTTACTGAACCATACAGGGAAGCAACGTGCATTACCTCCAACATGGCAAGAATCCAGCGGAGAAAAGCTTGGTATAGTCAAAATATATATCATTTGGGTTCTCCACTGACAGAGATGAGCCTTTGCTTAAACTATCAGAAGATGAAGTTGAGAAGGAAAAGGATAATATCAGTGGTAGAAGAAGCAAGAAAATTTTGGTAGTCATGGAGTTTATGGAAGTTTCATAGTTAAGAAATGATAGCAAGTTTGGGTTGTATTTTTATGCATTTTCTGCGACTTCAGGGAAAACTTTCAGGGAAAAATAGATGGGGATACGCAAGCATGACACGCAAAAGCCAAAATATATTTTGGTTATTAAACGCTTATGAGTCCTAAACCAACAAAAAAAAATTGAAATCATACATTCTATCGTTTCTTCCCCAGTGGCACTTGAGAAAATATTCTGAACTATTTTCAAATAAAGCTGAACATAAAAATATTTTAAATAAAATAAAAATAAATAAACTTTAGCGTCATCTTTCATCAAATTAGAAAAACAAACACAACACAATATGATGGATGAATGAATAACAAAGACAACCCAAGTGAATGAAGCAAGATTACTCAGATAAGTATTGTTATCACGGTGAATCAAAATTCTCCATCATTTATCGGATCATTTATTAGGGTGTTTGAGGTTATTTTTTTAAATATTTTTTATTTAGAAAAATATTAAAATAATATTTTTTTTATTTTTTATAAATAATTTTTTATATTAGTACATCAAAATAATATGAAAACATCAAAAAATATTTATTTAAAAATTACTCAAAAAAATTAATTTTTTTTTTAAATCTCGGAAAATAAACAGGTATTAGGTACACAACTATGGAAAAAATGTTCTCGTAAGAAAGTTGTTATGCAATTACTTCCCCTGACATGCCCATAGGCTTTAATCCCCACAAATATTGACTAGAATATCACCATCTTCCAATGTAAGTTCACATTTTTACTTTCAGATAAAGTACTTTTTTAATAATATTTTATTAAAATTTACTTTGAGCAATTGAACTTGACTCAACCTAATCTCACAGTCAGTTGGGACAAAGCTCAATTGAGTCTCCACACTCGGTTAGGCAATAGGACAAGTTTTATGTTAGACTTGATTGGAACTAGACTCAACTGAGTTCTCTTGCTCTCCTTTTTTTTTTCTTTTTTTTTTAATATCTTTTCATTATTACAAGCTACAATTCTATTACAACTCTACATGGAGAAATAACAAAGAAATAGGGTTGCCACTTCAAGAAGCTGAAAGGTTTTTTCAGATTTTTTATTTTTATGAGAGACTACAAGGTGGTGCTAAGATAAAATGAGAAAGATCTTTTATTTTTATTTTTATTTTCTTTTGTTGTTAAGATAATAAAACAAACATGGTGCAATTAAATTCAATGAAGTAATATGTTTGCCAAATTTTAATTAAAACTCTCCCTTTTATTTATTTATTTTCACTTTGCATTAATAATTTATTTAAATTTTAATTCATACCCTCCCCTCTTATTATTTAAAGTATTTAGTTAATATTTCCTAAATAATATTGATTAATTTCTTAATTGTTCTTTTTAATTCTACAACATTCAAAAAGATTATTGCAATTTATTTTTAAATTTTTTCATTGATATTTTATGTAAATAAGCTGTATTTGCATCATGTATAAAAATAAAAATTATTTTTTTGATAAAATAGTAACAAAACATCAAAATTAGAAGAAAAATGGAGGTTAAGTATTTGCATATGCATTTTGTTAGTAGCTTCTACGAGAGAGAAAAAATAAATTTTATTTTAATATTTAATTATCAAGAAAAACTCTTTCTTGATATATTTTTTAGAATTTATATATTTCACCTTTTGGAGAGCTTTAATGTATTTAACCTCTGATGATGGAAAGTTTCCTCTTCCTAGAAAACGAAACCTCAAATGATGGTTTTGTTTGCTTACCCATCCAAGCATAGAAATGAGGGGTTATTTCCTTCTGTCTCCATACGATCTGACGACCAAAGCAGAATATCCTACCGAATTCAACAAAGCCAGCTTACCAAGGCCAATTCTTCGTCAAGACATGAGATGTTTTCGACGAGAGATTCTTCGCATATCACTTTCATAAATACTAAAACTAGTGCATGACGACAGCATATACTGTTATTCTGACTGGAAGAAAATACAGAGATCACTACCTCGTACTAACACACACAGAAACACAGACATACATGCTTAGAGAACACACGAATTAAGACTATTATATGCTTACAGCGGATTAGACAAGTTCAGAATCATTTTCCTGGTGCAAAAGCATTTCAACTACTTGGCTCATTTTTGGTCTCTCATCTCTGTCTTCAGCTACACATTTTAGAGCCACCTCAAACAGGATTTCCATCCTACCCTTGTCATATTTTCCTTCCAATTTGGGGTCTATGATCATTTCTATCCAAGAGCTCATTTCAGTAGCTTG
>Ga0325403_1002589_pt1 | contig 16134 bp, 12 predicted proteins | sample PopdelMetagenome_19_FD_205665 | JGI IMG/M metagenome (GOLD analysis project Ga0325403, IMG submission 205665) | Populus deltoides microbial communities from Bellville, Georgia, United States - Xylem-PdKOR-R4 | ecosystem: Host-associated > Plants > Phyllosphere > Stem > Wood/Secondary xylem...
TCGAAGACACATGTAAAGCAGCAACTTTTATTATTATTGCTTGACATTACTCGAGTAATCATTGAGATAATTACGAAGGTTTTTGTTCCCTAGCCATCCATTACCCCGTCCGAAATCGATCCAAGCATCCATGTATTGGCCTTTCCGCACCATTTTCATATATACAAGATGTGATGTTATAGCAACACTTTTCTTTTAAAGTGGTATGATTGTTGATGAAATTATATAACTGTTGATAAAAAAAAAATATTTTAAATTAAACTAAATGGTTGTTATTCAATTTTATCTTAAAAGTCACAAATATCATAATTAATTATGAAAATTAATTTAAGAATAAATTAATCTCACTAACATATTAAGTTCCAGTGTCGAAGTATCAAGTGTCATCTTTTGATATTATAAATATTCATATAATAGCATTAGAAAGCCCACTAGAAGAATCCTTCCCCCATGAATTAATTTAGTAATTTACTATATATTAGAAGCCCACACTTATAAATATTAAGAATGAGTGTTTCTTTTCAATATGGGATAAACATCTTTTCTTTCTATATTCATTCACAAACTACACCAACAATCCTCCACTAGTTTATAATTATTGTATTTTCACTTGATAAAATTATGCTTACAATAAGGTATTTTGAAATGTAAACCTTTAATTAGTGTTAGAACTTGAATCCTACTAAAGTTATTGGTGTCCACATATTAAACCAAAACTTTTGTTGTAGAATAAAAAATACTACACACATAATACTATCTAAACTCTTAAAGAGGTTTACAACTGTTAACATTATTATGACCATGAGCTGAAATTTTATTTTCATGAATATTTTACAGAAAAAACCCTAACTCTTGTTAAAAGCGACACCGCTTCTATATTCATATATGTGGAATTATACATGTCTTTATTACGTTAAACATAAACTTTAAATTCCATTAAAACCCTACATTCATACTCTTTTACGTAAAAACACACACTGAATACTATCATAATAAGGTCTAAAATTAATTATCAGTGCCCAACAAAAACTAAATAGTAACTTGTTATTACCCATTAAACTTAGGGATAAGATTCTTGCTGATCCGAAGTTGGGTTCCTATTACCGGTATCTTTAATAATGAGTTTCAACCTCATTTCATTAATTGTTTTTCGTATCATGTCTCTAGATAGTCGTTTTGTGAGCAGATCCGCTAAATTATTTATAGATTTTACATAGACAATGGTGATTACCCTACTTGTAATCAACTCTCGAATATATTCATGTCGAATGCTTATATGTCTTGACTTACCATTGTAAATATTACTATAAGCTCGAGACATGGTTCATTTACTATCGCAGTATAAAAAAATAAATGACATAAGTTGTGGCCACAACTTAATATCAGACAACATATTTATTAGTCATTCTACTTCTTTATCTATAGCAGCATAACAATAAATTTTGATTCCATGGTAGAATAAGAGATACATGTTTGTTTCTTAGATGCCCAAGATATTACACCTCCTCCAAATGAGAAAATCCATCCTAATATGAACTTATTATCACTTGAACTAGTCATCCAACTTGCATCACTATATCCTTCCATCACAACTGGAAAATCAGAATAAAACAAGCCCAAATCGATTGTTCTTTTTAGGTAACCAAAGACTCTTGTAATAGCCTTCCAATAATCTGTATTCAACTTGCTTGTATATCTTGATAACTTGTATATAACAAAAGCTATATTTGATCTTGTACAATGCATATCATACATAAAACTTCCATTGACATTAGCATATTCTAGTTATGCTACCGCTTTATCACAATAATAATTTAACTTTGTGTTATAGTCAAATAGGATATTAGCTTCCTTTATATTGAGATGCTTAAACTTATCAAGCATTTTCTTAATATAATGTGAATGATTAAATGCATAACCACTATTATGTTTCTTAACTTTGATACCTAAAATTGTATCTATTTCACCAATATCTTTCATTTTAAATATAGAAGTGAGATACCTTTCGGTTTCAACTATTTCAATCATATTAGTGCTAATATTAACATGTCATCTACGTAGAAACAAACAATCACGCCAAAATCTTTTATAAATTTGGAATACATACACTTATCAGCACTATTATGATGAAAATCATTCAACAAAATTACTATATCAAACTTTTCATGTCATTGTTTTGGAGCTTTTTTTTAACCATATAAAGACTTTATCAATTTACAGACTTTTTCTTCATTTCCATGAAGTATAAAACCCTCAGATTGCTCCACATACACTTTCTCCTTTAAATCTCTATTTAGAAAAATCGTCTTTACATCCATTTGATGAACATACAATTTATAAAATGATGTTAATGCAAATAAAACTATAATTGATGTAATTATTGGCACCAGAGAATAAGTGTCAAAATAATCAACACCCTCCTTTTAAGTAAAATCTTTGACACAAATCTTACCTCGATGGTTTGTATAAAACCATCAATATTGTATTTTCTTCTAAAAACCTACTTACATCATATTGGCTTAGAACTTGGAGGTAAATCTACTAGGACCTAGGTATTGTTAGACAATATTGAATACATTTCATTATTTACCGTTTCTTTCAAAAAAAACAACATCCTTAGAAGACATAGCTTGATGTAATGTCTTTGAATTATCATCAATAGTTAAGTTCACAGATGTCATTTTCAATATTGTATTTCTATCACTTTCCATAATTAATTACAAAAATTAATTTAGTGATAAATTAATATTACTGACATATTAAGTGTCAACTAGAAGAGTCCTTCCACCATATGTTAATTTACTACATAATAGAAACTCACATTTATAAATATTAGAATAAAGTGTTTTTTTACTATGTGAGATATAGATTTTTTTTTTATTTACAAACTATACAAACAATGCTTGACATTACTCAAATAATCATTGAGATAATGACAAAGGTTTTTGTTCCCTAGCCGTCCCCATCCAAAATTGATCCAAGCATACATGTATTGGCTTTGCACAACATTTTCATATATATATATATATATATATATATATATATATATATATATAGACACACACAAAGACTCTGATGTTGTAGCAACACTTTCTTTTTAAGGGGAAATTGCCGGATTGATTCTTGAAATGAAAGAGAAGTGGAACTAAATAACAAATATATGAAATGAAAAGATACTCTTCATGTTATAAGATTAAATCAACAAATAGCTGCAGCCATCACGAGGTTTTTGCTGCGAATTGATAGAACTTATTTTGAAAAGGATCAAGAAATTGTGGGACACTGTCAAAAGTTTTTGCTTGGAGAGTTCGTTCGGTCTTCGGTCCAAGCTGCAGCCCAGCAGCAACTTTTGAAACACAGAATTCGAAGTTTGAAACTGGGATATGCGACACATCTGGCACTGTTTTCTCCCATTCACACGCACATGATGGATCGCACTCTGTCGATTGTCATCTTTATTCGTTTCTTTTTGAAAAAAGGATTCTGGAGCCTGATCTTCTTTTCTATGATTGGAGTAATGATCTAATTTAGGGAAATGATGCCCTGATACACACTTCTGACAGATTCTTTTGGCACAAACGTATTAGTACACTTTGATCCTAAGCTCTTATAATTATGCAAACAAGTCCTTTAATTAGAGAAGAAGTCTTACAATTTTCTTAGTAGGTTTTTGCCTATGCAACCTTCAAAGAATTTGAATAGGTTAATTAAGAAACTTATCAGTAGACAATTTGAATTATTTATAAAGAAAAATTTAAAATGTAAATATTCTTTTCAAACCATTTCTATGAATTGGATCAATATTTTTGTTAAGAAATTGTTATAAGAAATTTGTATTATTTTGTAAAAAACATAATTTTAGAAGAATTTCAAAATCTAGGACCAATTTTAAGTATTATTTGTCGTATAATAACAAGTGTGAGAGACAATTTGGCATGTGGGGACTAAAGTGAACTTATTTATGAGGAATGAAAAGCCTCCATCACATCAGTGGTCTCTTTTTCATAAACTTTGATCATGGAGTGATTAAAATAAGAAAAAAAACATTTACTAAAATTAAAGTTATTGAAATGGGGAAGAGTATGAGAGGCATTTGGGGATTTTTAAACTATGGGATGAAGGATTATGATCTTATTATTTTAAGGAAAAAGAAAATTAATAAGTTATTATGATTATTTTTGTATTGATAAGTTTGGGTAACATTTTATTATTAGTTTTTATTGGGTTTGTTTCAATTTCATCTTTATTATCTTTTTCTCACTATTATTACTCGTGAAATTACATTGCGTCCTAAATTTAATTTATTTAATTTCATGATTATTAAAATAGATATTCATAGGACAGTTAATAATTTAAATTCAAATATATATATATAGTCATAATTAATTTTTATATTCATGTATTTTTTTTATTTTAATACAAACATGTTTTTTTTTATTAATAATAAAGTCTTTTAATAAAAGCTAAAGATAATTAAAATAAATATTTTAAAAAACTTCTAATGATTTGAATTACAATAAAAATATGTTTATTTAACCAAAAATTTTTTTTATTAATGCATTTTTTTTTGTTTTAACAAAAACAAATTCTTATAAGAATCATTGTTTTTAAAATAAAAACATAACATGAATCGAAAACCAAGTTTTAATAACAAAAAAAAAAAAAACACCACCACTCATGAGAAGAGGTTTTTTAAAAATTCTACATGATAGGTTTATATATAATTATTCATAAAAATAATTGTTAATATTATCATAAAGAGTTCTAATCTTATTTATTTGAATATTATAGCGTAATTAAATGGTGCTTTTAAATATTATTTTAATAATTATATTTAGAGTGAGTTTTATTCCAAAAGAAAAAGAAATGAAGGGCTATTAAAAGAAGTCTAGGCACACCTAGACCTGGAAAGACAAGCCAACATAAACCTTGCCTAAAAAAACCCATATGCATGGTTTTTTAATGAACAAACAAGGTGGCGTACATTGTGTTATTAACTAGAATAAATTGTAGTTATTTTTAGTGATTGAAAAATTAGGGTTCAAGTTTGTAAATTTTTTTAAATTTATTTATTAATATATTTTCATCTAAAAACACTGTAATATATAATAACCTCATTTATAAACCCAAAACACTTTTTAATTAGACCAAAAACTCTAAAACAATATGAATAAAAAAACACTTTTTGGATTTTGATCTATTTTTTTTTGTCGTGGTCAAAGATCAAAATCACATTTATCAAACTCATCTCTCCAAGACAAACCCATTAACATCAAAATCAATTTATTTTGTGGTTGAAATGTGATCAACCCAAAGTTTTTTTTTCCTACGATTTTCTCTCTTTTTTTTTCAACTAACAATAATTGAAATATAAAAAAAATAAAATTTAGGACCGAAATATAAACTCTTAATACTACATAAACCAAATAAATGAAAAAAAAATTATAGCACAGTGAAATATACCAGCTCCTTTAATTTATTTTGTAACTGCAATACTTTATTACCAGTTGATCACTCTATCCTAAGGAACCTGCCTGTTCTTTTATGGAAATCTTTGAGCACATCTAATCAAGCATCATCTAAGAATTGAAAAAAATTAACTTTAAACTCAACATTCATATATTCTATAAATCAACATTCTCTTGGTTCAATATTTTTGTTTAAGAAAGGGTTGGATCGGGCTTTTAAAGGGAGGAGACATGGAAAAGTGGCTATCTCCTCGATTTATTTCAGTGTAACCAAAATCCTCTGCAACTTTATAAAATGGGAATGGTCTTTCGAGATCAACCATTGGCTTAACATACCTTTCTTCTCTTTAAATATAGGCTTAATAATGTCTCTGAAGTATCTCCTTCGGAAGTGATCACATATCTAAAACCAGGGGGCATGACTGCATTAGTTAAGCCATTATATTTCCCCTTTCTTTCACAACTGTTCCTGCCATGTCAAAAGAAATCTTAGAGTGTTCACCAAGTAAGGAATTAAGGCAATCTGAGGGATTGCTTGCCTTTTGGCTTGCTGGCCTTCATTCTATTTTATGTTCATCCTTTTTCTTGATAAATTCTCCTTCTCGTTACTTGTTGTAATTTCCCTTTGTTGTGGTTTCATGTTAGGCTGTTATGTGTGTGGTTTCTCGGTTGGTATAGGTTACTGTTTTGGGAGCAGTTTATCCTTATATGGGAGCCTTATAATTACTATCTCCTACTCATTAAAAAAAACCTTTTAATATAATTATTAAAACAAATATACATGCAATAATATGTCTACTGTACAGTTATAAAGAATATATGATTTACATATTGATAACTACAAGGAGCTTCGTATGTATATAACAGGTTTAGTTGTTTAATTTTTTTCCAAAGAGCTAATTGAAAAATACAATTATAAATATTCTAGTAAAAGAGTCCTAGACAATATCATGTTTCTAAATGTGATTAAATTGATTTTTATTTTCCAAGCTAAACTTTGGGTTCGATTTTTCTTGCCTTTTCATGCCAATTAGGTCATGAGCACATCTTTGTTGCATCTCTTCCCTTTTTTGCCTTTTGGTTTGGTATAATTAGTATCAATATTGTTAAAATTATGAGTTGACTCGTAAAATTATATGATTTTACAAGTTAATATATATTTATCATGTTAAATTAGCTTAAAAACTCGAAAAGTGATAAAATCAAATTAAATCGTTAAAATTGGTTGAAATCGTATAAAATCATGATTTTGAACCTGGTTTTATGAGTTTACAAGGAGTATATATACTGCACTAAAAAGTCAAAAATCTAGCCTCTCTTTCTCAAATTCCTCCCAGTATTCCAAAACAAACCATCATTGCAATCTGCCTCTCTTTCACCTTTAGCCCTCGCTTTTTCTTTCTTTCACTCACCGACGGGTAACGATATCCTCTTCATTCTTCAAATCTCCACTAACTCATACTCCAAGAAGCAAATCAATCAATTTTGGTGGAAACGAATTATATCTGTAAATTGCAACCTACCAGTGAGTGATTTGCAACCTTGAAGTTTTTTATATATGGAGCTTCTGAATTAATTTTCTTAATTGATCACTACTAGGAAAACTAATTAATTACTGGGGGGGCATCAAAGTAATTGAGTGATCTTGATTTCTTATAACACCTACGACAGTTTAAAAGTGGTTGACTTGTCCAAAAGAGATAAGATTTTGTATGAAAATGTTGGTCTTAAACCCCTTATGTTATTTCCACTCCATCTAAAGAAACAAAGAGGAATTTTTTGTTTTCCTCAGTTTCTTCCCTTGCTCATTTTAATGGCAAACAAACCCCTCTCCTCCTTAAGTAAGAACTTTTTCTCTTTTCAGTTCAATTCTGAGTTTTGACTTATAGATGATTTAAGAACAACAATTGAGCTTCCGAAGTAAAACTCTGCTAATAAAAAATAAAAAAATAGATCTGCTAGCAGCAATTGGGAACTTAGGATCTTTGACCCAAGAGCTGGCAGAAGAAATTAAACCGTACATTCGAAGAGATGATAGAACTATGGCTTTGTAAGTTGTAATTAGATTTATTTAAATGATTTTCTTATGAGAATTTAATCTTCAATGTCACATTAGTATGCTAGTATGGACAATATCATTGATTGCATTCACTAAGTTAAGATAGATATCCATCTGGTTTGATCATCAGGCTCCTTTAAACATCTAAACATAGAAGATAGAGTAAATTGTTTTATTTAGTCCCTATGATCTTATACATGTTATTCTTGTACATTTGACATGCAAATATATCTTAACAACAAAATCTACTACATCTAATTTTAAAACTCAAGGTCAATTAGAGTCACAATTTGCTAACTTTGAAGATGGAGAAATAGTATATGCTTTACAAGAACAATAGAGTTCTAAATTTATAAAGAAGTTTGTTGTTCTAGTAAGAGATATGTGTTATAAGAAATTAAAATAGAACAAAATCAAGGAGTCATGAATTTTGAATTTACCTGTTTCCATTTTTGAGTAATTTTATGGTCATTTAATCAACAAAACCAACACTTTTGCAACACGGTATGGATGCATATTTTACTTTCTTTTTTCTGGATTATATGCACTCCAATCTATTATATAATATTATCATCTTATCGCTTTAGTTTTATAAGTTCTTTATGTATGCTTCTAGATCATATGAATTGCTATGCATAACACATAAAACCATCTAAAAAATATATCCCCCATATAGTTTTTTCTCATTTTAGCGTACCTATAGTTTTAGTTTAAATGAAAAAAATGTGTTCGTATTTAGAATTTTTTTTTTTTGTTAGGAGCGAAGAAATTATTAACAAACAACACTTCTACTCTAAAATCCCAAGCAACTGATAATAGAAATGATACTTAAGTCCACTTGCCTTTGTTTAGCATAGAAAAAACCAAGCTATATGTCAATTTATTTATGTCAATATCTTATTTTGTTTATATTTTCTTCAACATATTCATTCATTTAGTCACATGTATTATGATATTTTTTTAAACTAAAATTTGATTAGAATCATATAATGTTTGGATTGATTACAAGACTGATTTGAGTTAATTCTTGAATTGTTGAACATATGATATCTAAAAAAAATTCTTCTGGTAATAGGCTTGATGTGGGATGGCAACATGATATAGATATTGATAAAAATTCTAGAAAAGTTCATAGTAAGTATTGTCAAAAAATTATCAGTGAAGGTATTTTTTGATTTCAAATATCATTTGGCTTGCACTCGTAAGGATGATGAGTTGTGCCAACAATACCAAAAAATGTTAAACAGATGACTTTGGGTGTTTTGGTGAAAAATCTAGATGCAACTGAAAAGAAAAGAAAGGCTTATCAATAAATTGGAAAAGATGATGAAATGAAAGAAATTAGCTCCAAGGACAAAGGAATGAGAGCAACTAGTGGGAGTGAAAGTACACAAACAATCCTGAATCAATTACTAAAAAAGGACATTAGAGAAGAAGCATGTAAACAAATTGCAAGGTTTTTCTACACTAGTGCAATTCCATTTAACTATGTAAAAAACCCTGAGTTTCTTAAGGCACTTGAATTAGTTGCAAAGCATAGACCAAGTTTCAAGCCTTCATCTTGCCATGATATTAAAGAGAAGTATTTGAAACAAGAAATGGATCAAACAATGAACTTGCTTGAGGAGTACAAGCTAGAATGGAAAAAAAAATAGGTTGTTCAATAATGTCTGATGGATGGACAAATAAAAAACGATGTTGTATTTGTAACTTTTTGGTTAATAGTCCTAAAGGGATAATTTTTTTTTTTTTGTCATCAGTGGATACTTCTAATATATCCAAGACTGCTGATAAGGTATTTAAGATGTTATATGCCATTGTAGAGAGGATTGAGGAGGAAAATATTGTGCAAATAATCATCGATAATGCTGCAAATTATAAGGCAGCGGGACAATTATTGATGGAAAAAGAAAAGGTTGTTTTGGACATCATATATTGCCCATTGTATTGACTTGATATTGAAAGATTTTGAGAAGAAGCTAGAGGTTCATCAAGTAACTATTGCTAAGGGGAAGAAAATCACCTCATATATTTATTCAAGAACTATTCTTATTTCCATGCTAAGACATTTTATAAAAGGAAATTAGGCTTTGATTAGGCACGCTACCACTCGATTTGTTACTGCATATTTGACTCTATGATATTTGAATGATCATAAAATGCAGCTGATGACTATGTTTACTTCCAAACAATAGAGGTCATGTAGGGTTTCAGGAATAAAAGAAGGGAAATGAATTCAAAATGGTGTTTTGCACAGCAGGTTTTGGTATAATGCCACTATATGTATTAAGGCAGTATATTCTCTAATTAAAGTTCTTCGATTAGTTGATTCAGATGAGAAACCAGCTATGAGTTTTATATATAAAATAACAGACCAAGCAAAATAGAAGATACAAGTGAATTTTAGTTCTATGAAAAAAAAGGTATTTATCTTGCTAATTGTTTATTTCACATGTTGTTCTCTATTAATATGAATGTCTTTAGAGAGATACTTCCAATTGAGATTTTTCTAGATTGTAATGATATTTTTATTTTTATTTTTTATAGTTATATATCTATATGGAATATTGTTGGTGTAAGATGGGAACTTCAACTCCATATACTTTACATGCAACAACTTATTATTTAAATCCTTATTATCATTATAATCCTAATTTTAAGGTTAATGCCAACAATAAAATTGAATCATATCAATGCTTAGAAAGAATAGTGTCTGATGCAATTGAAATGTGCATAACTGACTTACAACTTGAATCATTTAAGGATGCAAAAGGGTTGTTTGGCATTGAGGCTACCATAACAATAAGAGATAAAAAAAAAAAAAGACTCTAGCTCAATGGTGGGATTTTTATGGAGATGAATGTCCAGAATTACAAAGGTTTGCAATTCGAGTTCTATGCTTGCCTTGTACTTCATCTGGATATGAGCATAACTAGAGTACATTTGAAATGGTGAGTTTTTTTATCTTATTATTTGAAATGTTAAAATATTTGATAAGAATCTTATAAATTTGAATTATTATTTAGGTTCATACAAAACAAAGAAATTGTTTGCACAAAAAAAAAATGACTTAGTATTTGTAACATGCAATCTAAAATTGAATGATAACTAAGTCAAAAGGCAAGCTCATGATTTTGGTGTAGTTTTATATGATTTTTCATCTGATGATGATTGGATAACTAAGGGAGAAAAACATGATGATTCATCAAACTTTGATTTGCTTAGTGTCATTGACATCATCACGAAAAAAAAAATGGTAAAGAAGATGAAAGTGATGATTGGTGTTGGTACTAGTAGTGACACTAATAATTCTCTTGATGGTAATGAAATTGATGAATGTCTGAGGAATAATGAGGAAAATGAAGGCAATGAAGCTAGTTTCAGTTTACATGACACACCAACAGATTTTTTGTTTTAAGTTTTGTTAATTGTTAGTTAATAAAAAAAATTATTTAAATTATGTATGAATTTTTATTTGAACCATATATTTTAAAATACATGAACTATGTATGAAATTTTATTTGAATAATGTATTTTAAGATACCGAACTATGATTGAAAAAAAAAATTTCTTATTATTTTACGATCCAAGTTTATTTTATAATTTTCATACCATGTCAAAAATATATTTTTTTTTTGCTTGGTTCGTTGTTTTCAATGTTCAATTATCTTTACTTCAATATTAGGGGACTAAAAAATACATTAGGCACAACTAAAAATTGCATATGCTCTATACCCGAGGCAAACTTTTTCTTAAAAAGAAAATTGTTACTACAATAGTGGTAAGCAATATTTGCTTTGCTTGGGATTATTTTTAGGTTTTTCTAGCACCTATCTAATATTTTTCCTCTAGTCTTTAATTGCATGGATAAGGATTGCACCTCTAGGGTTAAACCCTATGCTCTATATTGTTAAAGTTGAGACTTTTAAAAGCTTTTATCATATATCATTTGTTGTGGTTACCTCCAACATCAATTGTCATAACTGCCCCATATATGATTTTTAATTTTATTTTAGCCCTTTCAAATATGGTAACTCAGTAAGCAACCACTCTTTTTCTATGGAAAGCCATACATGTCCTCAACATTGCTACCTATAAAATTGATTTCTCCTTAGAGTTTTTATAAAAAAAAATTTATTAATGTAAATGTCCGGGTTAACTTACGCACACCTCGACTAATCCCACGAACCCTGAAGTTAATGATTATATAAGCCTCCAGTGGCCATTATATTAGTAACCCTTAGGGCTCAAACTTAAACCCCCCAGCTTCTTAATCATCACCATTTTCTTTTCTCTTCCATTAATGTCAACAATGAATTTATCTACAATTAACACTTACAATTACCTTTTGATGCAGGAGGGCTAGCTCTCAATCTGTTTGTACATGTTTCTTCAAAGCCATAGGCTGATCAATTGTGCTCCTCGATGATTCTTGCTTTTTGGTTGTGGCTTGCAACACTTTAATCTCTTCTGGTATTAAACAAGTCATAAGGTGTATTTCTATGCACTCTTGCTTTTTGTCTGGGTTTAAAGGTGTCTACGTAGTTCTCACAACTCCTTCACCTACTCTATGAATTCCACTACATTTGGTTTTCATAATTCATAACTATTTAAATTTCAGTTGAACTGGGCATTGCTCTCGTCATTGGTAGGCTTAGTTGACTAAGAATTCAGTAAGATAAACTTGCCTCATCTACTTTATGAATCATAAACTTAAAACATTGCTCATAACACCACTCAAACAACCCATATTTTAATTTTTTTTGTTTAACAAATCCATTGTTAAATTTTAAAAATATCTCATGCACCTGATTGGTGTATAATTAAATAAGGTACATTGCTAGAATCATTGGTTTCAAAGATTATCTTTGGTTAGCCTTGGTCTTTTTCTTTGTGTCTTTTTTTTAATTACATGTTTTTTTTTTAATTTTATCCTTCAATGTTTTTAAGCATTTACTATCTAAAAAATTATTTTTCATGAACCTTCATATTTAATTTGTTTTTCTTAAAAAAAAACTCGTGGCACAATGCAAATCAAATGGCTAGTTGTATATAGATAGATAAATAAAAATTAAATTGGTAAGTAAATGCATTAAATAATTGGTAATGGCCCATAATGATTTTTAAATGTAAATAATATTTGTTCTAATTAGAAAAATAAGTGTACATATGTAGGCTGATTGACTATGTAATTATTAGAAACACTTCTGTCTTTCAACTTACACAAAGGATCTAGTAAATTACTAAGGAAACTAAAAAGGTTGGAGTATTTGAACTATTTTGACATTGACTGTGGATTATATTATTCTTCTAGAGTAGTTTTTTTTTAGTTTAGTCATAAAACTTTATTTCTTTATAATTTCATCCTATTTAGTTAAACTAGCATGGTTTTGTGTTGAGATTTTTTTTTATTTTACTTGCTTTTAAATATGTAAATTGTCGAGAAATAGTCCAACATAAAATTAAAGATCAATTTTGTGAAATAGAATTTTAGGGTATATTTAAAAAAGAAATAAAAAAAAGTAATGAACAAATAGATAAAAAGAAAAAATAATACAAAGCCCAATGTTCAACAAGAATGAAAAACTTTAGTTTGGTCCATGAGCTTTAAATTTATGTATTATTTGGTTCATGAAGTTTTCAGATGTTACGTTTTTATTTTTTTTATTTTAGTCCCCGAGTGTTGAGTGAGGAGATAGAAAGTCATTAGAAAATAGAAGAGAGAAAGTGTTCGACTAGCCACATTTCATCCATGAAAAAAGAATATTTTAGTGTCAATGAATTTATTTTTCTATTGAGAGTTCAATGAAGGAGATGTTGCCTTTAATTTTATCGGAAAAAGTAGAAAGAGGTCCATAAAGTTTTTTAATTCGTTCAATTCTTTTTAGATGGATTAGAGGTGCTTTAAGGTTGGAAATGAGTTTGTTAAGGTTCTTGGTATGTTATTTTAGGTGTTTCAGGTGAAAAAAAGTAAAAAAATGAGTGTTTTGGGTTCTAAAACTCGAACTTTATGGTAACTAAAAACTTTTCCAACACACGACAAATTATTTGTCACAACAGACAATGTGTTGTTCGATAAAAGCTAGATTGTCTGCTTTTTCATAAAAAATAATAAACCACGAATACGAGCTTGGTCTTCTAAATTGAGGCGCATACCCAAGCTTTTTCATTTTTGGCCAAGTGTATAAGCCTTGCTTGTGAAGCTCTAAAGTGCTTGGTTTTTATTTTTAATTAATATTTTTTATTTAAATTTTAATTAATACTCCTCTTTTATTTTTTAAATATTTTAGTTTAACTTTTTTTAATAATAAGTAATCTTTTTAATTTTATAATGCTTTAAAAAGATTATTTTAATTTATCTTTAATTTTTTTCTATTATATTTATATTAAAACAATTGTAATTTACCTCATAGATAAAATAAATAAAAATATACAAAATAAAAAGGACAATGTAAACTATTTGCATGTGTATCTTTATTTTACTTTTACTAGGAAGATTAACTTCCTGTTTTAGTATATAATTATCATTAACAATTCTTTTTTATTTATCAATTTATATATTTTTTTCAATTTATTTTATTAAGCATAAATACTATAATTTTTGTTTCTCAAATAAAAAATTCATAATATCAAAAAACACATCCATAACACCAATATATTTTTCTCTTGTGTTAAAAATTAACTTAAAATCATACCCACAACGTGGATAGATATGACTAGTCTATACCAAAACCAACACTTTTAAAGAATTAAGTAATTGTCCTCATAATTAAAAAACAACGAAAAGCATCGGGTTTTCATTATAGCCTATAAGGGAATGCACTATGGATTCCATAATGTTTTTTGGTCTTTATTTTTTATTCAATATAATCCTTTGATATTTAGTTCGTTTAGAATTAGACTTAGTAATTACTTTGGTTAACTTCATAAGGGTTTCTCACAACATTAAAAAAAAAGATTTTGATATTAAATTGATTCTCGACTTGGCAAAATCAAATTCAATTTTCTTAATTAAATATAATTAAAATTATAAGGACCAAAACTGAAACAAGATTCCAGCCTCTTTTTTCATCTTTTTTTCTTCTATTGTAGCCGAGGCAAGTTTTTAGTTTTTTAGTTTCCAAAGTTTTTTATTTTTTATTTTTTATTTCTATTTTATGAGGATTTTGTATTTTTGTCCAAAACTTTATTTTATTCACCTTCTCCTTAAATTAGAATTTGAGAGATGAGAGAGAAAGAATCATCATACAACAAGGGAGTAGAGAAAAAGTTATCGATTGGTTATATTATAGAGACCAAAAAAATCGTTATTGATGTTAATGAGTTTCATTTCATGAGAGAAATTTCAATGATGTGCTTTTTGCCCCTCATCTTATTAGAAAAGGTAGATCATGATTGAGAAAGAAAATCATTTCAGCTTAGTTTTGCTTTTTCTTGACAATTCTAAAGGTGGTTCGGGTTAAGAACTGAGTGTATTAAAATATTAAGAGTGTTTTTTAGATTTTTTAGGTTAAAATAGATTGAAAATAATTTTTTAAAATGAAAACACATTGTTTGATTTTCCAATAGCCTCTCCAATTGTTAAAATCTTGAAATGCAAACATTATGCTATATGATATTTAAAAAACAAAATAAAACAGATAACACTTCTTCTTAACATAAAAGAGAGAGAGAAGCCTGGTGCATGAGCTTAGCCTCCTTCTTCATGGACCAGGCATGTTGGCCCACTTAAGCTCATATGCTTGACTGATTTGTTTATTTTTCTTTTTTCTTGGAATTTTGATTCAAGTCCATTAAACTTGTCTAATTAGAATTTATTTGAAGTTTTTTTTTTATTGAATATCATTCATTTTTTTACTTTTTTTTACTAAGAGCATAGCTTTTTTTATTATTATATTAGCAAGTATCATTTTGTAGAACCATTCATAATTTTTTTTAAAAGAAAAAATTTATTATATCACTTTTATGTGTATACTTATTTTTATAATCATGTAATTAAATGAAGAAATAGGTTTAAAAATAAAGTTGTTAAACTTAACTAGATCATGCGTTTGACGAGTTGACCTAAATTAATTCAAGACCTCATCATCTTAATATTTTAAAAACAATGTTTAAACCTCATTCTCTTGATGTTTTTAAGTTAAATCAGGATTTTTCTATATTGATAAGGTTATATTTTGATTTACTCGATTAATTAGATCATATAAAAATTAATGTTAACTTGATTTAATATAAAATTTAAGTTATAGCTAACAGTTCTTTAGTTTTAATTGAAATTTATTAAAGCATCAACAGATAGTGCAAAGATTTTTTTTACAATCAAAATTAATTTTTGATCAGATCCGCGATGAAACAAGTAAGTTAGCCATGAATTGTAATAGTAATTCTCAATTTTGTTTTATCTTTTAATTTTTTTTCTGCTCCGGTTATTTATTTTGTTTTGTTTTATATATAAAAAAATTATTAGTAAAAAACATGTTAACAAACAGGTGAGAGGCGCGCAAAAGATAAATGACATCCGGCGTCGCCTTAGGGAAGCCCACCCTAGCTGGATTTCTGGCAAACAGAAACGAGTAGTTCATGCCACGACGACATAGAACGAAGCTT
>Ga0325403_1002591_pt1 | contig 16129 bp, 6 predicted proteins | sample PopdelMetagenome_19_FD_205665 | JGI IMG/M metagenome (GOLD analysis project Ga0325403, IMG submission 205665) | Populus deltoides microbial communities from Bellville, Georgia, United States - Xylem-PdKOR-R4 | ecosystem: Host-associated > Plants > Phyllosphere > Stem > Wood/Secondary xylem...
GAATGAGTGGGGAATTTTTATAATTATTTTATAATTGATAAGATATTCAAATTAACCTGATATATACACACGCTTCAAATATATATACTATTATTTTGTTTATATTGAATAATAAATAATAATTGGATATTATATCCATATAATACTCAAACCCAATGAATAAATATGAATATCTAAATTTTTTACCTTCAATAAATAATGAATAAATCATGAATACAGAGAAACTGTACTTCAGTATCTATTATCATCTTTAAATTGAAACATACATCCAACATAGGACTTTCTTATAAATAAATAAAAAAATCATTTCTTCTGAAAATCATTATCCAAAACCAAAAAAAAAAAAAATCTAATAAAGTAAGATGCATGGACCGTTTTGAGTTACATTTCAAATGATGTTTCTCTAAATTTTAAAAAAGAATTCTTAAAATTATTTTTTTATATTTTTAAATTGTTTTAATGTGCTATGTCAAAAATAATTTTAAAAAAATAAAAAATATATATTATTTGAATATATTTTTAAATAAAAAATATTTTAAAAATCAACCGTTTTCATATTTATCTGTTCTTAAAGATTTTCATCTCCATAGTTGAATACTCGAGCCTCATTTTGTTTGCATTTGTATTTTCAAAAAGAAACAGAAAAGGAATGGATTCTCCAAGCTGGCCAGGCCAAGGGCCAAGCTCAGGTTTTGGTCCTCCATGTGTTCATAATATACTATTTCTTGAAGCAGTTTTTACAGGCACGATACAGGTGGAAGGCATGCATGCCTTGTCCTTCATGCATATGAATTATGATATGAAGTAGCTAGCATGGTCACATGAATAATTAAATATAGTGTGTTTCCCAGATTTTTCTATGAGAGCTGATAGCACTCGACTCAAAGGAAAGACGTGTCTTTTCCCTAGATTTTGAGATGCATCAAGTAAACAAGAAGCCTGTTTCTTTTTTTTCTTCAGATGGCATTATTTCCACATGTCGAATGATGAAAATTAAATTAAATTAAATTGAATATATGTTGCCAGTCATGCAATGTGAGGCTTTGCAAAACTACACAGCAAATTTTTTAGCTGATAGCAGTGAAAGATGCTTACAATTTGGAACATATCCACCTTAATTAATCAAGTAGCTATGATTTCTGACCGAGTAATGAATTCGTTAAAAAACAGACACTGAGATACAGCATTACACAGGCAATTTACATTTAATGGGGTAAAATTATCTGCAGGAGAAATTCTTGGGAAATGGAAACTAATTGATACTTCAGTTCCTTTCTAAGGATCTGAGACTGGAAGCCTTTGATCACTACCATACTGTTAGATGAAATCAGCCTTGTAGTTTGAAGAAGACTTTAACCACAGGAACGGTTCAGATTTATGGGACAAGCTTGGTATTGCCCTAGTAGCTAGGCACCATCCTCTTGTGACATCAGAAACTCTCGAAACAAAATATTATTACAGCTAACTGGGACTTAAAATCCAATTCCTGTAATATCATCTCAGTCCATGCATGGCTAGCAGCTCAAAGTTTTAACATGTTCACCCCAGGTTTGATTGTGTTCTTACTCGTCCTGTCTTCTCAAGCTTTCCTTGGTCTTCTTTACGTCCATCACATTGCTTCTCCTCCATCACCAGGGTAAAGAGGACCGAGATTGCATTTATCAAACTCCGATCTCTGTCATTTTATCTAGAGCCGCCAAACTCAGGGCACAATCCTGTGCATTCATCTATGAACATGAACAGTGATCTTAATTCTTAAATAGATCAGCAACACATCAGACAATTATTGTCCTGTGAGTAAATTCCTCATTATGTGTATTTCGAGTGCCAATTAGAAACTTAGAATAGGTTTATTTTGGTCTCAATGATACTTAGACAATGAGCATCTCATTTCCCTTGAATGTAAAATTAAGTTATTTCTTTGATGTCAATATTAGTGTGGGCTATCCTGAAACAATCTAGAAGCAAAAAATGTGTAATCAAATGCATCACATTGCATAAAATCTTTAAAAAAAATGATCTGATCTCAATTGGAATTGGCATCAGATTATAATGTTCAATGACAGACAGTGGCATTGCTAGTAAAGATCAGCTACATCATTGTTTACTTGTATTAAAGAGAAAAAAAAAAAAGCACAGACTGAGCCTAAGCGGGGTTTTGTTGGCTATATTGTCGTATACCATATACATCAACAACGCCAGTAGGGAATGCTGGATCAACTGCAGCTCTTACAGCAACCTTTGCCACTGAAGTGACGTTTACAGGGGGTATAAAAAGAGGACCAATGAGTGGGAGTCGGGTCAGTGGTTTAGCATGTCGGAGGACCTGTAATCCATATACTAATTGTAAATATGAAGATAAAATTATCATCATCTTGAGCTTCAAAGAGTATGAAACCAAGTAATTGCATAATGGAGTGGATTTAAATACAATTAGAAGGTATATATGCAAAAGTTATTAACCAGCATGATGAATAGAGGTGTTTTATATCAAACATGGATCATGGCATCCCAAAGAAACAATTACCATCCAAGGAGAAATTTCTAATTGGTGAATACTTCTGGAATGCTAGATCCAAAGGACAGCACTATGGTGCATCTGTACTGCTTCAATTTCATTTGTTCACTCTCCACAGACAAGCTCACTTCCTATTCATTTTTATCTTTCCTTTTTGCTTAAACAACTTCTCATGAAAATTAAAATAAAGAAGACTAACCATGAATTACTTGCATATCAGTCCTTTTTTGAAGAATGTAAAATATATAAGACACAGAATCAGAAGAATGCGTCAAAGGGGAATTGATTTTGTGCATTACCATCTCCAGTGGAGCCCCGATGATACTTAAAGGTAAATGAACACTCCCAACCCTGCGAGTACCATGTATGAAACCTGGCCTAAGTATTGCACCTGTAATGAAACAAAAAATAAAAGGAAAGTGGTTATAGGAATTAAACTGCTCTCTCTAACTTCACCGTACAAACTGCCAGAATAGGAAAAAAATAAAAGAATATCCTCAAATGCTCATTTATATCAATTGCCGGTGTACGAAGCCAGCAAGAACTTACGATATATAGTAAAGATTCAGCTGTATAACTCATGGAAAGTTTGAATAACGAAGAAGATCAGTGTAACAGATCAGGACAAGTTCTTGCGATACAATTTTGATGTTAATAGAAGGACTTAAAAGCTGGGCATGACTTTGTCAAGAACAATAAATTTCAATTGAAACTTCAATTTAACACTTGTAATTCAAGGACTATATAAATAAAACTGAAACTGTGTTGGACTGATACCCTACTACGCAATGTGAGAATTATCCAAACGTCAAATTTCAATAGCAAGAGAATGGGAAACTTGACCTCCATGCTGGAATTTATCCAGTAGTTCGGTTTCTGTTGATCTCTGCATAAGTAGAAAGATTAGAAGCTAGTTATGATCTGAAAAAACTGATGCCATAAAGATACAAATCTTTGAGCATTACAAGTAATGTATAGAATTGAAAAGATTTCATGTGGATTGGTCCTGTAAGGAACTGGACAAGTATAGGAACTAAGAGTGCTGAAATATCATACATTTTGCTTGGCCTAAAAACAAGAAGCTTAATTATAGAGAAATAATATATGAACGAGTAGACAAATTGTACCTTTCCAGCAAAATATCCTTTTAGTAAATAATTCACCAGACCAAAGTCGGCAGCAGAGATATATACAAATCTTTTGACACCTGAAGACATCCATGAACAGTTACGAGTCCAGCAATATTTATCAATTCTCAACATGTAAACCTGGAAAAGCATGCAAAAGGTGAATAACAACACATTTTGGCAGCCATCAAATTAACCTGAAACATGTTTTCCACATGAACACAAGTTTCAGTAATCATGATTCATGACCACTAAATCCTTACTGTGTCCCATTAGATTACTAAGGAAAAATATTTGCAGGAATCATGCAAGTTATTGAAGAAAACAAGCAGGCAGCTCACTATTTCAATCAAACATGAAATGGAGGTTTCCACCTTAGAACTACATCCATCATTATAAACACCTTAACAAAATGTTAAAGTATAGAACATGAAGGAAAAGGTAATAGAATCTTGGTATGAGAGGATATCTAAATGAGAATAAGGATATCATTAACTTTTACAATCGCAGTTTTACTAGAGCACCAAAACGACAGATTTTAGCAAACCCTAACTCAACATGCATAATGATCTCTCTCTGCTAAGAAAAAAAAACAGATAAAATAATTTCTAATATATTTTTATAACAGAACCGAATGGTATAAGCTTCACTAAAGACTTCTCCCAACTGTTTTCACCGAATAACCATTACTTCTGTTTTGATTGTGGACTTTGGATTCCAGAGATGACATATACTCAGCTTTATCAAGGACCTCAGAGAATAATATTCAGAACAAACTTAAACAAAGCTTAAACAATTACAGTCACAAACCCTTTAATTTTTTTTCATGAATTTTTATGTAAAAGGAAAAGAAGAGTCTACTGGAGGGTTTCCCTGATCCAAAATTCCCTTAAAATGGTGAAAATCTCAGCGCTCCAAGCAGAAGTTATAAAGAGGGAGGGGGGTCAGATTTGTAAACGTATTCCTTCTCTTTTTAGTGTTGAACTTCTTTTGTCCCTGTACTTTCAATTCATCTTATCCAACTGCTTTTATCTTCACCAATCTTAAAATTATGGACTTTTGCTACATAGAACTAATAGATGTACAATTCTTTAAATATGCAATAGCTTAACAAGTTATCTTGATAATATACAAGATGCATGCATGTCCAAATATTCGATTATCCCAACTAAACAGCCTAATATTTTACACAATTATCAGGAAAATGATAAACATACTACAGAAAAATCCTATATCATGTATTAACAAAAACTAAACCGTGTGGTGTTTTTACTGCTGATAATGCATTGTTCACTCTCTCATAAATCATGCTACATTAGAATAATGTATTTTTTTCTAAACTTTTAATTAGTCCTAAACCTTTTTTTTTTTGCACAGTTGAGCTTTTTTTGAGCCCAAATTAACAATCAATTACTCTTTTTTTTTTAAAGAGAGGATTGGATTGAAAGATAGAAAATCAAAGCAAAAAAAGTGGCTACAATAGGTGGCGGCTTTGAATTCCATACAAAAGCCCCCATCTTTTTCGGTTTATAGGTGATCGGTCCCTTTAGTTGTTAGAAATTCAATTTTGGTACCAAAGTTCATTTCTCTCATTTTTCATTTTTTTTTTTTTTTTGTGAGAAGAACAAGGGAGGACAGCCAGATTTCAGCGTAGAGAGAGAAAGTAGCCGTTGACGACGATTCTAACCACAAAAATGGTTTAAATCAATGTCAATGGGTTCTATTTCATGAGAAAAGTTTCACTTAGGTGTTTTTTTCTTTCTCATTTCCCGAGGAGATAGATTTGACCGTGGGAATGTTTTTAGATTCGGGTTAACTTCGGTTTTTTGAGGTTTTATTTGTTTTTTGAGGCCACAGATAGGCTTATCAAGATGTTCAAGGTGTTTTCTAAGTGTTTTGGGTCAAAAATGAATTGAAAATGAATTTTTAAGCCAAAAAACCTAGGCCCTGTTTTTCCAACGATTTCTGGTCGCCGGATTTTGCAAAAAGCAAAAGCACATCGTCTGTTGTCTTTAAAAAAAAATAAACATTTGATGTCCATCCCCTTAAGAAATTAAAAAAAAATGTTTTTTTTATTTTATTTTCCAGGTTTAACAAGTTAATCCGCCAGACTATTACTTGTTTGTTTTTTTTTTTAATGTTTTTTCTACCCTTCAATTTAAAAAAAAAATACAATTTCATCATTTATTATTGATGATCTATTTTTTTTATTTAACTCAAACCTAAAAGAATGCAATTTCACCATTTATTATCAATGATCTATCTTGGCTCCACGTGCCTATCATGGCTTTTTTACTTTTAAAGAAAATGTTTCCTACAACAATTATCAAGCGTTTTATTATCATATAATTAAATGAAAAATAATCTTTGGAATAAAAAATTTATTGACTTTGATGACGAGTGTCGCGAGTTTGCTTAGTTGACTCGTGTTCAATTAGGTTTTTTTTTTATTTAATGCTGTTTTTTTTACCTATTTTGTCCTTTATTATTGAGTTAATTCATGATTGATCTTTTCAATTTGTTTTTTTTTCAAAATTATCCCTGTGAATTTCACAGGTCAACCCTCGTTTACCTAAGTAGATCAAATGTTTTTCAATCTCAATATTCGATAAAAAGTATTGTTCAATTTATGGTTAAAATCTATTTCTTTTTTAGGAGATATGTCACCAATGCCTAGTCTTTTTTTTTGCGCTTAAAATTTTTTTTGCTTCATCTTATGTCGTAGCGTGGGCCAATGGACTAGTCTTGTCCTACTAAATGTGGCATGTGAGCCCAATACTATTGGTAGAATGCAGAGGCACTTATCAACCTAAGGCAATAACTCAAAGATTATTAAAGATGATAATTCCTGACAAAAAAAAACAATGGCAATCTCTCTACTTCCTAGTTCATCCTCTAGCCAGAGCGGCTTCTCTTGTCCTTGCTTTTTTATTCTTGCATAAATCACCAACTAATCTTTCAATCCTTATGACAGAAATTTTCTGAAAAATTAAATTAATGATAGGCATATATTGAATATTTAGGACATGATTAAATAGTTAAAAAAAGGAAATGTTCAAAGAAAAAGACCAAACCTTGTTTTGAGGCAGCTCTAATAGCATTTATATTTGCAGTTCCATTGATGTCATACATGTAAGAGTTTGAGCCAAAACCTCCAACACATGAGATCTACAAAAGTTGACTTAAAATCAAAACAACAACCAACATCTACCCAAGAATGTTATTTAAAAGTGGATTTTCATTGCAATACAAAGTTTTGAAACTCAACAAACTTAGAGAGGCATTTGTGTCTTAGCACAAAAATTTGTGTTTGTGTATATATGCCACAACATTTTTATATACAAATTAGCAGTCTCAAAGCAATATATCCACAAAAATTTACACCATCAAATGAAACAAATCATATCACTAAAGATGCAATCCTTGCGAGTTTTGCAGTAGAACAAGAACTAGAATAATGTTGAAGCATTTATCCAAGCATCAAAAGAATTCTCACAGCTCAAACTTACAATTGATGAAGAACTAGAGCATTTACTATGTCAAGTTGTAATCAGATTTAATGTTTTCTTCTGAAACTAATTGAGAAGATAATACCTCATTTTAAAAACAGACAGGATAACTACAAGGTCTCCACACTAGGTAAACCAACTGCTAAAGTAATCTTAGCAGAAATTAGAATGACAAGCACAAGTTAACAACTAAAAATCTCTCCTCTAAAAAACCCTATCATTAATGCACATGATAATCCAATACATATCACTGCATGGAACATAAAACTTCACGAATGTACTTGTATGTTACAAACTTCTAACTTGCCACTAACCAAAGTGTGATCATTCTGTCATTTTTTACTAACAAATATAGTCTATTCTATAACAACATGCTCTACTTTGTCAAAAGACTCAAAAGAACCAACACATGCCATAATGATTGACAAGACCATATCAGCGGTTGCAAATACAAAATTATATGATTAATATCAGTACTTGAACTCAACTTTTCTTCTCCTTTTCATCTTCTGATCATGCTATCTAATACTAAAGAGAACTGATTAAAAGATCTCATACCACAGAGGTCACTCCATTCAATGCATTCCCTAGTGAATCAGGTGAAAGCAGATCTCCTGTCGGCAAAGAATGAAAAGGAGAGTTACTCTTCACATTCCAATAAGGAGGGAAGGAACAACGAAAATACAACTCATGGGTAACCTTGATGCCAGACTATGTCGTTAGCCCAAGGATCATGTAGAGAAGATTTTCCCGACCTGATAAGTAAAAGTTGAATTAGCAATGGCAGTATTCTAAAACCTTCAGTTCTTTCTTGATCCCTATTAAGGAAGTAATACCTGCTCAAGCTGGATACATTCAAACCATGGGCTAGAGCTTCTATGCATATATGTGACCCAACAAATCCATTTCCACCTAAAACAATTAGCTAAACCAATCGCTTTCTAGTGAGCAAGAAAATAATATCAACTACTTCTAAATAGAGAATAATCATCTGAGAGGTGTCTCTTTATAACAGAGCAAGAAACCTTTTCTCTTGGAGGTGTAAATTCCTCTCTCTCTGCTTCTTCAAGTTTTGATGATCCATCAACCTTCTCAGAGCCTGTGGACAAGAATCTTCCAATTCTAGCTGCAAACAGCGAACTGTCTCGGTAACAACTGAAATGATTTTCCATGAAGATATAATGGATTAAAAACCAGGAGCAGGTGTAATAAACGAAAGCTGTAATGCGAAAATATAAATTCAGTCTATTGAGGGAAAAATTCAGGATGAAATGATTTAAAATCTCTGGTTTGGATAAAAAAATATGCAAGAAAATATGTGAAAGAAGTGTGAATCAATCATAATAGATCATTTTAGTATGGCATTGGGTCCATTAAAATTCTTGTATAATTCGCTTCAGCCACATTATGGTACTTTTATCACCTTCAGATACATCCAACACTGACCATTAGATAAACTATCTCCTCAAACTTGACAGGCACATTAACAATTGCAACGAGCCCCAAAAGCATACCCCCTTTTCACCCAGCATCCTTCATATCTTTTACGAATATCCTCTCCAATGATCACTCATTAACATGCATAGCAGATTCACGAACAGTTATAATCACGACATTTTATCATCCCATCTCCTTTTTCACCATAATTCATCTTTGATCTATTTAATCATTAAAAAGCTAATTAATAATCAAGCCATGTATGTTTAATGGTCATCAAATGTGGTCATATCCGTGTTGACAAACACAAATTCTTGTAAGTAATTAACACTTTCAATCCTTAATTTAATCATCAGAAAAAAATTCCTCCTACCTAGTTAACTTCTTGTAATTTTAGCAAGTCAATTATAGATATATCATTCAATTCAGAAAATTGATAAGAACCCAGATGAGAATAGAGCCATATAACTTCAAGAAATGAAAAAACAAAATCACTAACATGTTATATAGATATTGCTAGCACTTACTGGGGTTTAAGAAATGGTGGAGACTGTGAATGTAGCAAGCGTGAAATGATGGTCTTCATCATGTTGTTTATGCTTTCACTTTCTTATTTTGCTTTTAAGAATTTGGAGTAAGAAAAGAAAACGGAGAATCAGATTGCTTGAGTTATTGGACAGAAGAAATCTAAGTATAGGATAGAATCTAGTTCTTTGAGAAGATGAAGATGAAGGTGGGCTTCGTTGCCACCTTTGATGGCTATAACTACCAGAGTGGCGCGACGTAGACATGGAACGTGTCTTCACTAATTACCAGTAATTTTCTTTGCTTCTTTTACTCCTTACTTCTCTCTTACAGGGTGGTTGTTATTACTTATTAGTGATTTTAAACTAAAAATATATTAAAATATTTTTTTTATTTTTTTAAATTTATTTTTAATATTAATATATTAAAATAATAAAAATAAATAATTTTTTAGCAAATAAACGGTCAATATAGCAAACGGGTTCTAATAAAAAAATGAATTAGGTTAATCGTTTAATGATTTATTTGATATTAGTCAAGTATCTAATTACATATTTATAATTTTAAGTTAGCTCTGATTAGTTTTGCTCATAGCTGATCACTATTTATAATAAATTTTTAGGTAGACGAGACTAGGTTTGATGGTCGTGATTTGCCATGGGGACAAATTAATTTTTTATAAAAGATAATGTTTTCGTGCTGCAAAACATTTTTTTAAAAAAACAAATATATTTGTGGCTCGGTTTATAGACCCGAGGTCGAAGAAGTTAATTTTATTTTAATTAAATAAAAAAATTTAAAAAATAATAGATGGATTAAATTTAAAAAGAAAAGTAATGAAAATAATCTTAGGAAAAATATCTTTTTAAAATGAGACAAATAAAGCAACTCAATTCACGGCCCATTAAATTAAATATAAAATAATAAAATGGGATAAAAAACACATAAAAAATTATCCCTTGTCAATCTAAGTTAGTATGACAAACTTGTAACCTTAGTAATTAAGGTTAAGTCAACCAGGAATATCTCGTCAAACTCGTCGCAATAAAAAAATAAAGAGAATTATAAAGTTAATTTAAAAAAAATCAACTCATGTTAACTTTGCAAACCTTTGACCCGAATCATTAGACCTAAAGCACCCTATCTGAAAAAACTATGAAGTTCAATTCTAAAAAAATAATTTCAATTAAACAAAAAAGGATTAAGAAAATAAAAAGTTAAAAGAATGATTATCAAAATTGAAATACAAAATAAATTTATATTGGATTGGAGATTAAAATTAAAAGGAAAAATCAATTTAGCAAAAGGATAAAAAAATCAAAAAAATGAGGATCAAAATTAAAATAATTTTTTGATTGAATGGTGAAATTAAAAAAAAAATAACTTTAACTGTAAAAACCAAAATAATTAAATGGTATTAGCCGACCTATTCTAGGTGAGAATTGTGGAGGGGAACCGGCCATAAGTTAACCAAAAAGAGGAATAATAATAAGGATGACCAGCATCAAAACACCACCATCCCATTTAAAAGGGGTATTAATACAAGGGAAGGAAAAAGAAATGACTTTTCCTCTCTTTAAAAACCAGCGGCAGCTTTAGTTGCAGAAACTCTTCCCATTCAAAGAAAAAAAAACTAACCAAATTAGCCTGTATGCCATTTCTCTAAAGTGTTTAAGTGAATGGAGAGTTAGAGAAAAGAGTGATAACAAAAAACATGAAAGAAAAAGGAGTCTAGAGGGCCGATTGGAACAGCAGGAGAAAGGGAGACAAAAACCAAAAGGAAGAGAAGAAGATAATCACACAAAACCTTCCCTAGAATTGTTTAAAATTGTGAGGTAAGAATGGTATCACTTCCTTGGTTGTTACTTCAAGATTTCAAACAATAGAGAGGGAGAAAACTCAAAATGAAAGATTAAGGGTTTTTACACTTTTTTTAATTGAAGATTAAACAACTAAATGAGAAGATTTAAGTAGAATAAGGAATGAAAAGACACATGTGGAGACCTTTACAAAAAAAAATATGGATGAATATGAATGATTTTAAGTTTATAAACCCTAAATAAGGGGGAAAGCTTGGTGTAGATTTTATGTGTAACCTAGGGAAAAGTAGTGCCAGAAATGACTTAATTTTCGTTGATGATTTTTGGATCAGTAGGGACTTAGTTTTCATTGACGAATTCATGAGTCAGCTATAACTTAGTTTTTGCTTATGATTTTCTGTGTCAGCAGTGACTTAGTTTTCACTGACGATTTTATGTGTCAGCCGTGACTTAGTTTTCACTGACGATTTTATGTGTCAGCCGTGACTTAGTTTTCACTGATGATTTTCTATGTAAGCAATGACTTAATTTTCGCTGATGATTTTCTGTGTTAGCAATGACTTAGTTTTCGTTAATGAAATTTCATCAGAAATGATATAGTTTTCGTTGACGATTCCATTGTCAATTTGGCCTAACCCCACTACAAGAATCAAGAATTAAACCCTAGAATTTCCGTGGGTAACCTACATTTAAATTGAGAGAAATATCTGGATATTATAACTTTTATTGTATGAGTATATGATATAAAGAACACTTGCAAGTGAACATGTGTATTCTTGAAATGTGTATGGTATTAGTCTATGAGGTTACTGGATGCGAAATTATTGATTGATGATTATTTGATGTGTCAGGAGGTGCGACCGGGATTGGACCTTCGACTGGACGACAACACTCCATAGGAGGAGTAGGTAGGTGGTCTTCACCATTATCCGTATTTATGTTAAATTTTTGCAATGGATTTTATGTATATTGTTGCTCCTAAAACATGGTGTGTGAGATTACTCATGATATAATTGACTGAATAATGTGATTAACTTCGGTTAATAGTATCTATGACGGTTAACTAGAATCGAATAACGTGATTAGCTTTGACTAATGGTATCCATGACGATAATCGGGATTGAATGATGTGATTAGTTTCAGTTAATGGTATCCATGACGGATGACCCGAATTGAATAAAGTGTTTAGCTTTGGCTAATAGAACCTATATCGAATAATCATAATAAAATATTGGGTTTGTGTTTGGTTAACAGTATTCAGATTTTTGAATCAAGGTAGACCGGGGAAAGGGTTAACTTCGGACTCTAGACCTTAAGTTGAATGATTGGGATGCATATATAAGATTATTATTAGACGACGAAATCATTAATGACCTTGCTTTATGAAGTTCACAATAAGAATTTATCTATCCAAGTTAATAGTAAAATGTTCAATCATGTAATTATGTTCATTATTATTATTATTATTATTATTTCAATAATCATTCTTTTATTCTTATATTGCAATTGAATTGTAATAGGGACGTCATATAGTCAAGGTGCATAGAACTCCGTTCCACGTGTTTTGTTATAAATTATGTAATCATGCATTTAGGTGATATGCATTTTGTATAACAATATAATGACTAGGTATTTGTCGATTAGTACTTTTGTAAAAGACTTGTAATGATGACTTTCTAGAAACAGAGATGTGGACTTATAAGCATGAAGACATAATAATATGAATGCATTGTATAGTGTATTCTTTTCTATTAAGATATTGAATTATGTTATTATACGAGTATAGCACCATATATATATATAATTCCGTTTTCATGTTGTTTGATTGACCAATGTGTCACGATTGAATGAGAAACAACTTAGTTGTTACATTAATAATAGGGGAGAAATAAAAAGAATGAGAACCAAATTGGTAAAAATATTATACAATAAATTTGGATTAAATGTTGAAATTGAAAATAAATTAATTTCTTACAAAAATGCCAAGAAAAAATTTAGAAATCAAAACAACAAGAACCAAATTGGAAAACTTAATACAATAAATTTGGATTTAATAATGAAATTGAAAGCCAATAAAACATTTACAAAAGGACCAAAATTTTTTTTTTTTAAAATCAAAAGAATAAGGATCAACTTGGGGAAAAAAAAAGCAATATATGTGATGGAATTTATAGATGAAATTGAAAACAAATAAAATTTCTATAAAAGAATTAGGAATAAAAATTAAAATTAAAAATAATAGGGATTAAAGTTGAAATACCAACAACAAAGAGGATCAAACTGTACTTTTCAAGTAAGGAGAGAGAAAAATAATAATAATAATAAAGGTTTACTAAAAACAAATTAAACCACCGTAGCCGACACTCATCACTCCACCAAGAGGACATGGAGGAGATTCCGGAACATAGTGGAAGGGTATTTTTGGACATGAAGAGGTGCTGCACGCGCCACCTCCCACGCTTTCAGGAGTGCGCTTCACGCGCCTAATCTTTATGTTATTTATTTATTTAAATACCAAATTTCTCTGAAATTAACTTAATAATAATGAGAAAAAATCATTGTGAAAAGACTAAAATGCCTTTTAACTCCAGTTTTAAAAATTTTGCTTTTAAGAGCATTTTCATTGTTTCAGTGTATATTTTAATTATTTATTATTTTTTATATTTGGTCAAAAACTAAATTACCTCTCAGATGATATTATAATAACGAGAAAAATCATTATAGAAATAAAAAAAAAATACCCTTTAACACCAATTTTAAATTTTTTGCTTTCAAAAATATTACAGTCGTTTCATTGTGCTTTTAAATGAAAAGAAAAAAGACTTTATCTGCCCTTAGTTGATTTAGTAAAGACAAATGAGCCTTATGAAAATACTTCAAATGCCTTTGATAACTAGTGTCGAGCATTTTTTAATAAAGAGGCAAAACATTCATTACATTATTCTAGTGAATAGTATTTCTAAGCCGGCATATATAGTGTCTTTCCTATATCTACATGCTAAATACTTTTTTGAGTTATAGGAAGTTAAAATACGAAATCATCCACACATAATTTGTTTTATAATTTATTGACATATTTTAGGATAACACTAAATTTTTAAGTATTGAAAAGTTTTTCGTTTCACGAGAGATAGTCATTCATGTAGATCTTTGGTTGAATAGATGAATAGTCTTCTTTTTTATATTGTGCAATAATAATTTATGCATGTAGATCTTTGGTTGTTCATCGATCTAAGTATTTTTTATTATTTTCTTAGATATATTTTTGAGTTATATCTATTAAATTTTCTTATACACTCTTCTGGAACGATACTGAATAAAAATTCTTTAAATTCTTTTGAGAAATATGGAGAATTGTGAAATTAAAATTAATAGATGAAATTCTTCGAGAGGCTAAATAAATTAATTGAGCAAAAAGAAATAAAGGGCCCAAGCTACTGGCCAAGTCCAAGCTGAACCAAAAGTGTTGTTCGAATCCAGAATATAAGCCCATCCAGTCACTGAGGGTGGACATGACAAATCTGACAGCAGAGCAGGAATATCCAGATAACCAAGCACATCCATCAAGTGGCAAATCAGTTAATTTATCAAACGTAAATAGAAAAATTTATGTTAAATTATTATTAATTTGCCTGGAATTTTGAACCTCTTTTAAGTTTTAGCCCTTCAAAGCCAGAGCAAAAAAGTGACGCTGACACTCATATCTTAAAGATTCTCCATTGTTAAACAATCAAATCCCAACTCATCACTACATTTTTAAGAGCTCCTCTTCATTTTTTGAGCCCAAAATCACTAAATTGAATCACCATTCAAGCTTCTTCTTCTTTTTGGTCTTTTGAGGTAAGGGTTATATGATCATGCAGCTATTGATTAGCAGCTATTGATTCTTTAAATTGTCCTTGTTTCTGTTCTTTGTTTAACATGCAATTCTTAATGTCTTAAGATTTCATTGAGTTATCATTGAAAGTTTTTTTTTTTTGGTTGGTTGGAATCGAAGGTATTGAAGCACTTGATTTTTGTTTCTTTCTTGGTTGATCATTCCTTTGTGGGATATTCTCTGATTGTTTTTAGCTTGTTTTGGTGTTTGTTACTGTGTTTTAGATATGATGAAAGAAACCCATTTTGTTATTTGCTCTCAATTTGAAGAAATCAGGATCTGTCATATTGAGTTATTGTAGATTTTTGTTTTGGAAAGCAACAAGATCGAATTAGTATGTATATTAAATTGTGTGCTTAAAATAAACGTTAGTTTTACTCATTAAAGTCACTGGCTTTTTGAGTTTATAATTTTAATCTCCATTTGAATTTAGCATTGAATTGCATGCCAAAACTGAAATGGGTAAATTTTAAGGAACATGACTTAGTTCTGGTATATGGAAAGTGCTCGGTATGTATAAGATGTAGCTTTAAATTGTCTCCTGGCTCAGCTCGTGAACTCTTTGCTTTGAGTTAGCATATACTTAAAATTATCATTTTTTTTGTGGACAACAACTTGTAATTTAACCAGGAGGCGGAATTAGACATAACATATAGAAGTATGGTTACTCCTCAGCAGCCAAAGAGGAGAGTGGCATTTATCCTGATCGATGGACTGGGTGATGTGTCATTGCCGAGGCTTGGCTACAAGACTCCTTTGCAAGCAGCAAACTTGCCTAACTTAGATGCTATTGCATCTGGCGGAGTTAATGGCCTTATGGACCCTGTTGAAGTAGGCTTGGGTTGTGGAAGTGACACTGCTCACCTTTCCTTGTTAGGTTATGACCCAAGGGTTTACTATCGGGGTCGAGGAGCTTTTGAGTCCATGGGTGCTGGATTGGCAATGTCTTCTGGCGATATTGCATTCAAAGTGAGTGTGTGTGTGTGTGTATCTGTGTACTTTAACCACTTTTGAAAGATTTATTTTTATATTGGTCTTGCCCCCTTGTTAAACACTGTCTCGTTCTTGTATTAAGTATGTGGAATGTTGTCATAGCAAATACAGGTATTATATTCTATACTCCAAGAATGCACTTTGTCATTTACTCATGAACCTTTATTTGTAAAGGAATTTAGGTGTAGTACTAGATGCACAGCTGAACACAGAAACTATATTTAATACCTTAGCAACAGGGGTGGAATACTACTTCAGCCAAAGATGGTCTTTGCAGATTTGTCTTTATCTAGAGAAATTTTACATGATTACTAGAAAATATG
>Ga0325403_1002592_pt1 | contig 16129 bp, 4 predicted proteins | sample PopdelMetagenome_19_FD_205665 | JGI IMG/M metagenome (GOLD analysis project Ga0325403, IMG submission 205665) | Populus deltoides microbial communities from Bellville, Georgia, United States - Xylem-PdKOR-R4 | ecosystem: Host-associated > Plants > Phyllosphere > Stem > Wood/Secondary xylem...
AGAATAAGTTTTGAATTACTAAAATCTGAACCTGTAATTTCCTTGACATAAGCAACTTAACAGTTTACAAGTACGTATCATTTTTTTTAAAATTACTTTTTTCACTATTCTGCTGACAATTGCATTACCAAGATCAAGATCAAGAATCAAGAATTCCCTTTTTTTCTTAATATAAAGTTCAAAGAAACATTTTGGCCAAAAAGAGAGGAGGATAAAGGACACCTAACAAAATAAAAAATTGACTGTATTTCTTTTTCATACCATATACATGTTAATCATTCACAAATAGGGAGCGAAAAGATTTTTAAGAAAAAAACTGTGGCGTGACTCGATGAGCAGCATGTGACCACAGAATCCTAATGGCATGCAAGTTACAAAGCATGTCAAGTGACTCTCTTTCTGCTGGTGATTTGAGGATATTCTATCAAGAACAAGGGTGAGGACAAGAACTAGACTAGGGAACATTTACAGTAGATGTCGTGGGGTTCGCATTTAAAGCTGCAAATCATGATCATTTTACCTGCAGACTAAGAAGGACCTGGCTAAATCACAAGTTGGCCCAAATTTGGATGACACCATATGTCATCTGGCTACACAAGGCTCGAGTAAACTTCATTAGCAAGACCAGGAAGATTGCTTGAATCTATTTGAGCATGATGGGTAATCCATAGTTGTGGAAAGCCCTGATCTTTCCATCCCATCCTGCAGTCACAATCACGAGCCCCCATGCTTCTGATAAAGAGATGTGGTCATTGGTGTTAACGCACTGCTGTTGATGAAGGCTTTTGATCTGCTGATTTTGATATTCAGCATCTAGAACTGGTACATCCCACATAGGAAGTTTCTCCTCAGGCCATGTTGCATAGCTTCCCCTGCATCGACCGTCCATGAAGAACCAACTACCGAGAGAAAACCGTTCTGAATCTTTCCTCCAGGAAGCAGTCTCCTCTGTTTTCGCATGACTCTGGAAACTTCCTCTGCTACCCAGGCCTCTCACTTCTGTTCCCGTGCCTGACCAAGGCACTGCAACAGACACGCCTTCAGAGAAGAAAAACTCGCAGGACTTCACAGATTTTATGTGTTTAGACCATGAGGTGCACAAGCCATCATAGTTCCATACATAAACACGACAGTCCTCTCCAACCGAGATTATATGTCTCCCATTTGAAGTAAAGGAAGCCGACATCTGACTTCCTGACTTTGGAAGACCTATAATAATCAATAAAAAAAAATGCTAATTTAGGATTGACTGGACCACATAGAACAGCAAACAATGAATATGGTGCTATAAAAAATGCAGATAAGATCACCAGGAATGTACGTGGAAATGCGTTGGAAACTCATAAAATAGGAGGGCATTGGAAGGGACTTGGAGGCCTTTTCTTGTACTTGAAAATATTGATTCTTATGAGATTAGTCTATGGAAAGAATAAAAAATAAAAACCCAGAAAGGCTAAGCAATTATTTGATCTCATGCCAGATCATCCTGAGCAGATATTACCAAGCATGAAGCAGAGAAAGCTAGGCATGTCTCTCACTAAAAGGGCCTCCCACGAGACACTTTAGACCTTTAAAAACTACCATATGCATTCTACTGTACAACAACACATGGCTCTTGATCACTAGTCCAATAGAACAAACAACTAGAGCATCTCTTGGCACAACCATAAATTAAATAAAAGAAGATAAAATGGCACTTCAAAATAGGAAATGTACATCAGAAACAAATTAGTAAAGGTTCTCCAAATAACCCTTGAAAAGAATTGATATTGCATATTTTACCTTTAAATTTATTAACGATGTCAACCCCATCAAATACACGAACTTTAGAATCTTCAGATGTGATCATAACCCTTGGACATATTTCCTGGGAAAACTGCAAGATGAGATGATATCAAATGTTAATACTGAACAAGATCATGTCAAGTTCAACTTTCTAATGAAAAGGGATTCAAGTGTAAAACCTGAATGCCAGTTATTCTGTTGCCAGAGGTTCTCCTTCTGCCTTGAATATGTACTTCTGCCTCAAGCTGGAGATCAGTACCTGTACACCATAAAAAATCAGTTCAAAATCCTCTAAGAGAAGGATGAATGGAGGATCAATTTAAAAAAAGTAAAGCACTTCAACGTAGAAGAAATATCTACCTGATACTTCATAGAAACGGCAAGTGCCTTTAATGGTACCAACTACAAACCCCTGCTCAAAAAAAAAAAAAAAAGTTGGCATGATAGAAGTGTGGAAAATTTAGATGGAGTATAATATGAAAAGAATAAGGATCAGAATCATACTCTCCCATCTGGCTGGTAACTTATGGCAGATATTACATCTCGTACATCAGTCCAGTGAACAACTCGCTTCTCAGACACTCCCCAAATTCTAACTTTTCCATCGATGGAGCCACTAATGAAATAGTTTTTATCAACAGGATTGAACTGAATGCATGTTACTGTACCATTCAAAGAAATGAAGCAGAGTCAGCTTAGAAATCATTAACACGTAACAGATTCAAGTGGAAAGGGGGAAAAACAAAGAGAACATATTAAGTGATTTGCAAAAATGATAATGGAATCGCAGATCAAAGAGATACGAGAAGGAACTTTTCTTGTAATTACCATAATTACTGTGGCGAAAAATGTTCAGACTATGGTTGCAACCCAATCTCCACAAACGAACAGTTTTATCCATTGAAGATGAAAGGAGGTGCTGCAACAGAAATTACCAATTTAGCTTCATATATATTGATCAAAGATTTATTATTTTGACAATTATGTAAATCAAACTGAGTTTTCTACACGATTTACTCACGTTTGAATCAGACCATGCCAAGTCTAAAATTTCACTGGCATGACCATGAAATTCTTGCAATGGTGTCTCTTCAATCTGGAAAACCTTCTCAGGAATGACTACAGATGAATACATTCTTTTCTTTGTACTCAAATTATTAGACTTGGCTTCTTTCAGATTGCTATCACAATGTCCTTCAGATGGGAAAGACCTGCAAGATGAATCCACCAATGTAACACGCCAAACGCGTATAATCCTATCTTCACCCCCAGTTGCCAAATACTGCCCATCTGGACTAAACTTCATTGTCCAAATGAAGCCCTTGTGAGCTTGAATTTCCTGTCGCATAAATACCCCTGTAAACTCCATGCAACCCTTTTTGTTCTGCTTCACCTTCGTTCTGTTTGTTTTTGGTGCTTCAGTATCCAACTTCGATACCCCAGATACACATCTACCTACTCTTTCCTCCTTGCTCTTTTTTAAAAAGTGTTTCCACCAACTCTTCATTATACTTTTTCCTGAGTCACACTTTTTACATTTTTCTTCTTCACATTGTTCGCATCCTTGCAAATCGAGTAAAGGTCCAATATTCTCATTTTCAGAAGCTACATCCGATTTATCCATCTTGTCTTTACTCATTTGATCAATCACACAATTGGCTTCAGAATTTTCTTCTCTACAAGCACTGCAACTAACCACATTTACCTCTTCAACATTTGTACATGGAACTGAAGAACTTGATACAGCCCCACTGCATTCAGTGATCCTCTCCAACCCTGTATTCTCATGCCTCTTGGAAGCAAACCCATCTAGACCCATTCCGCGTAGAAAACCTTGGCGTCTCTCCTCAACACTTTGTGGCTCGGTCAACCAAATATCATACTCCAACTGATCACAACCCGATTCGAAGTAATCCACAGAATCATAGAACAGATCACGCTTTCCTTCATCAGAGCTCAGCATCTCTCCAAGTACTTCAGACCAATATTCCACATCAAAAACCACTGTCCTCAACACGCCCTTCTCTAGTTAACCATATCAAGTACTAACAACCACCTATATAAACCCACCAATGGCACAATTCACGGACCGAGTTCCACTGTATAAAATATGGAAAACAATATAAGTTTGCATTTACTAGGAAAGTACTAGGAACCGACTTCTAACATCAACACCACCAATAACAAAGTGACAAGCTATTCATAAGCAATTTCTTAATCACCAATATAAGAAAGACCCCGAAACGAATAATATATAACTATAAATCGGCACACCTAAAATCCGGAAATGACAATAATAATCAAATGGAATAAACAAAGACCAAAGCTCCTAGTAACCTGTACCTTGATATTCATGCAAAGTAACCATCACCTCCACTACAGAAACCACTATCAATCACCGCCCCCTCCTTTAATTATGTATTGCAGCACCTCAAGAGTCAACGTGCACACCTTTCTGCACATTTAAAACAAGCCCATCAAAACCAATGCTCCTTAAGCGCTATGTATCGAAACACAATTCCAAACTCAATTGGTTGGCTTATAAGAGAAAATGGCGGATGAAGGAAAGGTGACACTGCCACGCACACACTAAAATTGAACCACAACAATAAATGAATTTGCAACAAATGTCAATATCACCAATGGTTAAAAGGTTCCCGAGATCTGGATAATGTGAATGAAAAAAAGGCTAAATCTTTACTTTATTTTGCAAGCGCACGAGCATCAAACACGAGTGGCTGCTAGGTCCAATAAACAAGAAAACTAGTGTTGGCTGTTGTTTTAGCTACAAATACTGCTAGCCTCGTTCTCTTTTGTGTGCTGTGATTGTAATGTAGCAGCAAAGCAGTAGTCTTTCCTTTCCCTCTGCAACACAAAAGCCAAAGAAAAAAAAAAGAAGCAGCAAAGCTTAATGAGACACTGGTTTGAGTAACGAAACTTAACCAAGGGAGCAAATTTCAAAAGAATCAAACGTTATAAAAAGAAACCAAATTTAAGCCAAAGAATTGAATTTTTGAAAAGAACGACAGCTAGAATTGTACTTAATTATAGGCATTAAAGTAAAGCCACGTGGACATAACACGGTTGAGCCTGGTTTTTACTTCCTTTTTCTTTTTCTGGGTTTTTTGTTGAGAGTTTCTAGAAAGGCATTAAATGGTGAAATTTACAAGAGAAACTATAAAAGTAAAGGAAAGAACCAACCATGAACCAGCCAATCAAGACAGGCTGTGATACTACAAGAAGTAGCATAGCTATAGGCACAACAACACTACACAACAGCTGCTGTGAGCCTAAGAAGCTATTGTCAGCAGTACTACCGAAACAACACAGCACATAAAACACGCTAGGTTGCTAGCTAGAAAGAGGACCTGAAAGGAGAAAGCGATAACTCAGCTGTTCTGATCACTTAATTAAAAGCCTACAAAATCTTGGGTTTTGTGCTTCTTCTTTTTTTCATTTTTAGAGATCGAAAGGAAAGGAGAGACTAGAGAAAGACCTTTCTGTTTCTGGGTTTTTCTGTTTTTCTGTTCTTGTTTCTTTTTTATCACACATTTCCGGGTTGTCTTGCTGACAGATAAATCCACGGAATGCAATAAAAAGACTGAAAAAAAACAAGAAAAGTCGAGATAGAGAGAGAGAGAGAGAGAGAGAGAGAGACTTCGGATTCTATGATTACATGAAAACTCGGCTTGATATCTTTTGTTGATTGAAGAAGTATCTTGCTTTGTTTCCCCTTACTATCATACATACCTTTCAGTTTCTTTCTTTCTCATTCTCCAAAACCCAATTCTCAGTTTTTTGCCTTTCCTCTTTGTGTAAACCCCTCTTTGGTTTTATTTTTTCACAAATTGTGCTTTGTCATTTTCGGTGAATTTTCCTTCATTGAAAGTCATTCCTGGTGAAGCCTAAAGACCTCTGCTTTCCTACTGTTCAGGGACTTGTGTAATTGCTGCACAGCAATTACACACTCACTCACAATAAATATGGAGATTCTTGTAATTAGAAAAAAATATATATTCTGAATTGTCTTGATAAATATGGAGACCCTAATGGCCACAGAAGCACTCCATTGTGAGGTGAAGACTGCGGTGTACCAAACAGTACGGATGGTTTTGATGGCTGTGGGGAAGAGGAGACTCGCTGGAGAGGTCGCGACTTGTGAATGAAAAGGAAATGATAAGATGGATCATGGTCCGGTATCTATCTATCAATATCAACATTGGTAATGCATCGTGTCACATCGTAAATAAATAAAATCAAAATTGAGGATATATTGTTCTGTTTTTCAATCTTTCGAAGCCTCCAAACCCCTTTTTAGTTTTTTTTTTTTAGCTAAAAACATGTTAAATAATTTTTTATTTTTAATATAAGTATATTAAAAACCATTAAAAATCAATTTAATATTTTTCCAACACCACCCAAAACAAGAATAAAAGAAGAAGAATTCAGTGATCTGAAAGGTCCGCCACAAGTTTTGCTATGCTCTTTACCTCTATCAACCTTTTGATTTGGACACGTTGATGTGTTGTGTTTGGTATTGGGTCCATGATTTAAATGTAGCAACAAGAAGTGACCTTATTCTATTTGCTCGATGAAAGGGGTTTTGTCTCCTTAGCCAAATACGTCTCCGTGAAAAGGAACCTCTTTTTCACCATTTGGAGTCGAGGGGAGTTGCCAAAAGATCAAATCAAGAAAAGGGCAAAAAGTTGAAGCTAGATCTTTTAGCATGGAATATATATATATAAAAAGGGTTTTTACCACCGTGGAGGAACGAGTAGCTAGAATGCCCATAATGGTTAAATCGATAGATTTGAGTTTGGTGTGATTTTTTATTATTTTATTTAAATCTAACAATCCAATCGAGACGAATATTTTAGATTTTGTGTCGTTAATGGAAAGAAACCTAGCATAAGAAACCTTGACGAGACCCACCATGTGCGATGGACAGATACTTAACTACAATGACTACAATACAAAACATTGTGCAAAAGTCTTAGCCTATTTATACCTAGAGATGCTCTTCTTCTTCTTCTTCTTCTTCTTCTTCTCTCTCTCTTTTTTCTTATAAAGATTAATGGGTTTTTTTTTAATTAATGATACGGCCGCTAATTAATGATTTTTTCAAAATAATTTCCTTTCATGGATGAGATTATGCTATAATTAAATGTGATTGTACGTATTTATATTCTATCTTGACAAGGAGAGCAAATCTCCTCGCTTATTTGCTGCATTAAATATGCATTATTATATATATATATATATATATATATATATATATATATATATATTTCCACGGATAAATAGACATCCACATCCTTAATTTATGTGATTGATGGGACGATGAGATGTTAACAGCCTTGCTATTTGCATTGTATGCCTCCACTGCCAGCATGCCCAATGAAGACAAGAATCCAAGGATAAGGACAATCAATGTGCTGGTTTTGTGTGGCATATCTCAGCTCAAGGAGATAATTATTATTGATCTTCTAATTAATTTTCAATGGCTGAAAAAATGAAGGTTGTGAACCCTACCTGGCAAGGGCATCTACTCACCAATCAAGATAGATTACAACCCACACGAGCTCTAATTATCGAGCATGTCAGTAGATCCAATCACTAATCTAATTCTTAATACTTGGAAGCGTTATGTGCTTCTCTCATGTAAAATAGACAGAGGGTAAACCCTAAAACTTTTTTTTTCCCCGAACAAAAGGTATATTTCCATAATTTATTAAAAATAATTCTGGTTTGTATATTTATATAATATAAATAAAAAAAAAACTAATGGTATAGAAGAAGTTTGCCACTTCATGATTGAATATTATAGATCACGAAATCCTAGTTAATGCAGCCGAATGAACATAAATTATTCGTAGTCTTGAAATGCACAAAGATTACCTGTCATCAGTCTAGCATTTATAAGCTCTAACACGCAGATAATTTTAACTGAAATGGTGTTTTTGGAGGAGGGTCATGGGTATTTTAACAGTAAAAAGTTGATCACACAATAATCAACCAAAAAATAATTGCAATGACCTAGTCGGAGATGGAGATGGATAGGTACAGGTGACAAGACCAAAACATGGGCCAGAGTATAGCGGGGAAGATGACAAGGGTTATTTTGGTGTTTAGTGCTGCAAATTACGTACGCAGGTGTTTATTTATTACCCAAAAATCATGAGATTTGATGTGTTTAGGATAATATTTTGGTTCTTAGAATTAAAAACACACCCCTCTTTTGCTTAATAAGAAAAAGGCACTGAAAATATTCACTAATTCTTTGCTATGTCTACTGTGCTTCGATGATAAGCACAAGGTATTGGACATCAATTCCAAGCTACAATAATTCTTATAAAAGGAAGTAATGACAAATAAATATATATATTTTTTATTATCACTGCTATCTTAAGTTTAGTGCCAGGAAACTTGGAGAGAAATGAGAATTCCCATACCATTTTTGTGCTAAATGGTAAGATCAAGACAGGGTTAATTTCCAAAGACGTACAGTGCCTCTGTAACTATGCACTACATGGCTAGCAGTAAGAGGAAAGATAACAAAGGAAAATAAATTAAGAAGAAGAATTAAAGCAAGGGTTCAAGTCCTATCTTAGGAAAAGGACTGCCTCGTTTCAAAGAACGAGAATAAACCTACTGTCAGCAAATTAAGGGTTCTTTTCTCTACAGAAAAGATCAGCACTAAAAAAAATAATTAAGTTGGAAAAGAGAAAAGAAAGCAAGAAAAGGGAATTAATGGTAGATGCGTATACTGTGAATTAAATTGCATCTAACCATAGCTTGCCTCTCATGAAAAAGATTGCTACTTTTGTATGTAGAAGAGAAATGTAGAAGGGATATCCAAGATGCGAACCCTAATGACTAAGGGACTCAAAAATCCCTTACTTCAGTTTCGAAATGGTTTTTATCCTCCATTCATTCATGTGTTTCTCGCCAAACAAACATGAGATAAATACATGCATGCACATATATACACATAGAGAGGTATTCAACAATGAAAGTAAACACAAGCTCAAAAAGCCATAGCACGAGTATAAACTTGTACAAGAAGAGCAAATATTCAAAAAAACTGACCTGAAAAGTGAAAGCAGCGATGGAAGAGAGAGGGAGCCTCGTCAAGAATGAATTAGAGCTTGCAAATGCAGACTATCAATGTCCTCGACATATTTATATGGATAGATAGATAGAAGAGAGCGAGATGATAGATAATTAGTATGAAGACATGTTTGGGTGTTTAGCAAATCAAGTAGGAGCACATTGTCTTGTATATCATTTTTTATTGCACAACTATTGGAGAACTTCTTGCTCCTAGCATAATTAGCCACCTAGTTACCAAATGGTCCCTAGGTTTTTTTAGGGGCAAATCTCCGCTCAATCTTCTCTCGATTTCCTCTCATTTAAATCCAAAAAGGTGCATGCTTTATATATATATATATATATTAATTGGTTGAGTATAGGGAAATCATGTTGGAGATTTTGTAGGTGTTTGATCACCCATTTATCATTAATTCTTTTACCACACACACACACAAAGATATCGTTAAGTTTATTACCCTCGTGCACACACACGTAAACACATGTATATCCATAAAATTAGCAACCCTTTTCCTATTTTTTATTTTTTATTATTTCAATAGTTTTGAGTTTTTTGGATCTGCTTTTATGCATCAAAACCAAGGTTGTTTTAAATTATCGTGTGTGTATATAATTTGATGCATTCACGAGAATTTTTTTTATTATTATTGAAAATCATCTGATAATGGAGCTAGTGTTTCTACATCCACTAGCTACACCGGATAATTGACCCTTTAATTATTGATTAAAATCAACCAGTTAATTCTCATTAAAAAAAATAGATTTGAATCCTCTCATAATGAAGTTTAAAAGAAAATGATTTTATCAGGAATTGATCATGTTTTACCTAAAAAAGATTTAATTTCCTATCAAGAATAGATAGCAATAAAGAGATCGCCTCCATGAAGGTCAAGAGAGCTCCATTTAAATGTTCTGAGAAAATGGTTGATGTCTTTCAAATTAAAGGCATAATTAAAAGTTTTTGTTTTTGTAGAGAGAGAGAGAGAGAGAGAGAGAGAGTTGAATAGCTTAATTATAGCCTTATAATGCTCTTTATGATTAATATTTTTTTCTTGAAATACTTAGTGTACGTAATCTTTTAAAAGTTCGCATGTAATTAATCTTTATTTCCATTTGAATTCAAGTTTTGATTTAGAAAGCTGTGAAATCAAATCCTCACCTTGATTTAAATCTAAAGGCTGCTGCATAAAAAACATGATACGTGAAAGGGTTACGATTGATTTGTATAAAAAAATCAACTAATTAATCAACAATATCGTTGGGTGGAAGAACATATACACAACATGGTTTGATAATAGCCAATTGTCGTCAGCTATATATCTTAGCTCTACTGATTAAGACTTGTGTTCTTACAGTTCATCATCATGATCATTGAAGGATTTCTTTTCATATTCAGATATGAACAGTCTTAGCTATCCATGATCGCATGTAAATTAAGGACATTTTGACCATCTTCGCCATATTAGAATCATTTCTTAGTAGTTAATCTGTCATGGGACAGATCTCCAGGATATCTTCTACTGGTATCTTCTTAATCAAAGCAAAAAGGTGGCTTTTATTCTCTTATTGTCTCCCCCACAGAATTCTTAATTAGTTTCCATTTTTTGAATTTCTCAGGTCCTGTTTGTGTGTTAATTACGTATACTTGCCGAATAGTTTTGTATTCTAATAATTTGTCCTCAGGGATCTGAATATTTGCTATCAAACCCTCGTTTCAAAAACACTTACCAGGGGGAGGAGGAGAAGAAATTCTTCGCTCATGCAATTTGGGATTCTCATTTTGAAAAGGCCCGCATCAAGAATGATTTTATATGAGATTTCAACTATATAAATGAAGATTTAGGAATTTTAGGATTATCCATATTTTAGATTTATACCCTCATTTTCGACCTAGTCTATGCAAACAAAATTAACTAAACTATAAGGATGAAACTAGTTTTTTTTTTTTTTAGCAAGAGGCAACATTATTGCAGTCTCTATATATATATATATATATGTATATATACTCCAGCGAGCAATTACATAATTTCAAGAACAGGTGTATCGACTGAAAAGAAAAACACCGAAGTGCAGTGACTCAAGAGCAATCAATCATGTTTTGCTCATCCTTGTCAATCTGTTAAGCATGGATATGCCTCACTGCCTTATCAAATCCAGGACTTTTTGTGGGTTTCATGTTGATTATGAACCTATACCCCACTCACATGCCTTCTTGCTAGCTTCCTTTCAGCCTCACCTGACTTGGTAGAATTTGACTTGAAATTATACACAATTTCCAAGTCCCAACCATCCTCTTTAGTTGCCTAATTAGTGCTTGTCTCATCAACCTCTGTGTATAGAATGGCCCATTGACAGCCCTTTTTGGAGATGTGTTACGTTGCTCTATTTAATAAAGTGATTAATTATGATTAGAGCAGCATTAGAGACTAATCTGAGGATATGAAGATCGTTTATCAATTAAATTATAGGAAAGTAATTTAAACGAGGGCCAGGGAGACCATGTGATCATATATTTAGCCTACCTACTTTATGATTTTCCCAAAGTATTTCCTCATGTATTTCCACCCCACCTCCTCTATTTAGAGCTTGCCCTTGTTGCCAAAACCCACAAACACGTACCATTTGTTTTTTTCTATTTAGAGATTAAATTAACGGGATATTAAATCAATTTGTGGATACAAAATTAGTTAAAAGACTTTCGATCAAGCTATAAGCAAATCATTCAAGCTGAGATTAAGAAATTTACAATGATTTGATATCATAAATTGATAAATTTAGAGGTACCTGTGTCGTGTGTCTATCCACACAAAAATAATTTAAGAAGAATTTGAAGCACTCAAGCTGTCACTTCGACTCCATTGGGCGGGTTTCTTCCCAGTCGTGACGTTAAAACTTGAAAAGGTAGAGGAAATATCGTCTTCCAAGAATCACAGCCGACACATTCTATTATCTTCTAGCATTTGGCGATCCATGATACCTCGAGAGCCTACCTTTCTGCACCCACTATGCTTTAAAAGAATATTGACTTTTTAGTGGTCCAATAACAAATGCACCAACTACACTTGAATGATGCGGATCAACCCGGTTTCAAACATGCCGACGTAGAATCAAAAGATGGCATGGAGAATTAGAAAAGGAAAATGTTGATCACATCATCCGTCCAGACAATAAGGACAGTTTGTTTGATGATAATTAATTTTGATCGAGAGTAAGTTACTCGAATTTTTTTTATATTTTATATTTTTATAAATAAAAAAAATTGAAAAGTATTTAATTGAAAAACTACACTAAAATTATAGAGAGGTCAGAGACTTTCTTAACTGGAAAGGAAAAGACACGATCTCCCTCCATGTAGAAATATATTCTTGGGTCCCAAACAAGCATCTTTGAAATGCAGAGATTTGAGTGAGTGGACAAAACTTTTTATTACATAAAACAGGGACAGTTGTATATGGGTATAATGTAACTCAAAGCAGACGTGTCATGACATGAACGTTTCATTATTGTCCCTAAAGATTTATTACGGGAAAAAAAAGAGAAAAGAATGCCTACATTTTACTTCACAAGCAAAGTTCAATATTTCTATGTAATTTGTCGTGGCACAAGTTGGTTCATTCCCTCTCTTGCTGCACCGCTGCCATAAGGCTATCTTGAATTATGTTCCTTCAAGGAATATTTTGAGTGCTTTATCCATATGCAAATGGAAGCGAGTTTGCTATATATTCACATTTTTATTTAGGATTTTAATTTTGAGGAAAAAATTTATGAAGTTCTTTTAACACACAAATCTATATATAGATGATTTAATTAAAATCCAATCAAAAGAGTTAATAGAACGATAATATGTAATAGTACGAGAATAACCATCTAATAGGTGGTCCAGTGGTAAGAGTTTGGAATCAAGAAGTTTGCTCCTCCTGTGGTCTCAAGTTCGAGTTATGTGGTTGCTAATATGATGATCATTGGAGTCTTACATGATCGTTAACTTTAGGGCTCGTGGGATTAGTCGAGGTACGCGCAAGCTGGCCTGGACATCCATGTTAATAAAAAAAAATACGAGAATAAGTAATACCATACTTGTTAAATTCGATTCGAAAATTGACTCGGAAAAAAAATCTAGATCATTAAATGAACTATGACTACATTAATATGGTCAATTATCTTTTTTTTTTTTTAATTTCTTGGTGACTTCATCAGATTTAACAAAGTCTTGACGAGATTTCACAAAATTAATGTTTCTTTTCTTTTGTTTATTTTTTTATCACCCTGCCAAATAAAGCCGGTTTAAAACTAGTCAAAGTCTTCAATTGAAAAAAGAGGTGCAATATTCAAATCATAGGCATGCGTGCAATTCATCAGCAGACGAAGGGCCGAAATATTAAAATCTTACTCTTGTCTCAAGAGGAAAAATGTATATATTATATACATAAATGCTTAATTAATTGGCTAATCATATAGGATCACTATGTAGTGGTTGACTAAAAAAAGATGGCAATATTATTTGTAATGCAGTGGGAGTGTGGTGTGGTCATTTCAAGGCTAACATGTGCTTTCTTTACTTTACTTTGCATATGGTGGGATTTAGAAATGTTATTGGTATGCAATGCATGAGGCTGTCGACTGAGTTTGCGAGGATTTAACTCCAGTTTGTACAATCCCTAGCTGGATAGAAAGCAATTGTTGAAAAAGGAATGCAGTAGTTGACATGGTGCAGTGTGTTGTTTGGATAGGTACGAGAGCACTTGACCTTTAATTTCTTCTTCTTTTTTTTGGGGGGGGGTTAATCTTAAATTTATTCCAAAATACTTCATTTAAGTTTTCAAGCTTTTCCTTTGGAGATTCATTCTTTTTTTAAAAAAAAAAAAACAGAGAGAATTAAAGAAAATAGCAAAATTTGATTGTTATTTTTGCATATAAGCAAGGTTTTCTAAAAAAATGAGTGAAATAATACATATTTTTTAAAAAATAATAAAATAGTATAATTTGTACATATCACGATTGATAAACTCAAAATTTAAACTTATTGCTATTAAAAAATATGAAATTTTAAAGAAATTATGAAATTACATGCACAACTTATATATGATAAGTAGATAAGAAAGAAAATAAATAGACATTATATAAATAATAAATCTCGAATTATTACACAATCAGTATAATCAAAAAGATTTTAACTAGATGAATTCAACAACACCAAAGTAAGTCATCAACGGTGACCCGAGTGGATCACATTTATCGCTCAAAGATGATAGGTGACTCACTTGCTTTTGACAGTAAGTATAACTTGCTTTATTCATATCTTTTTTTATGTTGTTCAATTTATCTTATTGATATCTTTTTGGTGGGGTTAATGATGTTATAATCAAGATTACGTTGCATCTTAGAGGTTTTTTTATGTTTTTTTCTCTTCTCATCATAATTTATGCAAGTCATTTTACAATTTCTTTGAAATATCACATTTCTAAATAAAAACCAAACTGAATTTTGTATTTTTCCAATGGCAGCATTTACTAAGTGTGTTATTTCATTAATTTTCTTGATATTGTGTTATAGTGCTTTTTTTTTTTTATAAAAAAAGGTGTTCATTTTCATAGAAAAAAAAATTCAAATATTTTTTTTCCCGCAGGAGAACAATTAAGTTAAACTTCAGGAATGGTATTTGCTAATTGCAACAAGGGAGCTTGGCCCGATAAAAGTAAATGGACTTTTGTAGGAATTTTGATTATATATAGAGATTGATGAAAAGGGACTCGTTTTATAGGCAAATTGTTGGGCTCGAGTCTTCTCTTGGGTTCTTTTCGAACTTCTCTTACAGAAAGCTTTGCTTGTCCTATGGACTTCAATTATACCTCAAATTCAGAAGAGCAAGCACAACCCAATCTCAACAGAGCTCTATCAACAAATATAATTCAACCCAAAAGCCAAGTATTTGATGACTGCACTGCTATGTGTTGTGCTCCGTTGGGAATCAAGAGTAACATTACTAAAAATAGTGTTAGTAATATAAAACTAATAATGATTTTTATTTTATTAGTAAATAACAAAAATTATAGTAAATGATAATATCACCGCTAAAATTTTAAATATATTCGCAAAAAATATAAAGTTAATGGTGGTTGAATTCACGATGACAATGACAGATTAAAATAAAAGATGATAGTAGAAAAATAACAATAAAAATGATAACTAGTAATGGTTACGATCATAATATGTGTGGTTTTACGGTGAGAAAGTGACAATAATATTAGTCGTGATTATAATATTATTGGTAGGGTGATGATATGATAGTATAACCTGTACATAAAAAAAAAATAACTATTCTTTTAACTATGCTAAAAATATTCTCAAAACCCATCTACTTTTCTAGTCTTTGAACACAAAAGATTACAACAAAGTCGTGAAAATCTTGGGCATGGATCAAATATTATCAAAGTTTTGATGTCTATAGCAACAATGGTGTGCAAGGGGATCTTAGACAGTGTGTAGGGAGTGATGCAACCAAGTCTACATTTTAGCAGTCCTCTGTCTCCATGTATGCTGGCTTAAGAAGAGAAAACTGCAGTCAAAGCACGGCGTAGCTGGATTGAAACCTGAAATCGTGGAAATATCTGATGCCTTTTGACTGAAGAAAGCCTGAATTCCACCGGAAAAGGGCCGATAGTCCAACTTGAAGTCCCATCACGCCACCAGGCTCTGTTATCTTTTATTATATTGTGTTGGTAAGTCTGCAAAGACCGTTGACCTTTCCCTTAAATCTTGGTTAGTAGTTCAACTAGATATCCAATGTGGATATGGATATTGAATGTGGTTATGTGGGTTGTTTTGAATGGTTTTTTGAAATGGTTTTGACATTTTGGGTCTGCAGTTCATCAATCTATATATGAATTAGTAGATAACTCACAAGTCGGAAATCTGGCTTCCTCCTGCAAAAAGAAAAAAAGTGGGAGATAAAGAGCTGGAATACAGTGATTTGTCTGGGTCAAGAAGGAGCAATCAAGCACACTTTCATAGCAAGAAAAAGAAAAGCAGTGCAGAATACAGACAGAACGGCCTGATCCACAGGCGAAGGTACTGGGTCCGATTTCCTTTTAGCCCAAAAGGTGAACGACTTTCATCGACTCCTCCGTCACCTTTTGAACTTTACGATTGTCCTCATTCTTAAAGTGAAGTGAGAGCAATTCTCATTTTAGAGGAAGATTTGCATTTTAGAAATTTCTAACTCTTTTTTTTTTTT
>Ga0325403_1002593_pt1 | contig 16128 bp, 9 predicted proteins | sample PopdelMetagenome_19_FD_205665 | JGI IMG/M metagenome (GOLD analysis project Ga0325403, IMG submission 205665) | Populus deltoides microbial communities from Bellville, Georgia, United States - Xylem-PdKOR-R4 | ecosystem: Host-associated > Plants > Phyllosphere > Stem > Wood/Secondary xylem...
AAAAGAAGAAGAAAGAGAGTCTAAGGATCACGGGCCATATATACTCGTTCCAAGAGAAGAAAAAGGATGAGTATTCTTACGAGGGAATGACGTCATGAATTAATAATCACTGGGAGAAGCACAATTCTCTTGCGATCAGTACTTTACTGAAATGCATGGGTTAATCCAGTACTTCAATAATAAATATTATCATCAATATTAATATAATATATGTCTTGTCATTTTCTTTCACGATCACTCAGAAATATTGACGAATTAATCGACTAGACTTGCATTCCAAGAGTCAGCCACAATATTTTCAGGCAATCGATTGATTGGTTGTTCTTTATTCTAACAAAACAAAAAAAAGGATTTCATTCATTTCAGCAACTTTGATCGAAGGTTATTCACATTGCATGCCTCTTCTTTTCTTTTGTCGTCTTTCTTCGATTTTTTATTTTATTTTCTTAATATCAGAAAATGACTCATTAGCTAGCAAGGGACTGATTCTTACGGAGAATACTGTGAAAAGAAATAGGAAAATAGGGGTGAATAATTAATAATGTTCATTTCAAGAGGGATCATATATAGTGCTGCTGGGTATTATAGATAGAGATCAGTAATTAATGGATTCATGTCCCGTGCGTGATTTCTTTTCACGGGAGTCATCTTCTTGATGGTGGTACGTACACATTAATTTCCCTTTTACTCAACAAGAAAATGAATGACTCTCTCTCTCAGGGGTCTGCATCACCTCAGTAATGGAGAGAATTTGGTGGTCGGAGGACAGAACATGCATGCAACGGGTGACACATTTGGATCGAAGCCATTTCCGTTGTGCCCATCGATCGCCATTTACATAATGAAGAACAAAGGTTAGTGTTTCGTACCATCCGCTGGAGAGAATCAATGTCAAAGCTAATTAACATGAAACAAAATCAAGAAACATTGGCTTGAAGTCATGGAACTAGATGCATGGAGACAGGTGCATCATGATCAGTTTTGGAACTTGAAAATTGACACTAGCTCATATCAGGTATCTGTACATTCTTTGTTGTACAGGCCCGGCCCTGTCCTGTGCTTGAGTTTCCAGTTTTTATGAGATCTTCGATTTGAACAGATACGTGCAAGCCAGCCAATATCAGGAATCTGTACATTCTTTGTTGTAGAGAAGCTACTACTTACACATTTCAGGCTCCTTTTTTCCCTTCCAAAGTTTTCAAGAAGGGAGAGGATTAATTCAACACAAGGGGAGGGAAGTCTAATAAAAGTGTTGTTGGAATTTTGGAGAGGTTTGCTGTCGTTTTTTCCTCTTTATTATATTAAATTACTATTAAATGAAATTTATTCCATTATTCATAAAAAAGAAAAAACATAAACTGCATCGATTTTGTTGAAAAGAGGTACGCTAAGCTCATGACATGATCCCACAGTAGCAACGGACGTGGTTGCTCTCTCGAGGAGTCATGATGCTATGGTATGGTATGGCATGGGACTCTAGCCAGTGTGCTGCTTCCTGCCTGTGGTTTGGTGTTTGTTGTCACAAAACAACTTCAGCACATGGCCCACCTAGATGTTTTGGGCCCACAACACCAAACAAAACAATGATTCTTCATTCTTGAGCTTGGGATGGGTTTATATGTGTACATGAATCTGAAAAAGCCCATAATATAATAGATGGCCCAGTTACATGATATGACCCTGGCCTGGCCCAATACAAAAATAGAAATGTCAACATACCACGGCCCACCATACTTGCAAGCAGTTCATTCTTAGTAAAACCTCAATTCTTGTCTCAAACCTATGAGTTTTTATCATTTAGGTCTCACAACTCTTAAAATGTATTTTAATCAGGTATTTTGTCCTATCTTCTTCAAATTGATGTTGTTTTATAATTTTAAAAGTATAGGGACTACAATAAATATTTTGTCCACCAATGTATTTTTCATTTTAATCCCTCTTCTTTAAATCTCACCTTTTCTAATAAAAAGGTCTATAATTTAATCCTATAAAAGCAAATAAATAAATAAATAAAGCATTGTGAACAATTTGTTTACAATGCTATAACAGGGCATACACAGTGCATTTTAAATTTTGGACCTCAAGCGTTTTAGATTTATACTAGTTATGTGACCTGATCTCTATCACGGGTAAGATATTTTTATTCTCGATAAAAAAATTATATATGCAGGTTTTTTTGACACATTTTTATCGCTAAAATGTTTTTTAAGAGCAAATAAAAAAATTTATGCATACATGTAATGAAATAAATTGAGAACTATGTGTGCTAGTACATTAAAAATAATTAACGATAATTAAAAATAAAACTGAAAAAAATGTATAGATCAAGATATTTAATCTCACAAGACACTTATTAAATTGCTTGAATAAAATAAAAGAAGAAAATATACTATGTAAGACTGCACATATTAAAAATATTATCTGAAAATAATTTTTTTTAAATAAAGTTTATCTATATAAAAGATAAAAAAAAATATTATAGATGAATCAAAAAAATAACTTCAAAAATTAAACACACACAAAATAATTTTATAAAAATCTCTCTGAAAAAGGTTAAATAAACAAATAAAAAAATCATAGATGAACAATATTAATTGAAACATAAATTTAATAATTATTTTAAAAAGAAATATTAAAAAAATATCAATAAAAAAATAAATAATATCTCGGGTTTTGTGAAACTAAACAAGTTAAATAATTTTTTTCTCTTATATATATATATATATATATATAGACACACACTTAAAAAAAAAGGTAAAAAAAGAGCCCATACGCAAAGCCCATAAGCATGGATGGGCCTTTAATTACAAGGTCGCGCTCTTAGGGTTGATTATTATTATTATTATTATTATTTTGTAAAGGAGAGGAAAACTTGTTATCTGCCTTTTTTTAAAAAAAAAATGATAAGTCATACGTCGCTTGCAAGCCTAATTTCCAGCCACCACTGTGGTGGCCGTAAAAAATCAACACCGTCATTTTTTTTTTGTAAAAAATCCTAATTTTTAAGTTATTTCAACTCAAAAACGCTTCACTAACATTTTTAGAACACCTACAAACCAATCTATCAACTCAAAACACCCTAAATGTAATAATCTAATTACTTGGACAACACACCAATTGTAATATAGAAAAAGACATGGTAATTTTTTTAAACCAAATTCATACAAAAGTCCACTTAATTTTCGGTAGAGTCTCCCCTATACAAAAAAATCTCAAGTTATCGACAATAATCTGTTACACTTCTATTAATCATTATCCAATCACGATTCAATCATCCTGGGTCTCAATTCCAACAATCCACATCAACACAATCACAATTTCTCAAACATTACTATAATATAAATGAAGTATTAAATGACACTAAATAAATAAATAAACTTGCATGTAAAATATAAATACATGAAAATATAATTTAAGTCACAATAACTTTTTTAAATATAAGATATATAAACATTCAATTAAAACTAGATAATAAAATTATAGAAAGATCTAATATTCACTCCTGACGTGAGTATGAGAGACCTGAAACAAATATAACTTTGGATAATAAATATCATAGAAAAACAATATTAACATTGGTAATTAAGTGATTTATTCAAGACTAACATACATTCATACTTCTTACAATTCCTCACTTGGTCTTTTTAGGATTTTTTTCTCAAGAATTAACTAATTTTTTTTCCATTCTACCCTCAATTTCTGACCAACATCATATATTAATACCGAATGACAATTCTTTCAAGGTACTGATACTAATTTATTGGTATCATTAACTATCTTTCACTAGATAGCTAATCAAATCTTATTAAAAACCTTTAGATGGTAATACCAATACTAATGAATCTCATTAGTATCATTAGTCTCCCATATCGGGATAGACTAATCGAGTTTGTCATGAAAACCGATACCAATGTAACTCATTGATACCATTAACTATTCTTAAACCAAAATAGCTAATCAAGTTCCAATAGTACCTTAAAATATCTTCGGAAATGCCGATGTAAAATATCCTTGACATCATTAGCCTTCATACCATGAAAAACTAATCAAGTTTTCTTGAAAATACCGATATCAATGTAGCATATCGATATCATTAATTAGCCTACATACCAGGAATGACTAATCAAGTTTTCGTGGAAATGCCGATATCAATGTAACCTATCGATATCATTAATTATTCTTAACTCGAATAGTTAATCAAGTTCAATATCCTCAATGTTCCGTGGTGATCATGTTGATGTTAGCAAACTCTACTAACATCATTAGTCTCCTGTACCTAGGACTGACTAATCAAATCCAGAGAAATACCGATATTAATGGAACTCATTGATATTATTAACCATTCCTAACTGGGATAGTTAATCAAGCATGTTTCCATTTCTCACTCGTTTCATTAGATGTTTTCCCTTTTTAGCAACATACATACATATATACACACATACATATAAAATCCAAAACAATTAAACAAATTTTCATAATTATATACATTTAAAAAGGATATAGGCGTAGAACATTTACCTGCTGCAAAAGCTCAGCTCGTGCTCCCTTACTGTTGTTGTGCAGCTCATGTGGTCCCTCTTGTATTTACAGGTATTCCATATTATTTCATTTTAAGTTACATTTCTCATAATAACAATAGTAACAACAAATATTGACCTTCTTAAAACAATTTTTCATTTACATTTGTGTTTTTCATTACATCCTTTAAGATCATTATTCTTTATTTAATCATAACTAATATTATAAATTTCATTTTTGAACACGGCTTTCCTTTGAATGCTAAGACACATCACAACACATTTTCTACAGGCGTTATAACCTAACCTCTTCTCAGATTTTTACCTATATCTGAAGTTAAAGAACTCCAATTTAAGTGATGTCAGTCTTGTGGGAAATATAACATCCTTAGATATAACTTCTATGAAGACACCTCTCCTAAATTCTATCATTTTTAGGCTTGAATCCCTTCTAGAATCCCTTCTAGAATCTAGGTAAACAAATCTATCCAATTTTCATTAAAGTTTTAAATGAACCTTCAAACATCTTCATTTGCTTTCACTCTTCCTTCGAAACAATCATTTCTAAATTGTATTTACCTTCTACAATACATAATCTACCCATTATTAACACACAAAATCTCAACAAACTCCTTATTCTTTTTTCTTAACCTTACCTTGGCCAAAACTTGGCTTAAAGGAACCAAAGGTTCCCTTCTCCATCTCGTGTAATAATTATTTCCACTAACCATTGTTAACATTATAAACAACACGTTACAAGCAATTTACAAAGAAAATCATAAATTCTTCTCTTCTAATCCTCTCCCTCAACGGGCGGCCACCTACAATTCTTTAACCATTGATTTTTTTCTTTAATATTTCTACATAATTTCACATTTTAAGCAACCTACAATACTTTAATTAATTTAATTTCACACAAGTCTACATTTTTCCCAAATTCTTCTTAAAAACCCTTGTTTAAATTCAAAATTAATACACCAATTCCTAATCAAATTCAAATTGGTTTGCACAATCAAGTTTAGGGCTCCTTATCTGGTGATAAACTGGACTTTGATCCTTGACTAGTTGAAAAATTTTGACTCCTCCCTTTTTATACACTAGTCGACTCTCTATTCTTTTCCCCTCCTAATTTCTTCACTTGTTTCTTGTTAATTCCCTTGTCAAATGATGTTATTCCTACTAATTAATCTAAATCTTGTATAAACCTAATAGATTTTGGTGTTTCTTTCTTAATTTTTTATGGAAAAATAAAAAATTTATCTCCTCCCTTTTGTCTCCACTACAGTCAGCCTTAAGAGGAAGAAAAATAAGGTATTTATAGTCTTAGTTTTTCTTTAATTATATTTTGGCTCCACTTACTTAAATATTTTATTTTTAGCCCCATTCATTTTTCTTTTTACAATTTGAGTTATCCCTCTCTTTTTTTTCATCTATATTATTTTCAATTTTTACCTTGGGTTTACACCAAAAGAGGTCCAAAAACCTGAAATTAAATCAGTTTAGATTTATCTTTCTTAGCCTAGATCAATCTTTTTGAGAAATATTAGGGCACTAATAAACCACTATCAAGCCTCTCTCATCTTATGAAACTCACAAAAAGAAAGTCATTTTGATGGTCGGAACTGATATGAATGATGATTTTTTCTCTCATCATCGAAATCCAACAACCTTTCTCTTTTTCATCTTTCTATAAGGGGTTGAAAAATAATACAAATAAATTTTTGTAGCAAAATTATTTATTTTAAAAAATATTAAAGGGACCTAAATTATATACTTTATATTATTTTAAAACTTTGAGGAACTATATATATTTTTCCTGAAATTTATGACATACCATCGTGATGTTTTTTTTTTTTAATTCTGGTTTTCTTTCTTTTTGTTCCGCCGTTGGTTAAAAAATATAAAGTAATTGGTTTAATTAAGATTTAATCTCTCAAAATTAAACTTTAAAAATCAAAATAAATTATAAAAAATACTAATACCTTAATACAATTCATAGTTAAATCTCAGTTTACAATGAATCTACTACCTGCAGTCCTCCTGCTTCATCTCTCTCTCCCCCTCTAAACTAAAAAACAAAAAACATCTTAATTATTGTCAAATGTGGAAGCTTACGATAGGAACAGAGAGTGTTCATGACAATGGTCAATCATCATCATGGCTTAAAAGTGTTAACAATCATCTGGGTCGCCAAGTTTGGGAATTTTGCCCACAACTTGGCTCCCCAGATGAGCTTTTGCAATTACAAAATGCTCGCCTTTCATTTCAAGCTCAAAGGTTTGACAAAAAACACAGCGCTGACCTTCTTATGAGGTTTCAGGTTAGACCCATTTGTGAATTCTATTCAAAGTTTGGATATTTATGTCGAAGTTTGGAGCTTTTTGATTGTTTTGACCGTGAAATGTAGTTTGAAAAGGAGAACCCATGTGTGAATTTGCCTCAAATTAAAGTTAAAGACGATGAAGATGTGACTGAGGAAGCAGTGACTACTACCCTGAGAAGGGCTGTTAATTTTTATAGGAAAATTCAGGCGCATGATGGTCATTGGCCTGGTGATTATGGAGGTCCTATGTTTCTACTTCCTGGTTTGGTAAAGTCTGAAACCTTAACTTGTTGTCTCACGTGTTAAGTTCACAGTTTCATTGATCACTACGAATTGCTTGGCTTCATATGATTGAGAGAAAAGGTACTTGCTTTGCATGTAAATGATTGATACATACTGTTTGAATGAGAACCAGAGTGTTTGTGTTAATGAGAATGTTGCATTTTGATTTTCTTTATTGGTATGGTTAGACAGAAGGATTGCATTCTTCAGAGTAATTGATTATATTAGCATGTAATTTTAGCCTTGCTTTTGAATTGCTACAGATCATTACTTTATCTATTACGGGAGCTCTGAATGCTGTCTTGTCAAAAGAACATCAGCGAGAGATGTGCAGATATCTGTACAATCATCAGGTAAGTGTACTGTCGGCAACATCTGAACCTCTATTTGTTCATCTTTTGATATCAAAACAACTTTGATGGACATCAGGGGGGGAGAAATGTAATTCTGGAAGTTGTATCAATGCCTTCTCTAATTAATCATAGCGTTCTGCCCCAAAGTTCAGTTCTCAAGATGTAGCTGAGCTAAACGAATAAGCTTGACCAAAACCATAAGCTAGCCGTTTAAATTTAGCTATAGCATTAGGACCTTTATGAACAGATTATGGGAACTATTTTGTAAATGTGCCACATTTTGCTGCAGAATAGAGATGGGGGTTGGGGTCTTCATATTGAAGGCCCAAGCACCATGTTTGGTACTTGTCTAAACTATGTGACCTTGAGGTTACTTGGTGAAGGAGCTGAGGGTGGTGATGGGGAAATGGAAAAGGGACGTAAGTGGATCTTGGACCATGGCGGTGCAACTGAGATTACTTCGTGGGGGAAAATGTGGCTTTCGGTATGAACCTGGTCTTTGTGTTGTTGGTTTGTTCCAAAAGCTATAGATTATGACAATATTGGTGCCATTTGGTTGATCTTTGATAATGATAGGTACTTGGAGTCCATGAATGGTCTGGGAATAATCCACTGCCTCCAGAAGTATGGCTATGTCCTTACCTTCTCCCAATGCATCCAGGTTCCTGAATAGTTATACATGCTTATTTCATTTCAGCCACGCAAAGGAGAGTGGAATATATTTTCTTTTATGCTGTTTAACCAACTAATTGAAGTTAAAAGTATAAAAGGCGAAACTATTACATGATCCATCAAGGGTCCATTGCTTGGTGTAATGATAAAATATCTTGGCCCTGCAATCACAAGTGTGCAGGCTAAAGTCTTAATAGCAACCGCTTTTTACACAAAAATGCTGAAAGATGAATTCTTTTTTAATTCACTTCTCTTAGCCCTCATTTCAGTGAACCATTGAAGACTAATAGTCTTTTAAAACGTTTTATAGGAGCCCTCATCAAAATATGTTTTGCTTACTGCCAAAGACCTAAACTGGTGTGTTTGGTATTGTGGTGCAATGTGTTTTTGTGCTTTTTGCTTGAAAATGCATTAAAATGATTTTTTTGAATTATTTATTTATTTTTAACATCTATACATCAAAACCATCGAAAAGAACTAAAAACCATCAATTTAATACTTTTTCATGTGAAATGCACTTTTGAAATGCACCTAAAAACAAAAGCTATCGCATTCCCAAACACCAAGTAAGTGGACAATAGTCTGATTAACTAAAATACAAATAATAGAAAAGGAAACTAAAATTGCTTATGTCTGACCAAACACGCATGTTATGTTAGAGATGGTCACTAATTTCTCGTGCAATTAGCTTGTTAGTTACCTTCTTTTTTCACACTTGGAGCATTACATGTTTCTTCTCATAGATTTCTAACTGTTTTACTTGTTTTTGCTTTTTGAAAGAGCTAATCTTTTGATAATTTGGTTCCCTTTATTTAGCAATGTTATCTCTTGCTTTCATTCTGTCAACAGAATGTTCTCTATCTCCATGTACTTGCTAGGGGCTTCCCTGCCATGTACCTCATTGTTAATATAGTTCAAACGTTATACAACCTTTCATTTTCACTTTATTGTGATGTAGTTCTGTCAAATATCAATAGGCTTTTGCTTCTTGTGAGTAACCTTGAAGTTTTATATTCATAGGAAGGATGTGGTGCCACTGTCGTATGGTGTATTTACCAATGTCTTATCTATATGGGAAGAGGTTTGTTGGTCCTATAACACCCACAATTCAATCTTTGAGAAAGGAGATCTACACTGTTCCATATCATGAAGTAGATTGGAATACAGCTCGTAATACATGTGCAAAGGTTGGTTAGAGATCCATTTTGTTTTTTCCTTGCCAAACTTGTATTATAAATACCTTACGTGAAATTGTTTTTGATGTTAATTCTGGACCTTTTATTTATTTATTTTTTCAAATTTTGGCAGGAAGATCTATACTACCCTCATCCTTTGGTTCAGGATATTCTGTGGGCTTCTCTTCACTATGCATATGAGCCTATACTTACACGTTGGCCTCTTAATAGGTTGAGAGAGAAGGCTTTGCACAAAGTGATGCAGCATATCCACTATGAAGATGAAAATACACGGTACATATGCATAGGTCCGGTCAACAAGGTACAGATGGATGATTTTGACGATGCTCATTTTTTCTGTTAAATAAGAAGAAAATGCAGAGGAAACGGACACCTTTAGCTCTCCAGTATAGTATCTGTTAAGAATAAGATCCAATATAATTCTGCCATTGCGCTTGGGCCTTAGCTTGTTGTGTTCAGTTATATGACTGCTTGTATGTATCAGGTATTGAATATGCTTTGTTGTTGGGTAGAAGATCCACACTCAGAGGCATTTAAACTGCATCTGCCAAGAGTATTTGACTATTTGTGGATTGCTGAAGATGGAATGAAAATGCAGGTAAAAACAAAAAACAGCATTACCCTCTCCTTAACTATTTATACGACTCTCCCTCTACTTCAGATCCCTTTTCTTCTTTTCTCTTCCTATTTTTGCTTAGAAAAGATGGTTCATCCTTGTGTGTTACTGATGAGGGGACCATTGAGTTGGATACATATATATTGTATTAGCTGTTGAAATTGTACTGAATTTGCAGGGATATAATGGAAGTCAGTTGTGGGATACTGCTTTTGCTGTTCAAGCAATTGTCTCTACCAACCTTACTGAAGAATATAGTGCAACCTTGAGAAAAGCACACGAGTACCTTAAAGATTCACAGGTTCTCAATTGTAGAGATATCTCTACCATAATTCACCAATGCTAGCCCTCCTTGCTCAACCAGCTATACTTTGTTTGAAGGTCCTAGAAGATTGTCCTGGAGATTTAAATTTTTGGTATCGCCACATCTCTAAAGGAGCTTGGCCATTTTCAACTGCAGATCATGGGTGGCCCATCTCCGACTGCACTGCAGAAGGATTGAAGGTAAAAAGGTGAATGAAACTGTAGAAGTTCATATTCTTGTCTCATATGTGTCTTGTTGATATTTATCTACCTGTACAGGCTGTTTTACTACTATCAAAACTTCCAACCAAAATGGTTGGGGATCCCTTAGGTGTGGAGAGGCTCCATGATGCTGTAAATGTAATCCTTTCTTTACAGGTATTTAAGTCTTAGTTGCTGCTTTGAAACAGATGTTGGATCTAGCACAAGAGTGGGATTAAAGCATTATCACTTAAGGATGCAAGATTACATTTATTATATGTAATATGTTAGTGCAATTCTATTGGTTAATGGTGCTGCATGCAAGGAGAAAAATAGGAAATGATGCAGGTTGACATGGTACCAAAGGCATACCATAACATTTGATTTAGTGAAAGCATGACCTTAAATTATAGTAGAATATTTGGGTTATCATAATAGTTTGCTTCATAAATGCCTGGGTTAGAACTGTTTGCTCATGACAAAATATATGAACCACAAGCAAGCTCATGATACAAAGTTGAAGTTAATGAGAATCTCTGTTACAGGAGCTCCAAGTTTAGATTCCCCTACAGTGAAAATCATTCAATATTTTTCAATCTGATCTTGCATCTGAAAGTTAGTTCAGAATAGGGATTCCCTTATTATGTATTCAGGAGTACTCTGCTGATAGGAAATGTTTGATAATTTTGGACACTGCTGCAGAATGCTGATGGTGGTTTTGCAACATATGAATTGACAAGATCGTACCAGTGGTTGGAGGTAACTTCCTTAAGTGATCAAGCCTTTCATTTGAATTCACTCTGAGATTATGAATTCCTCCTGAGAAAAATCTTCCCATGGCAAATTTTAATATTAAGGACTTAAGGTTTGCAGAACTGGTGGTCAATGGCTGCTCTCCTTGCTGAAGGAGATCATTTAAGGAATTCCTAGTTCTGCGAGTGAAAACCTATATATTTGCGTATTTCGTTGGTTGGGCTAACTTCATAGGAAGGTCAATGCTGGGAGAGAATCCAACCACCTTAAATAAGCCTTAATTGTTGAGTATTTTGTAGATTATGCATGATGATTTCTTTTCCTTGTTAAAACTGCCTCTTCACAGATTCTTTTAACTATTCTTACAACTTATTTAGCATAAAGTGAGTGTGAATTAATGCATATCCTGAGCCATGTGCTTTTTCTTAATCCTTGTTTATAACATTACCCTGACTACTAGCGAGGTTCCATTTAAATCTAAACTCAATGACTTACAAGTCAAATTGCAGTTTATATTGATGATGCTGTGCTTACTACTGCATTTATTTAATATTTTTGTTCTGTTTCAGTTAATCAATCCTGCAGAAACTTTTGGTGACATTGTCATTGATTACCCGTAAGGTTCCAGCACACTTCAATTTCATGTTTAGGCATTAGAATTTCATTAATCTTGTGGATTTCTAATTTGTGATGTTGACTGAAATGTCCACATAGATATGTAGAATGCACATCAGCGGCAATCCAAGCATTAGCATCATTCAAGAAATTGTATCCTGGTCATAGGAGGGAAGCAATAGATAATTGTATTGCAGAAGCTGCAAACTTCATTGAAAAGATTCAAGCGACAGATGGTTCCTGGTTGGTTTGTGCCCATATATTGGATATTTGCTTTACATCAATTGCTTCATTCAATGGCAAGTTCTCTGGATGTTCTTAACAGGTATGGATCCTGGGGAGTCTGCTTCACCTATGCTGGGTGGTTTGGGATAAAGGGCTTGGTGGCAGCTGGCATGACATATAATAGCTCCAGCAGTATCCGTAAAGCTTGTGATTATATGTTGTCCAAAGAACTTGCTGGAGGTGGTTGGGGAGAGAGTTATCTATCATGTCAAAACAAGGTTGGACTAAAAATCCTATTTCATATTTTCTGTGATTTTCAAATTTAGGCATGCCCTGTATCACTCCCTTTGTGAGAGTTTTTGCCTTCCCAATCTGCTAATTCTGCTTATAGTTTCCATGCTACATATCCTATGTCAGCTTTTCTAAAATCACTTGACAGTATGATTTTCTTATTCATTATCTCTTATTAAACAGGTGTATACGAATCTGAAAGATGACAGACCACATATAGTCAACTCTGGATGGGCTATGTTAGCACTCATTGAAGCTGGGCAGGTACATTTGGGAATCTTTTTTGTTTCTCGTAAACTTGTGATTACCAAATTAGTTTTTTTTTTTTCAATTGCATTTTAGAGATAAAGTTGCTGAAGCCTCTCTACCTGTGGCGCCCTTGTTTTTTACCAAAAAGATTAACAACATTTCAATTAGCAAGATTAAAGCTAGTTTTTGAGGTGCATGATGAGAGGGAGGATTGTGATGAGTTTGAGATTTGTTGTGGTGCATGATAATTGTTTCTTTTTATAACATGTAATAGGCTGAGAGGGATCCAATACCATTGCACCGTGCCGCAAGGGTGTTAATAAACTCTCAAATGGAGAATGGAGATTTTCCTCAAGAGGTAAACATCCCTGTTTCTGTAAATTGGTTGTAGCTTATGACTGCAACTATGCATAATCAACTGAATTTTGTCTTCAGGAGAAATGAATTAGTGATTTTTTGTATATATGTAGAACATAATACAAACTGATTAGGTAACATGAGGGTCATTCAATGTCATCTGCTATAACAACTTGAATACTTTGGTGAAAATTTGGGAGAAAAGTTCAATTTGCTTGACCTAAAGTTCATACATGTAACATTACCAGGAAAAAAACAGAAGGTATAAAAACATGTCAACTTCAAAAGTAAAAGGTTGGAATTGCGGTATTATTGGAACAATTTGATATGTTCATTTAATGATCAAAACAGGAAGGAGCTACTAATTCTTGGCATGCCACTAACTTGTCTATTTGATCACAGGAGATCATGGGAGTCTTCAACAAGAATTGTATGATCAGCTATTCAGCATACCGGAACATTTTCCCTATATGGGCCCTTGGAGAATATCGTTGCCAGGTACTGCAGGGTCTTTGAGGTTTTTTTGGCATTACCATATTTGAACTAGTCCTGCTTATATCAAGAAGCAGCACCTGTAATCGTAACTCTAGAAGAGAGCATGCACCATCTGTGACAGTTGAGGATGCACCTTTCTGCAACAGCATTATGTTATAGAAGAGCATTATTATACAAAAACCTTTATTTCTATCATAAAAACCTGCTACTGGACTCGCGGACTTATTTTTGTTTGCAATGATGAGTTGGGTTGTTCGTTTTTGAGTTTAGATTCATTTGGAAGGCAATGGAACATACCTCTGGTATTCTGCAAGAGCTCACATTGGAAAGATATTTCTATACACTGCAGAATGTAACATGGTATTTTACACGAACACACCAGTGATGTCCTGTCATGAATAAGATCATAGGTTAAGACCATAAAAGTTTACCCGTAATACACTGACAGGATTCGTCCTCAGAATGTTTTTCCTTTCAAATTTTGATTCAAGTGATTACATGACCAAAAATTAGTTTCAGAAAGTTATCTGTTGGGGGGAATCACCATCTTCCAATTGTGAATTAATTATCAGCTTCGCAGCTCCGTGAAGCGATACGGGAAAAAGATCAATGTTCAGAAATTTTGAGGCCATTGTCTTGGCAAAGCTAGAACTTGTATAGACTCGGAGACAATATGCATAGCAGCACGATTACTAGAACTCTTGCCAGGAGCTGCGAAGCCTCGTAGGGCAAACCATGTTTCCATAAATGAGCCCGCCGCCCGCCGCCCACCGCCCCCATGATTCTCTAATATAAAATAAACAGAAATTAAACCCTTTTGAACTCATGGGCTCAACAAATTCATGTTCGAAGAAATCGTCAGGCAGAAACCCCACACCTTTTATCTTAATGAACATGTGTTATTACCAATTTACCACTATTTCTGATTTAAAAAATTAATTCTACAATTACTTCGGAGCCCTCATTGATTGAAGCCACGAGCGAGAACAACCAGCTAACAATATAAAATCTTGGTTTCTAAACGGAGGGCACGCCAGGCCCTTGCAGTAGTGCAACGCTTGGGCGATCCCAGTAGCAAGCTACTGTGGCGGAACCTCCCCTTTAAAAAATTAATTTAATATCGTGTGGACCTATGGCCCACGTATCAGATATTAAACTGATAAGAACAGATACTACACTTGATCTTAGCCAAAAGGCCGAGAAAGGTATAACTAGAACTTTGTATTCAATTGCTTTTTATATGTGCAGCTCTCAACATTATACTCTGCTTCATCGATGTGGGATATCAGCACCCGCCTCTTTTTTCTCCCACTGCTCCTTTCCAGACCAGAAGCTTTAATACATGGGCAGGGTAGAAACTTGGATGCTTGAAAATTATGAGCAAGCATTTCCTCAACAAAGCATTCCATCACTACCAATAGTAATATAAAATTTAAAGCTGTTGAATTAATTAACATTTGAGAAAATTATAGCATAAAAAAAAAAATTCCCAACAAATGGATTCATTCCATACCAAGTCTATTAATAGTAAATTAATCGACGTAAAGGGTACTAAATAAACCTAAATTTTGTGCTTGGATTTCATCAAGTCTACATTTTGGAATGCTCCTCAGTAGCTTTTATCTTCCAATTTTTCATAATTTGGGATTGGCTGGTTCATCCATTCAACAGCTTGAGGGATTTCCTGCAGAAAAGTATAAAATTATTGATATATTTTGTGTGAAAATCTTACTAAAAAACTACGAAATTTCCAGTAATTACTACCTCCGTTGATGCTTACCAAGCTTCAGGTTCTGCTGTCCACACCACATATTGGTGGTTGCTGGATTCCGAGGAAAGCCGTTCACTCCATTTTGATGCAGCTACGAGGACATGTTCGAAGCTCGAAACAAAGAGCTAAGCCCCACCCCTACGTCATTACCAAAACATGAAATGTTAGATTGAAAAGCAGTCACTCCTTTTATATTCAAGAGCTTGCAAATTCAGACGCACAATGATTGGGCAGATCTTGAAGAAGAGTACATTTCGGTGTTGAGGATTTTGATGGTTACTAGAGTTTGAGGTTCATAGAAAACCCTCCTATTCCCTGGCAAACTCTCTCATTTCCTACCTACCGTTAGGATAGATAGGTTAAGAAAATTCTGAAAAGTGTTCGATAATTTTTTTATTGCTTGAATCATTGCTAAAGACACCCTGGCTATTCATATAGCTGTAATTCCAGCTAATCCTAATCCTACTCTAAGCTAGTTGACACATATCAGGAACCTAAGTCTGGCTTGCTGAGTTGCTGACTTTAGGAGTGATTCTGCCACATAGAATGCCTCTTATTTATGTACTTGTTATCTCCTCTTCCTTGTAGGGTTGTTCCTATTTCTTCCAGTCCAATTCCCGCTACAAAACTTCCCCTGATTGACGAGTTATAGGTGCTGGAAAACCCAATCCCGCCAGGACTCCTGCACCGACTCTGCTGGAAATTCTGCCGTGCCTGCTGCTGTTTCTGCTTCCCTGACTTTTCTGGAAATCTCTGCTTCTGCCTTTGCTTCTTCCAGCCTGGTTCTCATCAGATTCCAACACCACCCCACAGGGATAACCTGATCATTTTCTACAAAATTGACAAAGCTTTTAATGAATTAACAGTGAAAGACAATTACGGGGCTAAGTTATGGTATCTAAAATTAGA
>Ga0325403_1002597_pt1 | contig 16103 bp, 8 predicted proteins | sample PopdelMetagenome_19_FD_205665 | JGI IMG/M metagenome (GOLD analysis project Ga0325403, IMG submission 205665) | Populus deltoides microbial communities from Bellville, Georgia, United States - Xylem-PdKOR-R4 | ecosystem: Host-associated > Plants > Phyllosphere > Stem > Wood/Secondary xylem...
ATAAAGACCAAAAAAATTTCTAAGAGTTTAGGGATTAAAGTGTATATTATTAGCAAAAGCTTTCACGCTTTAATATTTTTCAACATTAGTGACATTCAACTGACAAAATGAATATGCAATGGTAAAAATGTAATATATAGGGTTGATGTTAAGATAAAAATAGTAAACGGATGTTCCCAACAAAAAAAAAAGCACAAGAATGTATAATTTATTGTTAAAGCCTTCTATCATGATAATTGTTAATTGAACTACAATCTTACTGTGTGGAGATTTGGACTCCTTGAATTTCTTGCACTAATTAGGTCAAATCAAGGTGATAGCTTCAACATTTTCTTTGATCCTCGAGTTAATGACTTTATAATCTTAATATTATATGGATTAATTCAAGCTTGGTGACGGTGAAGGTTGGACTTAAGTTCAAGTCGAGGATAATAGCTTTCTATCATATTTGTTATAATTCAATTTTAGTTTATTGATTTTTTAATTTAATTTTACAGAGTTTAAAATATAAAATTAAAAGATCAGAGATTTATTTTGATGAAAAGTGTGATTTGTCAACTTGCATGAAAACTAGAGACTACAATTTATTTTTGTCATTATATAGATATCTTCAAGATAATCTCTATCTTCAAGATAATGATAGTTATCCGCTTTCAAATTTGATTTTTAATCAAATTCAAACTTCAAAAAACAGAATGAGTTTGATTGAAATTTTGTTTCTCACACTCGAAGGGACTCTAGCACTATAAATACAGACCTCAATAATGCAAAAAAAAGGGGGGGGACAATCAGAAGAAACTTGGAGAGAGGCCATTACAAAAAAACCCCTAAAAGGAGGCCATTAAAAGAAACCCTGATAGGAGGTCATTAGGAAAAATCGAGAAAAAAAAAAGACAAAGCAGAGAGAACGAGAGAGAGAAAAGGAAGATAAAGAACCTGAAAAACACAAAACAAAACACAACACAAAGGCAAGAGGAAGAAGAAAGAAAGGGGAGGAAAATCAATGTAGAAGGAATAATACCAGTTTTCCTAGCAACGAGCACCTGCATCAATCTTCACTCAAGCAGTTGGCAACAACAGTCCAACAACAGGTAAGTCATTTCGCCCCCCCCTCACTTTTAATTACCTCTTCCTATAACAAGGGTGCGCAAGTAGCTTGCACACGCTTGTAAAGAAAAATATATCGGCCGAGTTACTGGTCTAAACCAGCAACCGGACCGGTTTGGACGGGTCTAGCCCAGCCCGCATGGCTGGGCTAGATCCAGCCCAAAAAGAAAAAAAAGTGGGTCGGGTCTGGGCTTTAGGCCGAGCCGGCCCAATTTGTGTTTGCTAAGGGTGTGCTTGGCAAACCACACCCTTATGCCTTGGCTATAATTTTTATGTCTATTCTAATTTGATATTTGACCAAACAAACCCCTTTTCGATAATAGAAAATTCCAAAAATATTTGGGGGCCTTCGTTGATTTATTTGTGGCCCCCTCGCACTTTGTTTTATTTTTTTTCTTTGTGTTTGTATTTTTTGTAGATGTGCTCAATCTGTGGACTTTTACTGTTAAATGCAAATATGTTGTGCAATGTTTTTTTTTTTACTTCCATCTAAAAAGAGCAAATAATAATAAAGGATAAACAAGAAAAAAATAACATATAAAATTTCTTCTTCAAATTCATTTTTTGCGAAAATATTCACTGACGCCAGAGTTAAGAGTATCGTATTTTTTGGATTTGTGCAATATTTACCAACGCCAGAGTTGGAAATCTTTGTAGGAATTGTTCACTGATGCCAGAGTCAGAAACATGAAAGAAAGAATAAAAAAGGGGGGAAAGGAGAACAAATTCTTAGCAATTTTAGACAAAACCAGCAATGAAGCCTGCTTTAGATAGGACGCTTAAGGGGTGATAACATCTTTCCTTTTGCGTAACTAGTCCCATACCATAGAATTTCTATTGACCAGTTAGGGTTCCTAGTGACCATAATACTAGGTGGCGACTCCTTGAACAAGAAATTTTCCCCTAAAAGAACAAGATGCCAGATATCTGTTCTTTTTTCCAATCAAGAGATTATTTTTTTAATCAGTCGCCGTGATGTCCAAATGTGACAATATTGATGCTCGAATTAATGACTTCATAATCTTAATAACATATTGAAAAATAATAGATGTGTGATCATACATGAACGTTTAATCATCTTCATGTCATTTTTATTCCATTTTAAATATATGTTCATTATTATGTAGAGTTTGATTAATGTTGTGGGATGGAAAAGACAAAAAATTTGGGATAGAAGGAATATGTTCTTATATTTGTTCTATTTTGAAAGAATAAGAATTCTTTCTAAAACTTTTATAAAGGTAGAATTTTGTTTCCTCGTCCTTCAATCAAATACATTTCACTGTCTTTTTGTATTTGTACTTTTTTATCCATAAATACTAATTAGACACAACATTAAAGAATAACTGGTCGTTGAGTTTGTGTTATGGGGGTTATTCTTTAGATGAATATGTTTATATACCTTTTATTCTTTTATTTTTAATATTTTTTTCATATTAGTTTGTTAATCTTACCTTTATTTTTGTTCAATATTTCAAATTTCAACAAAATTTCATCAGTTTTTTTTTCCTCTAATGTTATATTACTAAACTATTGATCAACTAAAAACATCATATTTTTTGTTTGTTGTTAGCATGAGTTTGGATGGAAATATGTAGTAGCATCTTATTGTAATGTTCAATTTCATACTTTTTCATTGGATAATTCTTAATAAACACCATTTGTTTTGTATATTTATCATGTTCTTATGCTAGCCATAAGAGATTACAACCATAATGGCTATAATTTTAATGAAAAAAAAATACTTGGTATCACTAATATATTATGCTGAAGTGTTGTGATGTTAATATATATTATTCAAGCATATAAAATAAACAAGCTTGTTAATCAAATGAAAATTGATTAATTCAAGCTTTGTGATGTTAAAGGTTAGGCTTTAAGGACTTGTTTATATTTAGAGTTTGATTGTATAAAATTCATGAAGAAAATATGTAAGTAGAACCAACTAAACAAAGGAAAAACTAAAAACTAAATAGAGACCTACGACCTATTCTATCCATGTCTGGCCAAGAAAGCCCAAAACCAGCCAAAGAAGCATATAATTGGCTAAGGTAACTAGCTTAAAACTAGTTCTTTACTTGGATAAATTCTTTACAATGACTATTTTTATACTAAATGAAGGTTTTTTACAATGGATAATTCCTAATCTAGATAAATCTCTCCAAATGACTATTTACAACATCTAATTTCTCATTTAAAGACTTCTCTTCAAAGGATAATCATTTATTTATCCAACTGCTAGTTTTTCATTGCACCTACAAATGTACTTGATGAGTTATCTTTTAAAGGTACAAAAAGATAGGAGTTTAAGAAGTAGTATAGAAAGAAGAGGAAGATAAAAGATAAAATCTCTTGCATTATTTGAATAGAGTTAAAACTGCAAATACTATTCATTGGTATTGCGTAAGCTTGACTTGTATCATCTACACTTTTGAGAGAGTATTGAGTTTTATTAAACTTATAAGAGATAAAAGGGAACATTATAACAAGTAGGTTGTTTTTTAGTCTCAAATGGAGTGGTTATAAAAGGTTTTATCATTTGCTTGTAACAAGATTAATCTTCACACAACAAGAAGTGAGTTGGTCTTGAGAAAAAAAAACGAGTAGTTTTAAAAGCCTTCTTTCTCACTTGTATAGGTAGAAGAGACTAGTGGATTCTAAATCCGAAATGGAGCTTGGAGACATGATGCAGATATGGCCTAATCATGATAAATTATTGTATTTTATCATTCTATCTCCACATTATTTATTTTATAATCATGTGCTTATTTATTGTATTTTTTTACTTTTGTTTCACCTGTGCTTATTGGTTTAATCTAGACAAGTCTTGATTTTAATTTGTCAAAAGCCTTTTCACCTTTTCTACATTTTGTTCTTGTTATATTTTTAAAGATTTTTAGGTAGGGTTTGGTTACTGGGACAATAGGGACGGAGATAATAGAAACACATATGTGTTTGGTTGAAGAGGCAGAAACAAAAATAAATCTATCTCTGGTATAATCTTAGAGTGAATTTTTGTACTTTCAAAACAGGAGGTACAAAGGGTACATATCTCCAAAGATAATATTTATTATTTTTTTATTTCTAAAATATCCTTATAAAAAAACTCTCAATTCCAAGATTGTCTAACTAAGAAATGTAAGGATAAAAATGATTATTATTATAGTTTTAAAACCTAACTCGGGGATCGATTCGGGGCAAAGCTCGAGTCACTAGTCAAGACTTGGGTCATAGGATGGGCTGACCTGAGTATTATCATAGTTTTAAACTTGATTCAAGAGTCGATCCAGGACAAGGTCCATGTCACGAGTGGGGTTGATCATTGATCCGGGTCAATGTAAGGACAAAATTAGTGTTATCACAGTTTTAAAACTTGTCTTGAGGGTCGACCTGAGATAAGGCTTGGGTTATATGTCAGGAGGGTCAATATAAAATAAAAATAATTATTATCAAATTTTTAAAACTTGATTCGGGGATCAACTTAACGCAAGGCCCTAGTTATGGATCAAGAGGGTCAACCCAGGTTGACTTAGGTCAATGTAAAGATAAAAGTTGTTATTATCATAGTTTTAAAACCAAGCTCATGGGTCAACTATGGCAAGGCTTAGGTCACGGGTTAAAAGGGTCATCACAAGTCAATATATAGATAAAAATAATTATTATGATAGTTTTAAAACCCGACTCGAGAGTCGAATTGATCCAAGGTTTAAGTCATTAGTCAAGAAAATCAACCCGGCTACCTAAAAAATATTTTTTAAAATAATCAAAGCAACCTTGTTTTGACCAATTTTTTTCTTCAAAAAAGTGAACGGGCTTTTGACCCATGTTTTATCTCGGGTTGGCCTAGGTGTTTGATCAGGTCAAGTCGAGTCAATCCTTTTTCTATTTTTTTAAACTCGAACCAGTCCAGACCCCGAGTCAACCAGTCAAGTCAATCTTGATTATATAACTAGGGTTATTATAATATTATTAATCTCTTAATATAAACTAAAAAAAATCTAATTATTTTTTAAAAATATGCAAGTTTGACAATAGTATATATTAAGGGTAAAATAGAAATTTTCATATTTTATTATTTCTTGTCCACAATAACCAAATAGGATACATAGACAATCATGTTGTCTTGTACATCATTACCAAACACAATTCTACTTCCAATTTTTTTTTTCTCATCTTCTCTGTCTCTAATGTCTCCATCTTTTTTTATTTTAGAATAGTAACCAAATATTACCTTAAAGTTACGGGTATCACATGATATCACATTATTTAGATAATGCTATCATTTTTAATAGGGATCTATATTTTGAGCCTATTGCAATTTTGGATTTTTATCATCTACATATTTGAAAAACTAAAGCCCATCATTATTTTATCTGGTCCAGTTGTCATGCTTTACCTCTATATGATTGGCTTTAATGTATTATGCATTTAATGTGTTATGCATTTCTCCTTGTTTATTGCACCTATGTTTGTTTATATTCCATCCTTGCATTGTTATATTTTTTTGTTTTTGTTGTTACTTGATGGTCAAAATACTCCTTCAATATTTAAAATACCATTGCATGTTGATTATAATTCCTACATGTGAAATTAAAAGAGAGATATTTTTAGAAAATTTATCAAAACAAACTATGGGATAAAGCTTTAGTGAATTATGAAAAAAAAAATTCGATACTCTTTATAGATCATTAAGAGATGTTCTTTGTGATGAAAAATGATAATAAAATAATGCAATATTTTTGTGGTGTACCAATTTTACTTGATAAAGATTTTTTAAAATCTCAATTGTCATTTATATTGGTGAAAAGATAGAAATCTTAAATGCATCAATAACACAATATATTTATGAAAATAGTTTTCATAATAAATGAAAAGATGATATTGAAAAGTTCATACAAACTTGCTAATAAATTCCAATAATTTTGAATTTTACTTATTATGAGCCACATTAAAACTCTTAATTAAACATTAAGTTATGAATTAAAACTTTAAAATTCAAGGAAAAAAATAAAAAAAGTTTATCACACTATGAAGACTGAAATGAAATATATCTTATAATAAGAAATAAATGGACCCATAATTTTGACGAATATAATATCCAAATAATTATTTTTAGAGAATATGACTACAATGTTTACGACTATGACATATGCCCTTATATATTTAAAATAATTGATTGTTTTAATTGTGTATCGACAACAAATTGTTTAGAAATAAAAAAAACTAAGACAATCATGTAAAATACTCTTTGATTATATAGGTAGTTTGAGTTTTATTATAAAATAATTTTTAATATCAAGTTTAGCTGTAAACTTTTAAAAATTCTCAATCAAGACTTTCATCTTTTCTAGAACTTTTTATCCAAATTGTACCTTTTTTTATAATAAAAGAACTCAATTCTTAATAGGTTTTACCTTACCCTTTAAATGACTAACAAAAATTATTATTTAAAAATCAAAATAATTTGGAAATAAAATTGATATAAAAATAGTTTGGATTTAAAATAGATATTACCACAATAGCTTGGGAGTAGATGACTTAAACAACTAACAAGCAATTGAATATTTGGTAGTACTGTTATCAATATAATTATTACTCCATCTGACTAAATAATTAATTTTTTAAGTGAATGGTTGGATTTTCTACTAGATAATGTGTTAGAAAATAATGGATTTCGCAACATGGCATAAATTAGGACCTTAAAAAATTAAAAGAGAAATTATGAAAAAATAGAGTCGCCACCTAGTAATTAAAAGAAACTAGAAATCCTAAATTATACATCAATTTTAGAGATTCGTATAAAAATGTTAGTTACACCAGTTTGAATCATCAAGTTTTAGATCCTTTACCAAATGATGATTACTCTTCTAATATAGCTTATTATTTGCTTTTTCCTAAAGTTGTTTCTTTCAATTATAGCTACTTCTATTAATTAGGTTTTGCAAATCCAAGTTCTTAAGAAGATGAAATACTTTTATGACTTGTGTTCTATAATTGTCCTCTTAGCAATGATGTTCAATTTTATTGGGGGTTTAGAGATTTTAGTGTTTGTGGTTATTTGTCCTAATCTTCTCAAACATGTATTCATACTCTATTTTTGGATTGCCCTTCCTCAAACATGTATTCATAGTCTTTTTAGGCATGTCTAGGTTTTTGTGCACTTTGTTTCTTTTGTTATTATGATATAGGTCATTTGGAAATTTTAGAATTGGGATCTATTCAGGGTAAATTACATTCTTTTCAAAGTTAATTGCAATATGTGCATTAGTTACTTGTGTAATGTTATATGGCTTTTGACACCCTTTAAAATCTCTTATTAATTGAGCTACTCAATTTGTAAGTTGGTCTCTTTCCTTGATGATTTAATCAAACTAGATATGGATAATGATGCTTAAGGAAACCCTAGTACTATGTGTTTTGATGATATACTCAGGAATAATAGTGGTACCTGACAACTTTTTTTCATGTCATATAGGATTTGATACTAAGCTTCTAACTATTCAATATGGCATTGTATTAGCTATGTGTAAGAGGATTAGACATGAAAGCTATTTATTTGGTTAACTTAGTTTGTGGTTCTTCTCAAGCTTTTATGGTTGCTATAAATGAAATTCGAGCATTATTGAGTCATTATTAGCAAAATTACTATATACCATGTTATATGGGGAAGGAATTGGTGTGCTAGTTATTTTAGCCAAGATGGGTGCTCAACAAGCTAAGCTATAAACTGTTTGGGTGATTTATCCCAGTTTGCATATTTCTTTATTGGAGATATTATTGGTTCTATTTTTATCTTTATTATCATAAGGGACATTTATGTAAGCAAAGGTGTAAAAAAAAAATTAAAGGAAGAATCATGTAGTTTTAAAGATAACTAAAATACCTAAAAACTACTCTTGTAGAGACTTGCTCTATGATAAGGAGTTTGTTATACCAAAGAAAAAATAAAAATCACCATAAAGTATGCTATTTAAGATAAGTTATCATGTGTTTGTTTAACTTAAAAAGCCATTTTAAGAATCACACTTTTATGTCAAGCTATCTAACATGTTATATGTATTTATTACTAGCTCGAAAACTTACTAATTGTAAAAATGAAATAATTTTTGAAATAGGTTTAAGAAAAGGCTTCATTCCTCACTTTTAAGCATCATTGGACTTTGGACCCAAAAGTAAGGTGAGTAATCAATTAGTTTACGCTCACTTTGTTTTAATAAGACAAAATTAGGTCATAAGCCCTTATTAAGACTTAATAGGCCTACGAGGGATTAAAATAACCTAACTCAAATTCACTCACATAGAAATAAGCAATGAAAGAAGGTACTTCCATAATATATATAAAAAAACTACTTAACGATCAAACAGATACAAAATTTCAAATAAATAAATAAATAACCATGCAACATTAGAAATCTAACATTTTGAATAAAAAGAAATATTATAAGAAAAATATTTACAAATATATCAAATGTTAAAATTTAAATAAATAAATAAAATCATTTTATAAGTGACATAACTAACAAAACAATAGTTGACTGGAGAACCTAAGAAGCAAGTTAGAAGGGTATTGCAAGGGCCATGCTTAAACACACAAAACCAAGTACACAAACCAATTCAAAAGACTTAATAACACTATTTTAAAAAAAATATGATCTATTTATCTATCCATGCACCTAGGAGGGGGGTGAATTAGGTATTCTAAAACTATATCCAACAATCCATTTTTGTATTGTTACGATGTCGCGGTTGCACAAATTAATTATTCTAACTTAAAACACAACACACAAGATAGTATAGAGCAAGCAAGGGGTCGATACCACGAGGAAGGTTCAAGTCAGATTTTTATGCTAGATGATATGCAATTTGGGGGGGTTTGGACGTTATCTAGGTTAAAGCAAAAGAAAACAGAAACTATCAAGCAAAATTAAATAAAATCAGAAAATTATCAAGAGAACAAATCTTGGTTGCAAGTAAACAGTCACCTACGAAAATCAGAACTAATCATGGAAACGAAACATCAATTTATATTCTAAATATTTATCTCTTCTTAACATTGGTTAGTTAACAGATCCGCCGTATAACTAACCCTAATCATTAAACAACCACAGTGTCCGCACTAATAATTTAATTCAATAGCAGCCTTAAGAACTAGATAAGTTGATTAATCAAGAAAACATAATTGTCCGTAGTCTGTGTTTGATTTGATTGAATGTTCTCCCTAAGATTAATAATGTAGATCCACCACAAATATTAAACTCAGTTGCTTCACAAGTTCGTATACCACAACTCCGATTTTGATATCAAACTTAACAATAGATTGTCTACAATAATAACATAGAGTCCGTTCTAGCAATTAAAATGAACAATCATAAGAAAAATAATCATAGGAGAAGAAACATATTCATCATATAAACTAAAAAGAAAAGGTAAAATAAATCTCACAGTTCTTGAAATCCGAAGGTTTTCGTGTTCTTACAACCAAGAAAACGAGTTTAGCCGTGCATGTTTGTTGAATAACTAATCAAAAAGAAGGAGGAATGCATGATTTCGGGTTTCTTAGGGGAATGAGGTGTTTTTCTCTTCTTGGCTGGCTGCCCTCCCTTCTCTTCTCTCATTCTTTTTATATCCTAAGAAACCTTAGTCTCTATTTTACAAAATAGTCATCCCTTAAGTAGATAGTTTACATTTAAGTACTTCAATAACAATTTTTCTAAAAAAGAGAAATAATCTTACATAAAATCTTCAGGCTTTGACTTAGAGGAGCTAAATTGCTGAAATAAAAACTTAGATGTCGGTTTGGATGCTTCGGAACACAATTTGGACTCATTTCTTCACAAAACCTGTTTGCTAGCAGAATTCAGTTGTCATATTTGAAAACTCATATCTCCATCATATGACATTGTTTTGAGCTGAAATTTGAAGCGTTGATATTTATTTGAGCAAGGAATCCAAAAAAATTGAGTTTGCATCAATTGTACTTCTGTAGCTCCAGATATTCAAGTTGGAATAGCAAACGGTCAACATTGGCAGATTGCGAGATTTGACTTTGAAGGCTGTGATTTCCATGTTCTTCCTTATTTTATTTTCTTGCCTTAAATGTCCAGAAAGGTATGGATGTTAGATTTTTAATGCCACTGGAATCACTTCATTTTAATCTCTAGAGCTCACGCTCTGCACAAAACATTGACTGACGGTCAAATCTGCCAATTACCTTCAATTTACTTCTTTTTGCATCTTTCATCCAAAAGCGCCTTCAAAACATAAAACAAAGAATATCAAGGTATTTTATGTATAAAATATAGGCAAAACACTAGTTAAATATGGGTGAAACTATCAAATAATATGGTTGTATCATTTATCAAATCACAACAAGGAACTTAACAACACCCTCAACAACCTTATTAGCCACACACAAGCACACAATAATGACTTGTTTATGCATACAATCCAAACAACAACAACAAGAAGTTAATAATAGTGTAAAAAGTAAAGAGATAAGGAAGAGATATATGCATGAATTTAATAATAGTTTGGCACTAACCGCCGACTCCACTTCCTAAGTGGTATGTGTAGGCTTCTACTATCATTCTTAGTCTATTACATAAGCTAGATGAGACCTTATAACAAATCCTTTTATAGGTTTAGAATTCAAACCTTTACAATGATCCTTTTACATGAGGCTTAAGATCAAACCCACCTAATCTTTTTCACAAGACAAAGATTGAAATCAATCTAACCTTTTACACCAAGCTCAAGATCAAATCCACCAATATTTTTCACAGGATAAAGATTGAAACCAACAAACCCTTTTACACAAGGAACAAGGTCAAACCCAATATGATCTTTTTCATTAAGATAAACCAAAAACCATATGAGATCTCATAAAAGCTTACAAGCAATTGGTTATAATGCCACTAACACTTTTACAATAAATTTCACTCAAAATGAATGAAAGCAATACTCACTTCCAAAAAATATATTATAATCAAATAAACTCAAGTCTTTAGTAGGTGTAATCTAACTCTTTTTATGTAAGGCATCAGGTGCAATCAATATGTAAGAGGATAATCAAGATTAAGCTAAAAAAAGAAAAAAAAAAGGAATGATTATGTAATAATATGAATTATAACTAATGACTGCAACAATCTTTAAAAGGTATAAATAGAGGACTATTTATAGGGAAAACAAGACTAGTTATTTGTTTAGAGTAAGAGAGAATAGACGATTTCACCAAAACATATAAATTGAAGTAAATGTTTCCCTCCATGCTCCAGCTGTTCGGCGCCTATTGGCTAGGTAAATGTACAGTCACTCCAGCGTCCAGTCATCAGTGCATCGCCTTTCTTCATTTTCAAATCCTTAATCTCCTTCTCTATTAACCAACCAGCAACCACCGTGAGATCAACTAACCAGCCACCATGAGATCAATGGCTCATGGTTCCTTTTCATCAAAAGCAGCGACGATCTCCTTTCTTCCCATCATCAATAGCTCACGGCTTCCTCTTTAATCTTCATCAACAGCGGTAACGATCTCCTTTCTTTCCCATCATCAACAGCTCACGACTTTCTCTTCATCAACAGTGGCACGCGACATCATTCTCCTCTTCAGCCTTCATCATCAACGACTTCCTATTCATTGTAAATTGTTTCATTGTACCTTGGTGATTGCCCATGATGTAATATTCCCTTGTAGGCCTGTACAGAGTCAAAATGTGAAAATGTAATATTCCCCTGTACAGATGTTGAATGTTGATTTTGCCAGTCCTGATTGCCCATGATTTTGAATAACAATTTGTCCCTTTAATGTTTTTCTTGATGGAATGATTTTAGTATGATGATTTTCCCGATCCTGATTGCTCTGTGTTTGTGGTGTTATTAATTATATATAACCTTTGTGAAATGTGAATTTCTGCATACCTTGGTTCTACAACGAATGGTAGTGGTGGTGTCTGCCTGTCTGGTGTACGTTGAGTTCATTCCAGTAATTCGCATTTCAGGATGATGGAACGTGTCTGCTTGATTGCTCTGTGTTTGTGGTGTTATTAATGGAATGATAGAATGATTTTAGGATGCCACTGAAGCAGATTCATTTTCAATCTAGGTAGTAGTATATTTTGGGAAAAATCAAGAGTTTAATTATATAGAATAGCAAGGGATTATTCAATATATGTTCTGCTTGATTTTGATATGTTGTCTGCATCCATGGGAATTACATATTCTATGCAAGTAGTTCCTTCAGAATTTTTAATAAATAACATATTAATATAGAGTAATATAATAGATTGAGGAACTTCGTATGAAATAGTTTAGTGGCTGAATGAAAGTATTATAGTTTTGTGAATTGTTACGTATAACAAAAAGTTAATTACAATCATAAAATGTTTGGATTGATTACAAGGCTTATTTGAGTTGATTCTTGAATTGTTGAACTTATGGCATCTAGAAAAAATTCTTCTAATAATAGACTTGATGTGGGATGGCAACATGGTATAGATATTGATAAGAATTCTAGAAAAGTTCAGTGCAACTATTGTTAAAAAATTATCAGTGAAGGTATTTTTCATTTCAAACAACATTTGGCTTGCACTCGTAAGGATGTTAAGCCATGACAGCAAGTTCCAAAAAATGTTAAGCAAATGATTTTGGGTGTTTTGGTGAAAAATCTAGAAACAACTGAAAAGAAAAGAAAGGCCAATCAATATAGTGGAAATGATGATGATGATGATGAAATAAAAGAAATTAGCTCCAAGGACAGAAAAGAGAGCAGCTAGTGGGAGTGGAAGTACACAAACAACCCTAAATCAATTGCTAAAAAAGGATATTAAAGAAGAAGCATGTCGACAAATTGCAAGGTTTTTCTACACTAGTGCAATTCCATTTAATTATGTAAAAAACCCTGAGTTTCTAAAGGCACTTAAATTGGTTGCAAAGCATGGGCCAGGTTTCAAGCCTCCATCCTACCATGATATTAGAGAGAAGTATTTGAAGCAGGAAGTGGATCAAACAATGAAATTACTTGAGGTGTACAAGCTAGAATAGAAAAAAAAACAGGTTGTTCAATAATGTCTGATGGATGGACGTTGTATTTGTAACTTTTTAGTTAATAGTCCTAAAGGGACAATTTTTTTGTCATCGGTGGATACTTCTGATATGTTCAAAACTGTTAATAAGGTATTTGAGATGTTAGATGTCATTGTGGAGAGGATTAAGGAGGAAAATGTTGTCAAAGTAGTCATCAATAATGCTGCAAATTATAAGGCAGCGGGACAATTATTGATGGAAAAAAAAAGAGTTTGTTTTGGACACCATGTGCTGCCCATTATATTGACTTGATATTAGAAGATTTTAAGAAGAAGTTAGAGGTTCATCAAGTAACTATTTCTAAGGGGAGGAGAATCACCTCATATATTTATTCAAGAACTATTTTTATTTCCATGCTAAGGCACTTTACGAAAGGAAGGGATTTGATTAGGCCTACTGCCACTTGGTTTGCTACTGCATATTTGACTCTAGGATGTTTGAACGATCATAAAATGCAGTTGATGGCCATGTTTACTTCCAAACAGTAGAGTTCATGTCGATTTGCAAGAATAGAAGAAGGGAAACGAATTCAAAATTATGTTTTGGACAGCAGGATTTGGCATGATGTCACTATATGTATTAAGGCAGTGTATCCTCTAATTAAAGTTCTTCGATTAGTTTATTCAAATGAGAAACCAGCTATAGGTTTTATATATAAAGCAATGGATGAAGCAAAAGAGAAGATACAAGTGAATTTTGGTTTTGTGAAAAAAAGTTATATATCTTGCTAATTTTTATTTCAAATGTTGTCATCTATTAATATGAATGTCTTTAGAGATACTTCTAATTGAGATATTCCTAGATTGTAATGATATTTTTATTGTTTTTTTATATAGTTATATGCCTATATGGAATATTGTTGATGCAAGATGGGAACTTCAATTCCACAGGCCCTTACATGCAGCAGCTTATTATTTGAATCCTCATTATCAGTATAATCCTAATTTTAAGGTTAATGCCAATATTAAAATTGGATTATATAAATGCTTAGAAAGGATGGTGTCTAATGCAAGTGAAAGATGCAAAATTGATTTGCAACTTGAATCATTCAAGGATGCAAAAGGGTTGTTTGGCATTGAAGCTGCCAGATAGCAAGAGATAAAAAAAAAAAACCTCCAACTTAATGGTGGGATTCTTATGGGGATGAATGTCCAGAATTATAAAGGTTTGCAATCTGAGTTCTAAGCTTGACTTGTACTTCATTTAGATGTGAGCGTAACTGGAGTGCATTTGAAATGGTGAGTTTTTTATTTTATTATTTTAAATGTTGAAATATTTGATAAAAATCTTATAAATTTGAATTGTTTATTTAGGTTCATACAAAATGAAGAAATTGTTTGCACCAGAGAAAAATGAATGACTTGGTTTTTGTAATGTGCAATCTGAAATTGAATGATAACCAAGTCAAAAGGCAAGCTGATGATTTTGGTGTAGAAGATGATCTTTCATCTGATGATGATTGGATAACCGAGGGAGAAAAACATTCAAAAATTGATTTGCTTGGTGCTATTGACAGTGCAACACAAAGAAAAAATGGTAAAGAAGATGAAAGTGATGAAGAAGAAATTTCTAATGATGCTGAAATGGAGAGTCATGGTATTGAAGATGATTTGGAGATTCAAATTGATGAGAATTTAGAGAATTCAAGGAGTTTTGAGTTAAATAACATTGATAATATTGGTGTTGGTACTAGTAGTAGCACTAATATTCATAATATTGGTGCTGGTACTAATAGTGACACTAATAATCCTCTTGATGCATTGATGAATATCTGAGAAATAATGAGGAAGCTGAAGGCAATGAAGCTAGTTTTAGTTTATATGACACACCAGTAGATTTTTTGTTTTAAATTTGTTAATTATTAGTTAATGAAAAGTTACTTAAATTATGTATGAATTTTTATTTGAACCATGTGTTTTAAGATGCTTGAACTATGTATGAATTTTTATTTGGAGCATGTATTTTAAGGTGCTTGAACTATGTATGAATTTTTATTTGAAGCATGATTTTTTTTTATGTATTTTAAAATTCCTTACGATTTTACGATCCGAGTTTATTATCTCTTTTCCATGCCGAGTTAAAAATGTGTTTTTAACAACCTTGGATACATCCTTGTATATCATATGGTTCAAGTTTATTTGGTAGATGTGTCTAATTTACCTGTTTTTTTTTGCATTTTTTATATGGTTTGGTATGTCCAATTTATCAATTGTCAATGGATTTTTGTTTTTGGTTTGGTTAACTTGTGTACCATTTACTATTTGACTTATTGTATAGCTTACTAGAAGGTTTCAAAAATATGTATGGTATGGTCATCTGGTGTACGAGAGGTCTTAGACTAAATATTTAGGTGTAGACAAGGTGTTTTAAGGAATTTTCAGGCTAAATATTTAGGATAGTATTTTGGATCTAAAAAGTTGATTTTAAGAGTCAAATTAATTCCGAAAAGGAATTGAGGCACATATAATAACATCCTTAAAGAATAACTTTGAATAATAATATCACGTTAATGTGGCTTACTGTTAGGCGTAGCTTCAAGACTTTATTAATAATCCTTGAGATGTAATGCGTAATAATGAATCTAAATTAACATAATTTCAAAAGAATTTTTAGTAACTTTTTAATGGTTTGTTTTATAAAAACTAGGAACAATGGATACCGCCAACATTCTCCTTTTTTTTATACGATGACAAACCATTAATACTTTCACTAGTATTAACATGTCAACAACAATTATGCATGATTGATTGCATTTCCTATTAATTATATTATACTCCCTTTATCAATTATACTATAGGACGATGAAATACGTGAGAGAATTCGATAACATAAGAATTTCAATATCAATAAACACAAGTTCATGAAATATGAACATATTATACCAAGATATAGAAGCATTTTGATGCTACCAAATG
>Ga0325403_1002598_pt1 | contig 16101 bp, 9 predicted proteins | sample PopdelMetagenome_19_FD_205665 | JGI IMG/M metagenome (GOLD analysis project Ga0325403, IMG submission 205665) | Populus deltoides microbial communities from Bellville, Georgia, United States - Xylem-PdKOR-R4 | ecosystem: Host-associated > Plants > Phyllosphere > Stem > Wood/Secondary xylem...
GATATCCAAGGTTTCCATTTTAAGCTTCTCTCTTTGTTCAATTTCTTTGGAATATTAGGCTTCCGTTTAACTCTAATTAGTTCTCTTTTGCAATGGTGATAAAGTTTTAAGTCCAGCCACGTTCAAGTCCTATTATAACAAAAGCTAAATGGTATTGAAAAATAAAACATTTTACTATCAATTATAATAATAGTTTTATTTAAAAATCATTATAAATCAAGAGATATTTCACTATAGATTATAATAATATTTTTATTTTTATTTTTAATTTTTTTGTGAGTGGATAAACGTTTCTTTGGCTTTCTTCTACAAGATTATCCAGGTTTTTCCAATTATTATTATTATTATTATTATTATTATAAAAAAGCTAAATGACATGGAGTTTTTATTGTAGCTCTAAACACATATTACTGTGGATTGCAACGATAAAATTTACTTAGGTATGGTGTGTAATTAAGAAGATCATGAGAGATGTTTTAGTATTTTCACGTTGTCTTTTCTATTTTTTATTTGAAAAGCTATTGACTTGTATTTCACGCTCCCCAGCGAGTGGGCAGTGTCAGTGCCGTTAAGAAGATGCGTGAGACGCCTCTTGGTGGCCAAATCTGGTCATACTCCGTCAAAATAGATGCACAGGCATGCCCTTTTACATATGGTGCAACGCGTGTAGACATATCATGGTTGGATTGTCGCTGGTGATTGATTGTTTGTATTTTTTCCTTTCTTTTCTCTCTCTTGAGAATTAAAGTGCACAATTATCCTCTGTTTATTTGTTATTTGCTTGGGTATGACAAGGGTTACCAGATCCAAGCACCTTGGATCTGGCAAAAACATCAGACCCAAGTTATTTGGGTCTGGGTATCATGTCAGACCCAAGGTTCTTGGGCCTGGCAATAATGCCAGGTCAAAAAGCATTGGGTTTGCCAACCATGTTTAGTGCCAAACCCGGGCACAGTTTTGGCATGGTTGCCAAAACCAAGTGTGGGTCTGCCAATATTTCCAGACCTAGGGGTGAGTCTGCCAAGGTTGTCAGACCTAAACGCGGGTCTGCCAAAGTTGTCAGACCCAAGCGTGAGTCTGGCTTGGCCCCAAACTCACAGCTCTTAGGTCTGACATAGCTATCAGAGCCAAGTGGCTATGAGGTCTTGCATTGCTGTCAAGCCTAAGTCGTTTGAGTCTACCATTGCTCTGTGAGACTTAAAGGGTTGAAAATATTCTCTATATTTTTAATATTTTTTTATATATTTAAAAAATAATAATATTGACTCGATGCAGAGCACGGAACAATGTAGTATATATATTATGAATGATGAAATTAGTGAATTACAAAAGACCTGTGCGATATATGTAATCGAACCACACTGCTCAATTAACCAGCTTTTTATGCATTTAGGTAAATTACACCAAGTCCTATTCAATATTATAAAATTATAAGTCATTAAAAAGTCCAAGTTTTGATAATAATAAAAAAACACCCTTTATTATGTCTAAAACACTCTAAATTACAATTTTTAAAAAATAATTAAATTATAAAAAATAATATTCAAAAGAAAACTCAAAACAAAATTAATAGTGAAATTAATATTGTTCTTGTACTAAAAAAATTTATGCTCATTTTTTATATTCTTTTTTGTAAATTTTTAATTTAGTTACTTTTTCCAAATGGTAATCGAGAACATTTTGGATAAAAAAGGAGGTTAGGTTAATGTAATTATTAAAATTATAATTATAAAATAAACTAAAAGAGTTGGTTATTTTACTATATATGACACTATTTATATGAACAATTTAATTTTTCTTTTTTTAATTTCGGTCTTCATAATATTCATATGAACAAAGCAATTATTTTTGTCATTTTTGTTATGAATTTTTTTTTTAATTTCATCATCCCATGTTACATTAACATGGTTTTATGTGTTTGGATTTTTTTTTCAATTTTAATTTGCATGCTTTTGCTTTTACAAAGTGTTGAAAAATATTCTAATAATTAATCAAAATTAATTTTATAAAATAGAACTTTAGGTTACAATTAAAAAAGAAATTAAAAGAAGAGGTACCACTTTTAAGAGAAAAAAGAAAAACAAAACAAACACCATTAAGACTTTGGCATAGAAAACTTCACTTTGATCCCTAAAGTTTCAATTTATTTATTTATTTGTTTGTTTGTTCCCTATTATTTTAGAAATTTATAATTCAACCCCAAACCTCATTTAATTTATGTTTTAGGGAACGTTTGGGAACGCGGCTGCGGCTGCGTTCCCAAAAAATTTAAATTTTTTTTTGCTAAAATTTAATATGATTTGTATGTTTTGGATCGTTTTAATGTGCTGATGTCAAAAATGATTTTTAAAAAATGAAAAAACATCATTGGCATGCATTTTGGCATAAAAAGTTATTTAAAAAACACCCGTAACCACATTGCCAAACATACTCTTAATCTCTGCATGTTGAGAGAGGAAAGTGACAGTCACGAGAAAATATAGAGAGGAAGGAAAGCGCTTGGAAAGCCATGTTTCAGCTACAAAAAATTAATATTGATATTCATGAGTTCATCTTACAGAGGGATGCTTGATAAATATGGTGTTTCTATTCAATCGTACTGGAAAAAACTGATTTGGGTCCCTAAATTTGCTTTTTAAGTGTTTTTCGGTCCTTAAAGTGATTGATTAGAGAGTGTTTAAAATTTAAAATGAATTTATTAAGATTTCTACAATATTTTTAAATAAAAACAAGTTGAAAAATAGATTTATTACATTCAAAAGCTCGAACCTCATCTTTCTAGGGATTGAAGATTAATAGAAAATTCTCTAGTTAAGTAGTCTGCTATGACAAATAACATATTTTTCATTAAAAAAAAAATAGAGTAAATAATGTGTTGTCTGCTCTATTAATAAAAAATTCAGTCAGGCAAGCAAGCCTAACCTTCTATGCCTAAGCGTACCATAGCTTTTTCATTCCTAGCAGGGGTGCAGGTCTGACTACTAGGGGTGATCATTTTCGGTTCGGTTCGATTTTTACATAAAAAAATGAACCAAACCGACATTATTAATTTTAAAATTTTAAAACCAAAACCGAACCGAAACCGGTTCAAATCGACTGGTTTCGGTTCGGTTCGGTTTTTGTTGTTCAAAAACCGGTAAAACCAAAAAGAAAATCTCGGTGCCCAGTATCCACAAACTCCAAGCAAATCTCAGTTTCTGTTGTTCATGAAAACAGATCTGCCCAGTGCCCACAAACTACAAGCAAATCTCGATGTCCAGTGCCCACAAATTACAAGCAAATCTCGGTTTCTGTTGTTCAAGAACACAGATCTACCCATAAATTACAAGCAAATTATAACTTAATAATAATAATAAAAAAAAAACAAAAACCCACAAGATGCAGACTGCAGAAATGAATTTGAAATGGAGTTAGAATTTTAATCATCAAAAAGTCGTCTCTTTTTTTATCTGCCCAGCCCATGTAGTTTGATTAGAGTAAATGTATTGTTGATGCAAGGGTGAACTTAAAGAGATGAGATGAGAGATGAGAGATAGAGAGAAAAGGAGGAGGGGCTACGGGGAGATGAGAGGCATGGAGAAAAAAGGGAAAGGGAGGGTGGCTGTTAAAAAAATCAAAAGATGATGAGAGGCAGGGAGAAAAAGAGAGAACAAAAGGGAAAAGGAAGGGGGGGCTGTGTGAGAAGATGATGAGAGGCAGAGAAAAGAGAGGGGGGCGTCAACTGCACTTTAGGTCTAGGGTTTTTTCTATTTATACTTGGTTTTTTTTTTTAAATGCTGGAATGGTTGAACCGGTTCGGTTCGGTTCGGTTCAATCGGTTTTAGACTTTGGAAACCGAAACCGAACCGAACCGGAATTTTTTCTAACTATTCTAATCGGTTTTTTTTCCGGTTTGGTTTTTTCGGTTAATTTTTTCTCGGTTTTCTCGGTTTATTCGGTTTTCTGGTTTTTTTGCACACCCCTACTGACTACTAGGCCAAAAGCGTTTGGCCTCTCTTTTTTGAACTTTTGATTATTTTTTTTGTTTTGTTTCAATTAATAGCCTCTCTCTCTCTGTTTATTTTTTTTACTTTTCATTATTTTTTTATTTAAATTTTAATTAATTCCTTCTCTTTTATATTTTTTATCCTGTTTTATTCATTTTTTTAATAACTAATATTGTTAATTTTTTAATATTTGTTTAATGTTTCCAATAGATTATAGTGGTTTTTTTATTTTTTATTTTATATAAATAAATTGTATTTGTATAATGACATTACAAGAACAAAAATTGGTTGTTCTTGACAACCAAAATTAACCTTTAAGATAAAATAAAAAAAAACATATAAAAAAACAATGAAGGTTAAATATATGCATGTGCATGCATATTTTGTTTTTACTAGAAAGATTATCCTTTTGTTTTTGTTTTTAACTAATTTATCACTCATGCTTTCATTGTGGAGTGAATGTAAAATTTTGCAACATAAAAAAATCTCATATCGTCAAAAACGTTTTGGCATTATCATTATATTCAGTATAATAGATCATAATTGAAAACTCTAACTCGACTCTTTGATTATTATTTAGTTAATTTCCCAAACCAGCAACCCGGGTTACAAACTTCACTGACTCAAATTTATTTTTTTATTTTATTAGATGATAGCAAATACAGAAATTAATTTACTATCATCTTAACACTCAAGAATAAAATTTAATAAAAATCTCACATGATGGAATTGAAAAAAAAAAAAACAAAAGATACAAACAAAAGGGCAAAAAAATCTCGACCCGACTCTTTTATTAATATTTAATCAACCTGTCAAACTCATGATTCGAGTTATGGACTCTAGTTGATCAATTTTGTTTTTTATTTTATTATATGATAAGAAATAGAAAAATTGATTAACCATTAATTCAATACTAAAGGATAAAATTCAATGAAAATCACACACAAGATGATGGAATTGAAAAAAAAAACCAAAAGATATATAAAAAAGGATAAAAAATCCCACCCTGACTCTTTAATTAATATTTAGTCAAACTCGCGACTCGAGTTATGAATTATACTAGTTTTATTTATTTTTTTAAAACTTATTATATGATAAAAAAAAAATATAACAATTGATTTACCATTAACTCAATAATGAATGATAAAATTGAATAGAAACCCATTACTAAATGATGGAATTGAATAAAAAAACTAAAAATAAAAAAATGGGCAAGAAAAACAAAATAGCCATGAAAAAAAGCCCAACCGTGTTGGATTGGGCAGGAGGCCCTCGAGCTCGACCCATTCATTTTATTTGGCTGAGTTGAGAAGTTTTTAAAAACCCAACTCACATTTGACCTACAATATCTATTTTTTAATTTTTTTTAACCAACTATCATCTTTAAAATTCATATTAAATGAATTTAACGAGTTGGGTTGAGTAAGATAATACAAATATGATAGATGAGTTGGTCTTTTTTAACACTTTTAGATTTTCCCACTAAAGTAGTATACTTCTAAATTATTTCATGTTAGGCTTGTATTTTCTGAGCCTTACATTCTCTCTAGTCCTCACCTAAAACAAAATGGTCCGCTCAATTTGCACATAGGCCTAATAAAATAGGCTAAATAAAAAAAACAACTAAATTTAATAAAGAACAACAAATAAAAATATACAAGATAATCCATATCATATCAAAAATTAATTAAAAATCCTATAGAAGGAAAAAACCAAAAAAATTAGAACTCAATCTCTAATTAAATAAAACCTAAAGGATAAAACTGAAAAAACATGAGATTAAAAAAAAATTAACAAGCAAACTCGGCACATCTTTTAAACTTGGGTTAATCACCCAAACTCATATCTAGAGAGATTTTAGACTCGGCCTCAATCAAAAAACTTAATTCCTAACTAACTTAATATTGAAGGTTGGGGTGGGAAAAAATATCAGTTTAAAAATTTAGTAACACAGTTGCACCAATTATTGAATATATAAAGAAAAAATTTAATTTGGGATAAGAGACATTGCTTCAATTTTAGCTTTTTCAAATTTCAACAAACTATATGAGTTTAAGAGTGATGCTTGTGGTGTAGGAATTAAGAGTATATTATCCCAAGAGAAGAGACTCATGAAATTTATTGTGAAAAGTTAAATGATTCTATATTGAAGTGGTCCATGTATGATAAGGAGTTTTATGTTATTTTTCAAACTCTAAAAAAGTGGTAGCAATATCTGATAGACAAAAGATTTTTATTATATTTTGATCATAAGACATTAAAATTCTTGCATATACATAAGTGAATAAATAATATTCTTCAAACGAGATGGAGATGGATGATTTACTTGCAACAATTCCTAATTAGAATTGTGTGTGGGCTAGAATCTAGAATAGGGTTGTTGATGTTTTGAGTAAAAATAAAGCCTTACTAATCACTTTGATGGAAAAGATCCCTAAATTTAATTATTTTTACATTCCTTGTTTTTTGTTGTGAGAAAATGTGATTCTAGATTTGTACAGAGAATGATTGGTTAGTCACTTGGGGTGAAAGAAGATAAGTGATGTCATCATTAAAAGACATTATTGGCCTTACTTGTAGGGGTGAGCAAAAAAACCGAAAACCCGATTAAACCGAGAAAACTGAAAAAAAAATAACTGAAAAAACCGAACCGTGAAAAAAACCGATTATAATTTTTTAAAAACCGACAGGTTCAGTTTCGGTTTCGGTTTGATAACCCTAAAACCAAAAAAACCGAACCGAACTGAACCGGTTCAGTTTTAAAAAAAATACTATAAAAGCACTTTCTAAATTTTTAACCCTAGCATTCCCCCTCCTTCTGCATCCAGCAGCCGCCGACCCCCCCTCTCAAAGACCTCACAAGCCACAACTCTTAAATCTCAATCTCTCACACTCTCCACCTGATAAAAAATGAATTCTCCATCACTTTACAAAATTTCATGGCCAGATCTAGACTTCTAGTCATCTAACAAAACTTCAACAAGGCTTCAATCTTCATCTTCAATTCTAACAACCCAGGAACTGGTTTAGTGTATGCTTCAAATCTTCATCTTCAAGGCTTCAATGTTTGTTTCCTCTCATCGTGGTTTTGTGTCCTTTTATTTTCTTTTTTAAGGTTCACGCAGCTCCTACTGTAATTCTTGCTAAGGCTGAGAAGAAAGATTAAAACTTTGTACATCATGGGTTATTGTGCTACGTTGTTTATATAGAGCTCTTTACTTTAAAAGTCTATTTTTTTGTTTAACTTTTATATTGGTCGTATGTTAGATGGGCAGGGTTCAAGCACACTTATTTTGACACCCCATAGTCCTTCATATCAATTTTAGCTGTAGTTGTTCTACTCGTCCTCATTATGATATAAGCCTTCTTTGCTTTTTACGGATATTACCGTCCTCCTAAGCAATAATTATATTCTGTTGTTCTAACTTGCAAATTGTATAATTAGAATGCACTGAGCGATGAAAAACCATTCTCCTTGCAACTCTTTACTGTCTTACCAGAACTCTGTAGTCTGCAGTCCCATGATAGTTTTCATGAAGCTTATGATGACAGATTTGTTGTTTGTTGAGTAATTGGGCTTTTGAAATTGTGGGGTTTGTAGGGAAGAACAAGAGGGAAGCTGGAGAAGCTATAGAGAAGATTGTTAAAAAAACCCAGTCGGTTTGAATATATGTTTTTCCAGTTTTTATGTTAAAAAACCGAACCGAACCGAACCGAAGTCGGTCGATTTGAACCGATTTCGGTTCGGTTCCGGTTCAAATTTTTCAGTTTTTCAAAATTTTATTTTGGTTATTTTTATAGATAAAAACCAAACCGAACCGAAAATGATCACCCCTACTTGGATAAAAACTACCAGAGACCAAGCACAAAATATAGGTTTATATATGTCTTTTTCTATTCTTAAAAATATATAGGAAGACTTGTCTATAACTTTTATACTTGGATTGCCTTATACATTAAGAAGAATGAATTTTATATTTTTTTGTAGACATGTTTTCAAAGATGGCTTATTTTATCCTTTGCTAGAAGATGAATGATGATCTCGTAGTTGCTCGACTTTTCTACTAAGAGGTGGTTTGTTTGCATGGGTTTCTGAATACCATTACTTTATATTGAGATGATAAGTTTATTAGTTGTTTTTAGAAAATATTATAAAGGATGTATGATTCATCTTTACAATTCATTAGCACAACACATACACAAACAAATGGGTAAATAAATTCGCTGAATTGGACACTTGATAACTTAATTTAAAGCACCTGTGGTAACAAGCCAAAGCATTAGGGTTGTGCACTTACACGATAATGATTTGCATAAAAAGAGTTAAACACAGTGTTATAGATAAATCGTCATTCTAGATTGCTAGATTATGAATGTATAACATCTTAAACATATATATAATCTTGTACTAGTTCAGAAGGGTGTTTGTTATAACACTACTGCTAAAAGGGTGTTTATGATCGCAATACACACCCAAATTCAAGTTCTTGCAAAGCACAAATCTTGGTTTGATTTCATAAATAAATCAAGTCATTATATATCAAATCCAAGGGAAAAATCAAAGGATTTTCTTATTCTTTTGAAAGAATACTTTAGTTAGAGATTATACTCGGTCATATATTTAATAAAATCATATATTTATACATGTATGCTTGTTTAATTTCATGTGCTCAAAATTATGTCTATAAATTTCTAGCGACTCTACTGAGAAATTCTCTACCTTACTTCTCTTCTCTTCAAGAAAGAATTTTCAACAAACTCTTAATGGCAACTAGAAAAAACATGATCACCATTGTCACTTCCAAAAGCAACAAGGCTATTGATTCAAGTTGTCGGCATACCATTGAAAATTCTTCAACCCCATCATTAAAAAGAAAATCCATCACCAAGTTGTATACACAAACTAAGTCGACTCTTAATTAGCTGACATTAACTTTGAATGTAAGAGGGGTATCAGAGCTCGCTCTAAAACTGAAGCCACAAGTAACTCCATTACAAAAGTCAAGTGGGGTGCGTGGAATTTTCTTTGGCACTTAAAGCAACCTTGGTAATTTACCTATGGAAACTCTTTCATGTCAATCACAAAGTAAAGCTTTGGGTTTTGGCACCATGTCAATGATGACAACCGGGACTACATCTTTGGAGGATTAAATGACTAACTTGATAAAATTCGTTGAGGGGCTTTCAACTTAACTCAAGGCAAAAGACCATGAGATAACAAAGTTGATGAACAAACTCTAAGGCATGAACGAAGGAGGCCAAACCTCGACTACCAAGGCTTTATAAGTAGATCAATTAAATATCATTGAGAATTCTACAATTGGAGCTGCAAGGAATATATGTGGTATTACTGATGGCATATTCACCACGAATCAATTAAAAGAACTTATCAAGAAAGCCATCACGGACCAAGTAACAAGCTCAGTTCAACCCCTGTATTCTTATACGAAGCCGTACACCCAAAAAATTGATCAGTTAAAGGATGTCTCTAAGTTATCAACCACCAAAGTTTCAATAATTTGATGGCAAAGGGAATCTTAGGCAATATATAACTCACTTTATAGAGACTTGCAACGATGTTGGAACTAATAATGATCTCATGATAAAACATTTTATTCATTCCTTGAAAGGTAACGCCTTCGACTGGTACAATAACTTAGAGTTTGGCTTAATCGATAGTTGGGAGTAATTAGAACGCAAGTTTCTTAACCGTTTCTGTAGCATTCGTCATGTGGTTAGTATGATTGAACTCACCAATACACGTTAGTGGAAGGAAAAGCCTAACATCAACTACATTCATCGGTGGAGAAACTTTAGCCTTAAATGTAGAGATTGGTCACTAAAACTTCTGTGCTAAATATGTGTATTCAAGGGATGCATTGGGAAATATGCTATATTTTACAAGGCATCAAACCAAAGTCTTTTGAAGAATTGGCTACTCGAGCACATGACATGGAACTTAGCATTGCGGCAACTAAAAGTTCATTATTACCTCTACAAGAGCCCAAGAGAAATAAGCTTGAAGGTTATAGATTAAAAAAAAACACTCTAAAGATTGAGGGAAAACAGTTTTTAGTAGATAACTATGCTGCTGTAAAGGTACCAACTAGAATTAAAAAGGATGATCGTTCAACATCAACTACTTTTCAAAAGGGTGAAAGAAATAATCCATCCCTAAAAGAGCAATAAGAAAAGGTGTATCTATTCCCCGACTTAGACATACCTAGGATGTTGGATGATTTGTTTAAGGAAAATCCCATCAAGTGGACAGAGGTGAAGTGTCCTAAATAAGCAACCACGTGGACAATCTAAACTTTTACAAATACCATCGCTTGATCAATCGTCCCATAAAGAGAAGTGTTTTATGCTACAAGACAAGATCATGAGGCTATATGATAATGGAGATATCATTTTCGATGATAAAATAACAGCCTCTAATATAAAAACTATGGTCATTTTAGGTCCACACCATTTTCCCTCTATAATAAGTTTTAGCTTTTTTTGAGCCTATATAACATGACATCATTTTGCTTAGGAGCTTCACTATATCCTGTGAGGCATCTTTACATATTGGTCATAACAGATTACTTCTTAAAGTGGGCAAAAGTTACAGTATTAAAAGAGGTAAAAAAAAATGGTTGTAAACTTTATTCGGACAAACATTATCTACCGTTATGGGGTATTTAGATATATCATAATTGATAATGGAAAGGAGTTCTACAATACAGCCATGAATAAGTTGTTTGTATAATTTGGTTTTTAAATAGCATAACTCTTTTATGTATAATGTCTTGGCTAATGGCTTAGCAGAAGTTTTTAGTAAGACCTTATGCAATATTCTTAAAAAGATGGTGAATCACTCGAAGAAGGATTGACATGATAGAAATTGGTAAGTGTTATAGGCTTATTGTACTACATTCTGAACATTAACTCAAGCTACTCCATATTCCTTAGTATGCAGGGTTGAAGTTGTTCATCCATTAGAATGTCAAATTTCATCTCTAAGAATTGCAATCAAAGAAGAACTCTTCAATAAAGACAATGTACATCTACGTCTCGAAGAACTTGAAGCACAAAAACAATTAGAATGTTATCAAGCATGACTTTGTAGAGCTTTCAACAAGAATGTGTGATCGCGCTCATTCCAAGTAGGAGATCTTGTCTTGCTAGTATAACACCCGATAATCATGTCAAAATGCATAGGCAACAAGTTCTTTTTCAAATGGGATGGCCCTTATGTGGTTCAAAAAGTTTACACAAATGTAGCTTATAAAATTATCGATAAGAATGGATTGAGGATTGGGCTTATCAACGATAAATTCTTAAAAATATACTATGCTTGAAATCTAATGTAGCTTCTGGCCTGCATAAGCTAAAACTGTAAAAGGCATAAAAAAACCACAAAAAAATTGAATTATGTTATGACTTGATTCTTTATCCACAAAGATACATAAGCAACTTGGGACTCGTTTTGAGTACAGTCATGTACAAAAAAAAGTAGTTAACAAAAACATTATTTGAACTATGTTGTGACTTGATCCTTTATCTATAAAAGTACATCAGCAACTTAGAAATTATTGTAATTACAATCACATCATCCTTTAAAATTATTCAAACACATATGATTGTTCGCATAGAAAAAGAGGGATAAATAAACATGACAACACAATCATAACAAGGAAACCTGGGTAACAAGATGCAAGTGTGGGCAAAATTGAGACTTTATTAATAGAAAAAAGAATTCTACTACATAAAGTATGTATTCTCAACTTAAAGTCTTTATTCTGAACTTAAAGCCTTAAGCTAGTATTACCAAAAATTAAAAAGCATGAGAAACCATCGGTATATTATGGTTTCCAACTATGTATTCTAACTCTTTTTGTTTGTTCTCTAATAGTCCTCTTAATTTTTTAGAATGATTATGTCATTTTCACTTATCACATGGGAAATGGATATTGTAATGATCTTTACTCGAATGCTGAAGGTGATGACTTTTCTCTTAGAAAGCTCTTTATCATGCCTATTGAGGGATGACTCTAACTCGGTCTTTTTACTCTACAGCTTCATCAATTGTTCCTCTGCTTTTGTTATCTCAACTTGAGTGGTGGAAATAAATCTAGATGCCTCATCTTCAAAAGCTTTAGAATTTTTTAGTAACACTTCAAACTTTTAATTTCTAAGGCTTACTACACTGATGTCATCATAAGAGATGGTAAAGACTTTATATGGATAAACATTTTAACATCTTCAATCACCTTAGTTACCATTTTTCTAATAGAGGAGCAATCAACCTTTATATCTTTCATGAAGTGGAGAATATTCTCAACTTCACTAAATAAGTTAGAAATATAATGGACCGGTGTCAGAACAATCTTATTTCTAATGCTCTCCCAACACTTAATAGCAAATTCAGATCTTATCTCATCTATTATATCATCAGCATAATACCTAGTAACTCCTAAAGGCTTAAAGGTAGTAGTAGGTCTAGGAGTACGCAAGTTAGTCCCTAGATTGATGATTAGACGGCTTATATGGTAAACTAGATACAGGATGATAATTTCCAATCCCAACAACTAAAATATTAAAGAGATTAGGGCTAGCAATAAAAGCAACACTCATTTCTAGCCTAATATACATATCAAAGTCGTTCCGCAAGTCCTGTTGACCAAGCTGAAATAAAGAACAATAAAAAAAAAAGGTTATTATATGATAAGTAACATGAATTAAAGAACAAAAAAAGTGTTAAACCAATTCATCAACATTATTTGGCATTATTGATGCGCTATGAACTCCGTGAAAAAAAACTCAGTCCATACAGATTGAACACCTTCTACGTTTTAAATGTTTCCAACAATAATCATTGTCTTTATGTTCACTATCCTCAACATTTAAAATTGCTTCTACATTGTCTACCTTCTCGTCTTACACACGTATCATTGTGAGCATCTAAGTAAAAAAAATTGATGAGGCGCATAAAAAAAAGGCAAGTGTTCATTTACCAATCATGGAGAAAAGGATTATGCATTCCCTTTGCCCCTGGGGAGATAATGGATTTCTTCTTAAGATGATCTTTTGAAGCACTTACTTCTTTTGCACTAGGAATTATAAGCGGTGTCTTCTTTATATAGACACATGTTTGGGCACCATCCTCTTTGCCTAAATCAACATCAATTATCTGTTTGTCTCTCTAATAGTTAGAAGAATTTTTTTTTTCTTTGTTAAGCTAAGGCCATTCTTTTTTTGTTTTGCCCTCGGGATACTATAACAACATTAGTAGAACTTTTGAGGCTGATTTTCATCTCGAAATGACAAACATTGGACCACTTTGGAGTCCATTAGTCCAAATAACTTTTAGTCACCAAAGGAAGTCTAGCGTTTGGGAGCAACAAAAGCTTGAACTGAGAATGAGTGTTAAGTTTAGTGAAGTTATTCCAAAGTTAAAATGCATCTTCCAAGGTTGGAACCCTAATTCTCCCTCCAAAGTCATGGGGACTATGTTTTCAAATGTTTTTCTAACCCCTCGCTGGTATATTTTGTAGGAGATATGATTCTCTTAGGATTTCTTAAAAGAGCATTAGCTTGAGATTCATTGAAATCTTTTGTTAACCCCGCGCTAGTATATTTTGTCATCTCAACTAACTTGACAAGGCTAATTATTGTTTGATGGGTGCTAAATTTTTTTACAAGCCAACTACTAAGAAAATGAATAGGAAAAGGGATGTCTTGTAAAGTCACACCTAATGTAGATTGAACGTTCTTTAAACCTTTAAAAATACTTGCTAAAATTGGTATTGCAAGAGAGAATCGTCTTCTAGCTATCATCATAGATGCTACTTTGAAAGCACTAGGATGAATGAAACCAACATCTTTACTAGGAAATATAAATTTTCATAGCCAACATTAAAGAAAAACCGCTAAGAAAACTTCATCTTGAATGTGAGAAGGGACATCAAGCTCTTAAAGAGGATGCATGAATTTGTTAGAGCAAATACAAGATTTAAGTAACTTATTGGATTCACTGGACTTACTCATAGAGAAAGGCATCTTGTATCTCAAATCATCTCGGAACCAAAAATCTACCAAATCTTAAAAAGTTATTACATAGTCACCATCAATAGTCTCACATTCTTTATGAAAGGCAATAAATAGATGCTTATAGCTCTTTGGAAGAAAAGAATGTCCTTTCTTATCAACAAAGAGGATGACTTCATCATAAAAAGTGCCAAAAATAGAAAGGCCGCTACATGATTTCAATTCCCATAGTGACACAAACTCCTCACTATTTAGGGTAGATAGCATGTTAGTAGAAGGATTCTAATGGTTCTAGAAAGAAAAGATAACATTCATCTGCCACTCATATGTAAAAAAGGATACAAAAATTGTATCTCTCGAGGATCGGCTCATAGTTTTTCAAAAATATCTTATCTCCATTCCCAATACTTGGGAGTATACTCAAGTGCATCAAAGATCAGGAAATAATCCATGTAAGTAGCATCTCCAACATGTTTGTGGTAGTATAATATGGCGGCAAATTAGCTAGAAAAGTTGTTGAATGTGGATTGCAGTATTGAAGTTGTAAAACTGATTGAGACAAACCACCATGACCATAAAGTTCATAAGAAATCTGCAATTACCACGAAGTCAAATGCTTGATGCTTTCGGAAGACCACCTCTTAGCGAATGGACCAATGACGGGTTAGTACGATACTTGTCCTCAATTACTAAGAACCTTTTAGAGGGGGGAAAAAAGAATTCCTTAAAGTCACTATCTAGAAAAGGCACGTATCGTGTGCATATTTGAAAGAAGGGATGGGGAACAAGATTATAAGAATTTTGCTTGATCAAAAGCCATAGAAGAGTGATGCTCTAATGAAAGAAAGTTATGAATCGTCAGAATTGATGGTTCGTTGAAAATAACAATTGTGACCATTAAGAAATGACTTTTCTAGCACCAAATCCAGTGAAATATTATAGCTGAAGAATTTAAACCGCCATAGCAACTCACGTGGAATCACAAGTCAGGCGATTAACCTACATCCAAGTTCCCAAAGAATGTCAAAAAATAAATTGAGTTACATTTCAACAACGGACAAGTATTTATATTGTTGAGGATATGACCCAGTCGTCATTGAGCATAAATAGTTCACAAAATTCTTCTGAGGTAGGATTAAATACAAAAGGATGTTGCTGTGAAAGAGATTCTGATAGCCAACCATTACGTAGTCCAAGCGGCTGGGAATTTATGGATTCTGAATCTCCACATCACAATTGTTGTTTTGATAGGATCAAAGGAAACGAATGACAAAGTAGAGCAAAAAAAAAACTGAAAGAAAAAGTGAAAAGGGCGCTAAGCTTTCACTAATTCCCACCTAGAGTTCTTGGCCAACCACTCAAGCTCTCCGCCGAATAAAAATCATTGTTTAAAGTAGCCTATTCGCAAGGGTATAGTAAAGCTAGAAGCAGGGCCTTCTGGGAGCTTCAGGTTGCAAAATAATTGACTAGCAGTGGTGATTCTGAAGAAACCCTTGGAAGGGCAGAATCTAAGTTGGCTCTTGAAATTGATGGTGTTACAACTAAGACTTTTCATGTGAGCACAAAAGAAAATGCAGTAAAGGAGAATTCATATGAACCCGTTTTGAGGTGTAATCTATTATTCATGTTGATGTCCTGTTCGGTTGTATCATCTAAAAAAAAAAAATAGTAGTGCATCCCCTAGCAGTTTCATATTCAAGGAATCGCATAGTTTGCCTGGGAACCCATTCAAGAACATAACCACCAAATTAATCTCTTACAGTATTTCTGTGATCTGGCTGACCATGATTCTAACAGTTCCAAATGCCCTTGTCTTCTACATCATCTCATTCTGATAGTTATGTCGCACTCTTGTCTTCTACATCAGCACCAACTGCCATGGTTCTTGAATAATGGTTGTGGAGAATCAAGTTTGGTATAAATAGAAGATGACTATCCATTTGCATCCTCCGACCTGTTGCTGCTACAGTTTCTATCCAAGTTGCTATGAAGTTGCAATATCTTTGTAGTAAAAACAATTCAAAGTATAAAACCGTTGGTATTTTTCGAAACATCAACATTTATTTTTAAATGTTAGTGAACT
>Ga0325403_1002600_pt1 | contig 16092 bp, 8 predicted proteins | sample PopdelMetagenome_19_FD_205665 | JGI IMG/M metagenome (GOLD analysis project Ga0325403, IMG submission 205665) | Populus deltoides microbial communities from Bellville, Georgia, United States - Xylem-PdKOR-R4 | ecosystem: Host-associated > Plants > Phyllosphere > Stem > Wood/Secondary xylem...
CTTGTTGTGCTGATATGAGGAAGACTTTTTTTTAGGGGGGAGGGGGGGCTGGTTGTTTGCAGATGGGGAGAGTTGGGATTACGAAGAAGAAGGAGAAATAGGGGAGGAGAGGGTCAGCAGAGCTGACATATATTAACTTTTACCGACGGTTTCACCGACGGATATTCCATCGGTGAATCAGTCGGTGATAACGTCTGTGATTCTGACGGAAACATAGACACGTCACCGTACGGATCTGTCATTTCAAATCCCTTGGTGAGTTCGTCGGTAATGTAAACGGTGCACTGGTCACGTCACTGTACGGGTTGTCGTTTTTGAATCCGTCGGTGATGTCGTCGAAAAAAAATGACCCGCCAAAACCTCCACATCAGCGACCCTCCTTTTTTTTAATTCGGAAACTTTTCCATCCGTAATTCAGTCGGTATTATTTTTAAATGCTTAACTTCTTTTGTTTTTTTTATCTTAAATAATTGACACAAGAAATTTATAGAAACAAGAAAGTAATTTTTTGAAAATGAATTAGTTTATATGTCAATAATATATATGTTTAAGACCTAATTATAAAAGTGGTATTATTTTTCTTTTCAAATAATGGAGATTTAAAGACAAATAGCTAACTAGTTTGACCGATAAGAGACAACAAGAAATATTTTTATTAAAATGCATTAACTCAGTGGAGGATAGTATGCTTATAAAAATCCAAAAGACAAAGACCTAGACTCGAATTTAAAAAACTCTACTAGAAATTTGATCTTTTAAAATCTAATTTGTAGGTATGATTTTTCTTTTTTATTGGAGATTTGTAACTCAGGAGTTTTGGATGTGTTCAATAATGGAGTATTACTCTATTTTTATAAAAATAAAATAAAAAAGAAAACATGAAAAATAGAGTTTGTGTTCAAATTCACTCTTTTTACTCCAAATTTCCACCTACTGAAGACACCATGGAAAAGGCGCTTCTCCTACTCTTTTTCCATTGAATTTGATTCACGAGTTCCTAAGTTTATTGTTAACGAGGAAGACTACCCTTGTGGATTTTCTGACATTGATTTCATGTGTGATGAAGATAATTACTGTGAGTTTTCAGACGGAAGAAACTTTACTGGGTAGTATGATATATCACATATTTTATGCTTTAAAAATATTTTTAAAAATTTTTATTTTTTTTATTTTAAATTAGTATTTTTTAAGTATTTTCAAATCATTATTTTGATGTATAAATATAAAAAATAATTTTTAAAAATAAAAATAATATTATTTTAATATATTTTTAAATAAAAATATTTTAAAAAACCTTCATAAATAAAAATGACTTTTCTAAAGTGGTCGAAAGTGCAGGCACTGACCCAACATTTCAGTATTCTGAGTGTCGCATGTGTGCGGCGTCGCGGCGATCGCCCACCCTTATGGTATTGATATATATCTGGTAAGTGTGGGGAGACAAGGAATTCTTTGTCTCTTAGCGATGAAAAAAAAGAAATGGAAGTCGTCATCTAATATTATGGTCACTAAGAACCCTAAGTGGTCTTAGAAATCAAGTACGGAGACTGGTTGCGTAAAGGGAAGGTATTAGCACCCCAAATACGCCCTACCTAAGGTAAGCTGCATTGTTTTATTTGTCTGATCGAAATCTAAGGTTTGGTCATGTTTTCTACTTGTTGGTCCTGTCTATCTAAAACTCAAGAAAAGCCCTCCTCAATAAGAAGGTTTTTATCTTTAATTGGGTAGAACCTAACAGTTCTAACATTGGAAAAACATTTAATATCCGGAATATGTATTATGTGTAATATCGTACCCCGGATACGAAAAGACAAACAAAATTTTTGTTGTTTTTGAAATTTTGGCCAATGTTCTCTTAACTCTAATAAACTGGTTATCAAAGCCAAAATGCATGCTAAAACATTGTTTTTTTTTTTTTATGAAAAACACCATATGATTTTTTAGCTTGGAGATACTTAGCCGTATGCACAAAAACATTTTTCTTTTTTCAAAACAAGTTTTTTTTGGAAGTTTTGACGAAAACCAGGTATTTTAATATCGGATTTTGTATTTTTAGCAACATGAAAAATATTGCTTAATATTAATCAAAATGACATAAAAATACGCGGGAAACAAATATTTTTGAATTTTTCTTTTAACAAAAAAAAAGTAAAATAAAAAAACTGGGCCCGATCTAGCCCAACCATCCTGGGGCTGGGCCTGACCTGGCCCATATACTGTGGGCTGGACTCAGCCCAGCCGCGTGGGCTGGGCTGATGTTCCAGCCCATAAGCAATAAAAGGGCTGGTTACTGTGGCTAGTTACTGTGCTGGGCACAGTAACTAGCTAATTAATCTTCATTTTGCTGCAGAACGTGAATTGCTCACGTTCTGCATGCAAAATGAAGATGAACAGCTAAAAACGACAGGGGAGGGGAGAAAGTTACCTGGAGCGGGAAAGCACGGTTGTGGTCGTCAGCGGTGGTGGAAGGCGGCGGTGACAGCGGCGGTGTTTTCCTTCCTTCTCTCCTCTCCTCTGTTTCTCTTCTCAATCCCTTCTCTGTCTTTCGTTGTTCCCTCTCTCTGTTCTGCTCCTCTTCTTCCTCTTCAGTTCTGCTGGCGTTGATGGTGGCAGGATGGCGGTGGCAGCTACTGGGAAGCCCGATGACTGCGGCTGTGCTTCTTCTCCACGGTGCAGCGACACTAACGTCTGTGTCTTCCTCTTCTGGTCTCAGTTTTCCCCGTCAACTTTTCAGCTCCCCTCTTCTCCTTCCCTTCCTTCCTCTATTCTTCCGTGCTTCCTTTTCGTTTTTTTTTCTGTTTAAGTTTGCTGGTGGTGGCGTTTGTTTCTCTCTAAAACTTTCTTCCCTCTCAACGTCTCCTCTGTTTTTTTCTTCCCTCTAGTTTCTACTTTCGGTCCCTTGCTCTTTCATGGTGTTTCACTCCTTCGGTCTCACCTCTCTTTCCCTCTAGTAACTGTCGGTCTCTCTCTCGGTCTCCCTCACTTTCTCTTTCAAAAGAAAACGTTCCAGCTCCCCTCCTCCTCCTTTTTTTTTTCTTTCCCTCTGCACTCCCTCTGTATTTATAGGCAGAGGGAGAGAGGGCCACCCTGTCCTGTCCTCTCATGGTGCAGGGCATGAGGGCATGCATGGGGGCGGCTGTGCACCTCTGCAGGGCATTTTTTTTTTGGTGTGCAGTGAAACTCACGAAACGACGCGGTTTTGACCAAAACTTGCCGTTTCATTTAAACGAAAACTTGAGCCAAAATGGGTCCGATTTCAGATCAGCCCTTCAATTTGCGCGTGTTTTCATTATGGTCCTTGGTTTTCGATTTCTTCAATTGAGTCCCTAATTGGCCACCAGACTTCAATATATATGCAATTAAACCCCTGATTTGACCAAATCAAATCTAAAAAATTATTATTTGACCCAGAACTTTAATTTGTTCCAATTAAAACCCAAATTGACTTAAAAATCAATTTTTCTTGCTATCAAACCCTCCATAAATTCAATTAAACCTTCAATAAAATTTAATCGAGTCCATAAACATCTGATTTTGTACATTTATTTCCTCAAATAAAATTTTCTTTATCAATAGGGCTCTCACCGGTCAAATGACATACTGTCAAATTTCAATCCTTGTATTTTGAACCTCCTCAACCAATTTTTGACCATTTTCTGGACACCTCGACATCCTTTTTTCATTGCTATTATTTTTTATAATAGTTTTTGATTTTTTTTTGTATTTTGTGTGAGGACCCAAAAATAGATTACAACACTGAGTACCATCTATTTTTTCATGAAGAGTTCGTAAATGAATTAATAATAATGTTCCATTTAACTTTTGCTCCATTTACTTTGGTAGAGAGGCCTTTGAATTAATAACAACAAATTGAAAATGTTCGAGTGGAAAAATAGGTGTACAATTTAATTAGGTGATGTTTCTCAAATTAATGATAAAAAAATAGTGTATGTTAAAATATTAAGAATATCATAGAAAACTGGACGATTTCTACAATATTTTTTAGTTTCCTGGGTTGGAAAAATGTTTTAAAACCTTAGAGATGAACAATGTTTTTTGACTTTTTATTGGAAAAAAAAACTGAAAAAGTAAAAGAAAAATTATTTTGCAATACAGGCACTTTGACTCCAAATCTAGGAGATTATGTCATTTAAATAAAGGTTTAGAAATTGACTTTCGTTATTCAAAGAGAAAACAAAAATTAAAACTAAAAACAATAGATGCAGCCACACCATATTCTTTCCATAGCAGCTCCTTCTACAGAGCCTCATTCCCTCCCAAAGCTGACACATAACATGAAAGAAGAGCTTAAAGAGAGTTGAAATAGAGAAGAACTCGTGAGCATATTTCCATGCATGGCTCAGCCATCCCACAACAATTGAAGAATCTGATTCCACCAATCCAGTTTCTTTTCACTTTCTATCATTTTTTTCAGATGGTGTTTTTTTGCCTGTAATCATGGTGGTCAATCAAAGAAAGACATAAAATAGTTAGAAAACCCACATGTAAAAAGAAATGGTTTGTCACTGCTTCATTGCTCTTCTTTATCTCTTTTGTCACTGCTTGATTTCTTATCCCATTTGTCTTGTAGTTTTCCATTTCTGGATAGTTAAAGGAAAATACAAACTAAAATCTAAAATATGATGCACGTGGCTATGTTTATTCAGCCTAGCATCTAGTTTCTTTTCACTTTCTGTTATTTTTTAAGATTGTTTTTTTATTTTTTTTTTGTCAAAGAAAGACATAAAATAGTTAATCAAACCAGTGTTATTAAACTCGGTTTGGCCCGGCGGGTCGACCCGGAACCCGTTCGACCTAGTGGTTAGACCGGTCCAGGTTTAATAAAAGACCGGCTGTGGCAACAACTCGGCCAAACCCGGACGAGACCCAGTTTTTTTGTTTTTTTTTCAAATGTGGGATTTGAAGCCCATTAGTATATATACTCTATGTTCCCAAGAAAAAAATCATATTTTTTCAATGTGGGATAAAAAAACCTTTTGGTTTAAATACTTCAACTTAAAAGGATAACATAATATCTTCTCAATGTGAGATTTGAAGCCCTTTCATATATATACTCTATGCTCCCATGAAAGAATTTATGTTTTTTCAATGTGAAATTTGAAATCTATTAGTATATATATTCTATGTTCCCAAGAAAAAAGTTATGTTTTTTCAATGTGGGATAAAAACTTTTTTGGTTTAAATACTTCAACTTAAAAGCTTAACATAATATTTTTTTAATGTGGGATAAAAAAACTTTTTAAAATATTCTTTTGAACTTCATTTTTTACAATATGTATAACCTATATTTACATGGATTTTTTCATATGAAATATTTAAAATTTATTTTTTAAAATTTTTTCGGGTTGATCCGGGTCGACTCGAGTTGACCCGGGTTGACCCATGAAACCCAGGATCCGGCCCCTTGATCGGGTCAACCCTCGGGCCGGGTTTAATAAATATGAACCAAACTATGAAATGTTGTAAAACTTACTCAATGTTATTATTTTTTCGTGACATCAAATTAAGAAAACCAATCCAAGATGAAAACAACTCCAAGCCCCTGCAAGAAACACAAAAATTAACCACACTAGAAATCGGGCAAGGAGATGGCCGGATTAACTCGGGAAAATTTAAAAAAAAATAAAGTTTTTTTTGGAAAAAAAATTATGTGTTTAGATGAAAATTATCCTTTAAAATAAAAAAAAAAACAATTCTAAAATCTAATGGGGGTGTGGACTTGGATCTTCGGTTTATCATGTTAATTCCATTTTACTTTTTTTCTTTTTTAATTTAATTTTTTTTATTTTTAATTTTTCCCATCAACTTTTTTTTTTTTGTTTGTTATAAAAAAAAGTTTATAAGCTGTCATAATCTCATATTCGATATTCCTTTTTTAAAAGAAAAATTTCTCGGGTTTTTTGTGGTTATATTTTTTTAAAACAAAACATAAATCAATTATACCAAAACAAAAGTAAATAACAAAGGCACTTTATACATAAAAAAACACAAAGATCCTTTTACAGAAAGAATAACAATCCATTATGTTTGTAAAACAGATTGAAGATTGAATTCATAAAGGTACTTCAAATGGCAAATCATAACTGATTTTGATTACATAAACAACAAATACAGAGCAAGAGATTAAAAAAATAGTAATCATATAAGGATACATTAATTTTATTTTATTTTTATTTTATAAGTTTTTTACTTTCTTTGATTTGACAAAATATAACCTTTTTTGGCAGTAGATTTCATATATCATTTTATATTGTCATGGATTCTTTTATAGAATTTTAAAGAATGTCATACTTGATTTATATTAGTAATAAAGGTTTATTTTCCTTAACTGGTCCAAATTCTGATTATAAACTAATCATAAATTATCTTTTCTATTTGCAGTCCTAGCCACCATCTTACTGGTTATTGTACATCTTCAATGCATCTTTACTTTCGTAATAAATAAATAAATTTTAATTCATTTATGAATCTGACTTCATTGGGTTGGAGCATAAATATAAAACTCAGCACGATCCAGTTGATTAACTCGAGACCTGGATGACTCGGAGCCTTGACTAGATTTCAAATGGTCAAAACTCATGCTTGCAATTAACTTGGTCAAACTTGGATAACCTACCGAGTCAACTTGAAATCCGGGTGACCCGACATAACCAAAGTGAGACCTGACCTCTTTTTTTATATTTTTTTAATAAACCTAAAAAATATAAAATTAATTTGTGAATGGTTAGCCTTATATATTTTTTTACAACATACATTCCCATGAAATATTTTTTAATTTTTCTATTTTTCATGTGGGATAATTAATTATATTTATAGCCTACATCCACATAGAAAGTTAAGATATATATATTCTTTATTAAATTTTTTTTACGGAATAGCTATATATATAGACTACATATACATGAAGTATTTCTTAACTTTTCCACATGGAATAGCTATATATAACTTATATTCACATAAAATATTTTTTAATTTTTTTTATGTGGAATATTAAAACTTCAAAATGTTTTTTAATTTTTTTTCTCAATTGACTGAATCAACCCATGTGACTTGAAATCTATCCTTTTAATTAAGTCAATCCATGAGCCAGGTTTAATAAATATGATTCGAAGAGAACTTAGTTAAGAAATGGAAAGGTTATTCATTTGAAAAACTAATAGTTCAGGGATTGGTGGAGTTTTGAGATACAACACCAGTACTCACTTCTCATATATGTTCAAATGAAGTGAAAGTTCTTGCAATCAAAAGACATTTCTAGCACAATCGTTCGATTAGTAGACGATATTGGAATCAAATATTATAAGATTTTAATTTTTATTTTTATTGACAAAAAATCTTAATCATAAGAACCTTAATTTTTATTTTTATTACTCAATATATGTATAATTAATACTGAATATTAGATGACTCTTTGGTTGCTTATATAATATAAAAACATCATAAATAAAGCTAAAAGAATTCTAAACTAAATATTAATTATGAAAAGAAAGAAGTTTTAATCTATACATTTGGGTATGTATGTTAGGATTGAAATCCTCTTGTCTCACTCCCAATATAATCAAGTCATGCAACACGCAATCAGTTTAGAAAATTGTTGAGACCTTAATTGGTAATGTAGAGAGGGAAAAAGCCGAAGTGAGTCAAAGAAAGATAAGCCTACCATGTTCACATATGGGACTTCGCAGATATAAATATAAAAGTAAAGTTCTTTTGGTTTATGTACTTTCATATGTATCCTTCTTTTGATTTCAATGGCAAGAGTATCTCCGAATAGACTTCCATACATTAAGAATAAATCTCTCTATGAATGCATTTTACGTATGATATCCACATGATTAAGGAATTAAGTAATTGTTATTGTCTTCTTGAGGCGAATTCCCTTCTAGCAGGCATCATTATGAATTCATTAATTAAAATCATAACAACTTTCGGAATGCGTAAATGCAAATTTTATTGGAATTATATTGTGAAAGGCTACGAAAAGACATTAAATATGTCTTTCAATTGTTCTTACAGTCACAATATCTTATTCTCTGACTGCTTATTAGACAACCGTCTTCTCCATCAGAGCTCGGCATGGTTGATATCGTAAGCATCAGAATCATCAAGCTTCAGCTTAACTAGTTCGCTGATATCATATGGATAAGCGTCCTTTGGTGACTGACGTTTATATGCTCTTTTTCCAAAGGCCCAAGCTTTAGCTTCAGTAAAATGGGCTCCATCCCAGTACACATAGTCACTCCTGTTGCTACATGGGAAGGAGAGAGATTTACATGGGACTGAACCAGGTTCTACCTCGCAACAGCTCTTACGGGTATATGTAAAACCTGCAAGCAAGAAAAAATAATTTTGGTATCACAAAAAAGTCGTCTTCAACCGTGAGAGAAAGAGAGCAAGGGAGGGAGGGGATTCGTACCTGTATTTGTCTGATCATCAGAATCAATTTCGTAAGAGTTTATGTAGGTAAACACAGCATCAGAATGCCTATTATTAAGTTTTCTGAGCAGTTTTTGAAGCTTGTCGTTTTAAATTTGAACATCATCATTGAGCTTGTATGCACATGAAGATGCATCTAGTTCATTGGGATTTTTTTGTATGTTGGACGGCATACATCCTACCCGAATAAGTCCGAACACAGCTATCTTTCTTGCTCCTGAGCAATACAGTTTCTGGCAGCAAGGGAAAAAAAACGTGGGGCTCTTAATTTGTTAGTCTCCAATCACGTCAAACATTAATTGTTGTTTTACAAGAGACATTAAGTAGGGCTGACCTCCAGCTGAGTTTCATAAGTTTCAATGAGAAGTTGAGCATATTCTTCAGGTGTATATAGCTTGCTGCTATTGTAGTCGTCCAAGAAATAATTGTTGAGGTAGTCGTTATGACCCATATCAGACACATAGATGCATTGGCTTAAGTACTTCCTAGCAACTTCCTCGCTTCCCAAGATCTTGGCAATTCGTGAAACCGTGATATTGTGATTATATAACTGAATATTCATGGTAAATAGTTCTCCCTTCACATACACAAAAGAATCATATGAATAGTTAGCGTTGCCAAAGCATACAAGATTCTTAGAACTGGATAGTATAAGGTTTTAGTTATGAGAGGCATATGATCAGCAATCACCGTAAGATAGCCAGTTAAATCAAGGATGCCAGCTCCATTCGATCCATAATTTACACCATCTAGAAAATTGGTGCAACTTCCGATACCAAAGTCCGAAATGTAACTGTCGAAACCTAATTGTTCAGCTGAAACAAAAAATAATAATAATTAAGATTTTCATAATAGAGTATAAAAACAATAACAATGATCACAGCTATCTATTTGTAATTTAATAAAACGGTCACAGCTATCTTTTATTTTCCATTAAAGAACACTAAAACACTATATTTAATTTGTAATATAAGGGAGGAGAGCAAACTGCAGACCAATGGTGTCAGCTATGTTCAGACCGTTGCTGCACCTTCCTGAAGCCCCAGTATCAAAGTCGATCCCATAAGGAAGGTAATTAACTTTAGCTGGAGTGCTAAGGTAGTTATTGTTTCCGTTATCAAAGAGGGAATCTCCAAAGACGAAGTAGCAAGGAACTTGAGGTACGGCCTTTCCATAAGTCCAGTGTTGCCAGTTTGACACCAGCAACACCACAGACAACACCCACAATGCCTTGAGCCCACTTTCCATTGACAAATAAAATGAAAGAAGGAAGCAAAAACAGTAAATATAGAAAGAAGGAAGAAGTGCGTAGCTAGGGAAGATCGAGTGCTTTGAAGTAGAACGAACCAGGCCTATTTATAGAGTGGAGATCTAGCTAACCAGTGCATCTTGTAAGCGTGTTCTGTTGTAAGCCACCTGTTTTTTTCAATCTAATTAGTTTACAATGCCCTATAGATCTGATAGTCACTTACAGTATTTCTTTCCCTTTATTTTTGGGAGTTTGCTTTCTCCTTCAAATTGATCAAATATCTCTTTATTTAATATTTAAATGAGTACTCTTTATTCTCTGTACTTGCTTTGATAATTTTCGCTTCTTCCATAGTACGCTTACGAGCCCTTTTTAGCTTTCTTAATGTAGTCATTTTAAACCATTTTCCTTTTTTAGTTCTACGACAAATATAAGTTATTGTCGTTTTATTTTTTCAAACTTCTCTTCAAAATTAGAATCGGTAATTGAATAGGCGATTACACTTTCTTCAAATAGCCAACTAGGTATATCCTTTTATGTGGCTTTTTTTTTTGTTTATTTTGTAAAAATATTTTTATATCAGGTAAAATCATCTATAATAATATAAATATCTGAATACTTGATTTTAAAAATATTTTCTAAGATTCAAATATATCATTTTCAAAATTAACTTAAAACGTTCTTGTTTTGTTAATTATCATATTTTATGGTAATGAGAAACTCATTTGTGTTTGATTTGAAAGAAAATCTTCTTTTAAAAAATCCTGATAAAAAAATTATTTTTATCATATTTTATCAATAAAATTAAATATTTTGCTATAACTATTCTCTTTTAACAAATAAATTATATTTTTATTTAACTATTGTAAAAATAGTAATTTATTTTGTATCAATTTAATATTAATAAAATTATTATATTTTTTTGAAAAAGAATAACTAGTCCTATTAACTGTAAATAATTATATGAATATTATACATATACTAAAAATAAATAGTATTTACTGTAGAAATGACATAGCTGATTTTTTTTTTTTTGCTTTTCACTGTAGTGGGTACTGTAATGAAATGGTGATAAATTTGAATTTTTTTAAGAAAATAAATTTTTTTGAAAAACATTTTCACTAGTTGTTTTTATTATTTTATACTTGACATATTTATCATCATATTGTTTTTTATCATCACTTTTTTAAATATCTTTTTAGTTTTTTTTCTTTACATTTTTTTTGAAAAAAATATTATTTTTTTCATTCTTTACAATTGAAATATTTATTATTTTACACTTTGCCTATTTATGCTATTTTTTTATTATTATTATCTTCATTCTTTTATAATTTTTTTTATAATTTTTCTCTTTTTTCTACTTTATATTTTTTTAAAAAAAAATTATTATACAAAGAAGAAATCATTTTTCAATGTAGAAATTACAATATTATTTTATTTTTTTATTATGTTAAAAATGAGCTTGAGATCTTACAAATCTTTACATGTGATTTTCATTATATTTTATATATTATATGTAAGTATCAAAATTTTTTTGTCAGTTATCAAAAAACACGTTAATAATACATGTACATTAATTCATTTGCATTTAAAAAAAATTTATTAGCAATGTTAATATTTTATTATATGTAAGCGAATCGAAGTGTTAATATTTTTTAATTTTGTATTTATTAATATAAATAGTTTTTGATTTATTTAATTAAATATATATATGAACATTTTGATTTATAATTAAAAAATTTTATAGAGAAACACATTTAAAAAATTTATATATTACTTTTTTTACTAAAAAAGTTATCCCATTTGTATCAAAACACGAGTAGAGTAAGAGTAAAATAGCTAGTTTATTATAATACTATAAAACTGAAAACCAAAGGGAATGGGGGCACACAACCATTTAATATTCTGGTTGGCAGTTGGAAAAATAATAAGTGCTACATCATGGCACTTTCTGAATTGAAACGATTGAATTGTTTTGGATTCTTGGCATAATGAAGTAATTCGCTTTTATTTCTTCATCTACCATAATTACTTGCTGGTCGGGGTAAGAGCCGTACCAGGAAAAACACCATGTGTCTCAATTTCATCATTGGTGTGAAAAACATTCGAAGAAAAGAGATAATTTGGCAAACAAATTAAAAAGAAATGATGAATTAACATGGTATTAAAAAGTTTTTGATGAAATAATGTAATCTTAAATATTACTGTTTAAAAATATAACATATATTTTATATCACAATTCTGAACCGATATAATCAATGTTTTGTTGTTGAACCGCGATATTAAGTTATTTCTTTTATATCTCTACTTGACTCCATAACTATTACAACTATATAATGTCAATTGTACTAGAACAGAAACAAGTATTGTATAAACACCTTTTAAAATATAATTAAATAATTCTTTAAATTTATGTTTAAAGTTGCTAACAAAATATCGAGTACAAGATCAATGGTATCCTATAAATTCATACTAAATTTCTTCTACTTCATTCTTTATTGCTGAATGTTTATTTAATATTATGCAAATATATGTTCTATCACTAGTAACATGTCTATGTAAACAAAGAAAAAACAATTCTAATTAGAATTATTTTCTTTAACAATTGTAAAAGCCAATGGGAATATCCTATTATTTGTATCAAAAGCAACTACAGGTAATAACTTCTCATCATATTGCCCCTACAAATATTGTCGTCAACACTAATAAGTGCTCTACAATACTTGAAACCTTCAATGCAAGATCTAAATGACAAAAAAAACTCTATAAAAGAAAGAATAAAAAGGACTTTTTGTATGTAGAGTTGAAAGGATATTGCATCGCTAGTACCGTCAAGTGAAGAATTATATGATATGATCTCGCAATAGGAGGGTATTGTGTTTGGTTTTCATTCTAGTAAGAACAAGTTTCCTGGTTTTGGTATGACCAATAATTGGGTAAAGCAAAGTATTTTTTTGGAGCTTTGAAAACTAATCTTTTTTTCCATAATTTGGATGTTATGCATAACATGTTTGAAATATTTTTACCATGGTGATGGACATGAAAGGGAAGACAAAGGACAACATGAAAACTAAAATGGATATACCTTTCTTTTGTCACAGTAAAAAGATGATGTTGGTTTATGATGGGTCACGGGTCGCAAAACCCAAAGTCAACTTCGCCGTAGATAAAAAGACACTTACTTGTCTATTAATGGCTTAAGAAAATGCATTTTCCTGATGGATATGCTTTGAAAATATCTAGATTTGTGAATTTGGAGGGTGACATATTGTATGGAATGAAGAGTCATGATTACCATGTGTTTATGCAAACATTTATATTACTTTCTTAAAAAATTTTATTTTTTTATTATTTTTATTTCAAATTAATATTTTTTGATGTTTTCATATTATTTTGATGTATTGATGCTAAAAATATTTTTTTTAAAATAAAAAAAATATATTATTTTAATATATTCCTAAATAAAAAATATTTTAAAAAATAATTATTATCACATTTCTAAACACAAAGTAAGAATGAGTGACTTTTCTCATGTGGTTGTGGTTTTTACATATTAGTGAAACATGGGCATAATCAAACAACTTTTTTAAATTTAAAAAAACATGACATAATCAAACAATATTTTTAAATATCATTGTGAATAATAATTTAAAGCAATTTTTTAAAATTTTAAAAAAGTGTTTCTTGGCCTACGAGGTTAAGTTTGCGAGTGTGACATTTTTTCTTTTACATCAATCGGACGACTACAAAAAGCAATAGAGTTGTTGAAGTTTCTTGGATGTTTTTTTTTTTTCAAATTAAAATTAAATTTTGAGATAAAAAAATTAAGTTTCTTCCTCGTGATACTATCTAATCACTCTAAAAATCAAAAATCAAATCAAATCTAAACAAGCTTTATGGGTCATGATTTACTTTTCTCGACATGATTAAAAGATAAAACCACCTCTATTAAACTCTTATTTTGATATGATTTATGCAAGGTCAAATTCGGATTTTGATGTAAAATGTACAACTATCTAATTTTACAGCAACATTCATAATTCGTAATCAGATCGTTGGATCGGGTTGAAACTTTACATAGAGTCTCCTGTCATGTTGTCCTATCTTGGGTTAAAAGTTTAGGTCAATCGGAATTCGGGAAGGCACCGCAATACAGATGAACAGAGATTGTATGAATTTTGTTATTTGCTTCTTTTTGACATGTGGACTTTCTATTTAGCTAGGATTCTTTTCCAAAATATCTTCAAGATAAACTCATTGAAACCAAGATCGATGATAGTTTTTATGGCTAGAATCTAGTTGATACTATTGTTTTTCTCTCCTTTTCTTTTTCAACAATTCTTTTTTTTTTCAACATTTAGGGATTGAAACATAAAAAAAATAAAGTTTGAAACTAAAATGTAAAATCTAAACTATAAAGATAAATTGTGTAAAAAACAAAAAACTCTAAGAATTCATCGATAACATTCCTCCTGCAGAACCAGGGGAAATTAAAAAAATGATTGATTGTTATTGTCTTCTTGAGGCGAATTCCCTTCTAGCAGGCATCATTATGAATTCATTAATTAAAACCGTAACAACTTTCGGAATGCGTAAATGCAAATTTTATTGGAATTATATTGTGCAAGGCTATTGAAAGACAGTAAATATGTCTTTCAATTGTTCTTACAGTCACACTATCTTATTCTCTGACTGCTTATAAGACAACCGTCTTCTCCATCAGAGCTCGGCATGGTTGATATCGTAAGCAACAGAATCATCAAGCTTCAGCTTAACGAGTTCGCTGATATCATATGGATAGGCGTCCTTTGGTGACTGACGTTTATATGCTCTTTTTCCAAAGGCTCAAGCTTTAGCTTCAGTAAAATGGGCTCCATCCCAGTACACATAGTCACTCCTGTTGCTACATGGGAAGGAGAGAGATTTACATGGGACTGAACCAGGTTCTACCTCGCAACAGCTCTTACGGGTTTGTGTAAAACCTGCAAGCAAAAAAAAAAAAAATTTTGGTATCACAAAAAATTATTGTTGCTTACGAGCCCTTTTTAGCTTTCTTGATGTGGTAATTTTAAACCATTTTTCCTTTTTTAGTTCTATGACAAATATAAGTTATTGTCGTTTTATTTTTTCAAACTTCTCTTCAAAATTAGAATTGGTAATTGAATAGGCGATTACACTTTCTTCAAATAGCCAACTAGGTAGGTATATCCTTTTATGTGGCTTTTTTTTTTGTTTATATCAAGTAAAATCATCTATAATAATAATGTAAATATCTGAATACTTGATTTTAAAAATGTTCTCTAAAGTTCAAATATGTCACTTTCAAAATTAACTTAAAATTTTCTTGTTGTTTTGTTATGGTTATTATGCATTTTGTTTACAAAGTCTTAAAATGAAGGTCATAACTTCCATGCACTGCCCAAGATCTTTGACTATCCTAGCCAAACTAGTTAGTATTACTTTTTTTTTTTTTTTTCTATAAAGGGGCTCATGAAAATGCTCCCCCACCTCTTCTTGTTTATTCATGGAGTTAGATGGAAGTGTAGAGAACTAATGAGAGATAGTTTCACAAAAGGATTAGCAGCATCATTATCATACTGATTAGTGAGTTTGGCGATATGTTTTTTTGTTGGCTGGTTATGCTTTTTAAAAAACTATTTAAAATTAGTTATCTTGATTTTCTATAAATTGGATGCAATCTATCAATCTATTTAGAATATGAAATCATTATATGAGTATTGAGTTTACCTTAGTAAAAGGTAGCTCAAAGGGGATTAAACAACTTTTTTAAAGGTTGTGGTGGCTATAGATAAAATTCATAGACGATGTAGCTTGGAGGGTAGGTCATACTTCATAAGTAATCATGCCTAAATTGGGTTAAGCTTGTTGTGGTGCCTAGTGTGTGGGAATGTAATATTCAGAATGAGTTTGAGAATTTTTAAATATTCCTATTAGAGTGCTTATTATTGCACAATATCCTAAGACTTAATCTTAGGTGACTAGATAAACAATGTGTCCAATTGACTCTTTCTTAGCTCATTTAAATTTGATTGGCTATGATTTGTATTGTTTTGCTGACTACCATAATATTATTATGGTAAGTTGTGTTAATTGTATTTACCATACAAACCAAATAGCCCTCAAATCAATGTTACATATATTTAAAATATGATTAAAGGATGTTCCTTTAAGATTGCCCTCAAATAGGTGTTAAATAGATTTGATTAAGTGATTCTTTTTTTTTCTGCAGATGAATAAGATTTTTCTGAGCGTAAATAGTAATAGAGTCCTTAATGCGTAACGTAACAAGGGAGCAAGAAAACAGATGCGCCTTACTAAGCCCAGAAAGGGGCTGCGGTTCTTCCTGAATAGCCTCTCCTGTCGAG
>Ga0325403_1002601_pt1 | contig 16083 bp, 11 predicted proteins | sample PopdelMetagenome_19_FD_205665 | JGI IMG/M metagenome (GOLD analysis project Ga0325403, IMG submission 205665) | Populus deltoides microbial communities from Bellville, Georgia, United States - Xylem-PdKOR-R4 | ecosystem: Host-associated > Plants > Phyllosphere > Stem > Wood/Secondary xylem...
TCTAACCTTGACATTTGTTGTTATCATTGTTTAATCCTTACGTTAATCTTCCATCTCAAAGTTCTCATCAACTTCTTCTTCTTCTTTATTATTATTATTATTATTATTATTATTATTATTATTACTATTATTGTTGTTGTTATTGTGTTGCTGTTAACTATAATTTATACAATTAACCTCTTTGTGGTTCGACCCCGGTCTTGCCGGGTTATTTATTACTTCGACACTCCTGCACTTGGGAGAAGACATCAATCTTTTGGTCGTGTCAGCTACCCGAGTTTGGATAGCTAATGGTATCAATGAGGTTTCATTGGTATTGGCATTTTAGGTGACATTGATTAGCTATCCGGGTTTGGATAGCTAATGCTATCGATGAGGTTTCATTGGTACCAGCATTTCAGGTGACATTGATTAGCTATCCGAGTTTGGATAGCTAATGGTATCGATGAGGTTTCATCAATGTCGGCATTTCTTAAATTGATTAGTCGATCCCGAGCAATTGGGTGACTAATAATGTTAGTAAAGATTACTAACATCGGCAGGGTTACTCCTGGTTCAGTGAAAAAGATAAGTTGATTAATTATTCCATGTCGAAAATAGTTAATGATATCAATGGGTAACATTGGTATTGGCAACCATTCCTGGTGTGATTAGCTACTCCAGGTAAGGAGGCTAATGATGTCAAGGGTTCTTGACATCTGCAACTTTGATGGTAAACCAGATATGAATAAGATTTAATACTCTAGATAGGAATAGTTAATGATACTAATCAATTATATTAATATCGGCACGTGAATGTAATTGATTAGTCTAGCCCAACATTAGAAGACTGATGATACTAATGAGATTTATTAGTGTTGGTAATTACCTTCCAGAAAATAAAAAGGAAAATATTGATTAGTTATTCCAAAAGATTGAGATAAGCTAATGATACCAGAAGAGGAATATCTTGGTACAAAGTGAGAATTGATTTATAAGGAGATGGTGTTCGAAAATCGTTGAGTTGTGTTGAGATTTCCAAGATGAAATTATTCTCAATGAATGTGATAGGATATTCGATGGATATTGGTAATAGATGGAAAATGCATGTTGTAAAAGAGGTTTATTCTCAAAATAAATTCTATGGAGATTATTACCTATCATTGTTATTGTTTGTTACTACCTTTTTATACTTATGTGTACACGTTAATTTCTATTTTCAAGTCCATCAGGGTCGCATTAGGAATGATATTGGTTTAGTTACCTTTTGCTTTGACCATGTAATTATTTGTAAATTAAGAGTCTTATCTCCTAAAACTTGAAATGTAATATTAATCCGTAAATTTAAATGTATGACTTTAATCTAATGTTTGTAACTCTAAGTACCTATTTAACCATACATGTTTATAGTTGAAATCGAATCTTTCACTTGAATTACATTATATGATGTTATTGAATAAGATGTGTTGTGTTGATGATGATAATGATGAGTTGGGTTGAGATCCAGGATGATTGGATCAGGATGTGAATTAAAATTGGAAGTGTAATATGATTTTGTCGATAACTTGGGACCTCCCAGTATATGGGAGACTATGCCGAAATTTTGATAGAAATTTTGGTGGAACCTGAATATCTAAAAAACAAATTACCTGAAAATTTCCAATGTATTGCAAAAAAGGATGTAGGAAATCGGGGTTGTTACAGTTTGTTTGGAGTTAAGTCCGGCAAGCTACTAGGATTTGTGATCAGACACAAAGGTATAGAGGTGGATCCTGATAAAGCAAAGGCCACCCAATCCATGCCATCCCCAAAGACAGAGAAGGAAGTGAGGGGATTCTTGGGAAGATTGAACTATATTGCCCGATTTATAGCTCAACTAACCACAACATGTGAACCTATCTGCCGACTACTGAGGAAAAAGAATCCTAGGACTTGGAATGAGGAGTGTGAGGAGGCATTCAATAAAATCAAGCATTATTTACAAAGTCCACCTTTGCTTGTTCCTCCTGTATCAGGAAGACCTTTAATATTGTATCTGACAGTAACTGAAACAGCTATGGGATGTGTACTGGGTCAGCATGATGAAACGTGGAGGAAAGAAAGAACTAAAACAGCTATGGGATGTGTACTAGGTCAGCATGATGAAACTGGGAGGAAAGAAAGGGTTATTTATTACCTAAGTAAGAAGTTCACTAAATGTGAGTCTAGATACACGGTGATAGAAAAACTATGTTGTGCATTGGGATGGGCGGCAAAAAGATTATGACATTATATTTTGTATCACACCACTTGGTTGATTTCAAAAATGGATCCATTAAGGTATATATGTAACAAGCCCTACCTCTCAAGCAGAATTACAAGGTGGCAGGTTTTGCTGTCAGAATATGACATAGTGTATATGACAAGGAAAACAGTGAAGGGAAACGCGATTTTTGATCACCTAGCTAATAACACTGTTGAAGATTATGAGTCATTAGATTTTGATTTCCCTGATGAAAATGTACTATCAATAGAGGAAGAAGAAAAGAAGATAGATTGGTGGACCATGTTTTTGGAAGAGGTAGTAAACGTATATGGTAATGGGGCTGGTGCGGTAATAATCTCTCCAGATAAGAAGCAATATCCAGTTTCAGTTAAATTGCATTTTAAATCACCAACAATACAGCTAAATATAAGGCTTGTATCCTCGGCTTAGAAGCTGCATTAGAGCAGAAGATCAGAAAGATAGATGTATATGGTGACTTAATGTTGATTATCTGTTAGGTGAAAGGAGAATTGCAAACCAAGGAAGAAAAGTTGAGGTCGTACCAGGAATATTTATCCACACTGTCAGAAGAATTCGAAGAGATAAAATTCACCCATCTAGGAAAAGAAGGGAACCATTTTGCGGATGCTTTGGCCACATTGGTTGTTATGGCTACGATTGATCTCGGGCATAAGGTACAGCCTATACACATTGACATCAGAAATAACCCAGCTCATTGTTGCTCAAATGAAGGAGAGATAGATGGAAAGCCTTGGTACTACGATATCAAGAATTTTGTGCAAAATCAGGAGTATCAAGTGGGAGCTTCGAAGATAGATAAGAAAACCCTAAGAAGATTGGCCATGGATTTCTATCTAGACGGAGAAATTTTGTATAAAAGATCATTTGACGGAACCTTGCTAATGTGTTTGAATGAGACAGATGCTAGAAATGCTTTACGCGAGGTCTGTGAAGGGATTTGCTCAACTCATGCTAACAGGCATATGATAGCAAGGAAAATACAAAGGGCCGATTATTTCTGGATGACGTTAGAGAAAGACTGCATCAACTATGTCAGGAAATGTCATAAGTGTCAAATGCATAGTGATAAAGTCAATGCGCCTCCGACTCCTCTGTTTAATCTAGCATCTCCCTGGCCATTTGCGATGTGGGGATTGATGTGATTGGGCCTGTTAACCCAAAAGCCAGCAATGGGCATAGATTCATCCTCGTAGCTATTGACTACTTCATGAAATGGGTAAAAACCAGTTCATACGCCCACGTAACATAGAAAGTGGTGAAGAGGTTTATAAAAAAAGACTTGATTTGTCGTTATGGTTTGCCAGAAAAGATAGTGACCGATAATGCATAGAATTTCAACAAAAAAATGATAATGGAGCTCTGTACCAAATGGAAAATCAAGCATTCAAATTCCTCACCATACAGGCCAAAGATGAATGGTGTCGTGGAAGCAACCAACAAGAACATCAAGAAAATTATTCAGAAAATGGTAGTCACTTATAAGGATTGGCATGAGATGTTACAATTTGCTCTCCATGCATATCGCACTACAATAAGAACCTTGATAGGAACTGCTCCATATTCTCTGGTATATGGAATGGAGGCGGTGATGCCTTTAGAAGTAGAAATCCCCTCGTTAAAGGTGTTGATGGATTCGGAATTAGAAGAGGCTGAATGGGCCAAAGTGAGATATGAACACTTAAACCTTATAAGTGAAAAAATGATAGCTGCAATCTGTCATCATCAACTTTACCAGAAAAGGATGGCCAAGGCATATGACAAAAAGGTTAGATCTCGTGTGTTCCAAGAAGGAGGTCTAGTGCTGAAGAAACTATTGTCTCTACCAAGAGAAGATCAAAGCAAATGGGCTCCAAATTACGAAGGTCCTTATGTAGTGAAGAAGGCTTCCTCGGGAGGAGCTCTAAAGTTGTCTAGAATGGATGGAGAAGATCTAGCCAAACCTGTGAATTCTGACTCTGTAAAAAGATATAGTCTACTGTGTTCAGTTTTCTCCCAAAATCAATAAAATGAAGTTTGGCCATGATTTCTTTATGTAAAGAACCCTTTTCTTTTCATTGCATTGATCTCACAGCACTTAATTTGTTTATTTTCTAAAAAGGAAAATCTTGAAAGAACTGGCTTTGTGCATGATTACAAGGAATGTATCATAAAACGCTCAAAGATGAAATTTAAGCACTTCCCGGTAAAGAGGTAACCAAACCAAACAAATCCCAAAGCTAACCCTGAGATAAAACCTTGTCTCTGATAGCAGTTTGAATTGTATGGATAAATGGTTAAGTAATCATATTTGTAATCACCCGTATTTTTCTTTTGAGATAAGAACAAGGTTTACCGATCTTAATAATGTGCGTCTCGAAATGAGGAAAGGTCATTTTTGTCATCCCTTCACTTTCTAAAGATTTTATCCTTTGTGATCCCCATTTGAGCCGGAACAAGTTTCTTCTTTATGAAAACCTTAACTAGGACCACACCCCCACACTGGGGGCAATAAGAGATCTATTATTAGAAAAGATAAAGATAATGGTAGAATCAATGGTAAAAAAAAAAGTAAAGAATGGAAGCCCAACGATTGAGAAAGGCTAAGAAGAAAAGGGAGAAGGAATTTGAGCAAATTACAAAAAAAAAAAAAAAACATTTGGATCTTTGAAAGACGGAACCCAACACTTGGGGGCATCTCATGAAAGTAAAAAAAAAAAAAAGATGATGGTTTGATGATGCTTTAAGACTGAGATAAGGATCCTTAAGCAAGTTTCTCCAAACATAGCCTACAAGACAACTTCACAAGAACAAGAGATAGAAGAAGAGTGGTCCTAAGTCTTTAAACCCTTAAACACTTTTGAGCCTTAAAGCATCCTTTTCTTTCATAGCCCATAGATGTAGCCTACATTACAAGCCTTTAGAAGTCCTTTCTAATCAAGCGCACATAATCCGGGTTGATAAATGTTGGTCTTATGATTCACAGGACTTGATAAAGGAGTGATAATCCGCTTTTGTCCATGCAAGAAAAATGCTAATATGAGACAATCCACTTTTCTACACAGCCTTTTTCAAGTAGATACTTGCAACCTTTCAAAAAGATTAAACAGAAGGTCACCTTTTGTAAAAGCTCGACCTAAAGACAAACTGCATTCCAGAAACCGATAAAACCCTCAATATGAATGGCTTAAAAGAGTTTTCGATGCGTATGTTGAAAGTTTTAGTTGTCATGAACAAATTCAAGTCTTTTAAAGATTTTTTCTTTTTGGAAATATTTTTGTGCTAGAACAAAAACCAAAAAGCCCTTAATTTGAGAAAGGAAAATTAAAGCATTGACAAGAGCATGATAAAAAGTAATGACAAATCATGCATTTTTAGAAAAGGGTCACCTAACAAAAAAAAGAGCTTGGGGATTTCTTCCTTGGGATGTGATGGGTAAGAAGGACAACGTGAGAAACAGATTTCAGCATATGACTTCAAACACATGAACAAGCTCATATCAAGAAAGAGTTCTACGAAACTAAAGGGACCAGTGTTTCAAACCAGGTAAGGATGTCATCTAACTTCAGAGCATTGCACGTATATTTTTGATTTGTTACAGAAAAATTCTCAATGAAGTCCCGCGAGATTGTGGACAAAGAAAGAATCATTGAGTTGATAATAGCAAAGAAATTACAGTTTTGACCCTGGAACGAAAAAAGAAAAGATCAACCTCGTCAGCAAGAAGAGTCTTCAGTACGAACCCTGTCATCAGGAAGAATACATAGATTTTAGCTTCGGTTGAATGGAGTCGCCAGATGGGATTTCAAGTTGACCAAGCTACGTATCGACTGTGATTCTGGTTAAAGGGGATCGCCAGATGGGATCTCAAATTGACCGAGCCACAAGACAGATTTTGGATAAAGGAGGTCGCGAGAAGGGACTTTGGTTAAAGGGAATCACCAGATGGGATTTCAAGTTGACCAAGCTACACACTGACTTTAGTTCTGATTAAAGGGGATTAGAACGGATCTTAGATTGATCGAGCCATAAAACAGGTTTTGGTTAAAGGAGATAGACATAAGGGATCTCAGGTTAACCACCACGTGCAGATTTTAGCTTTGGTTAAAGGGAGTCGTCAGATAGGATTTCAGGTTGACCAAGCTACACACGGATTTTGGTTCTGGTTAAAGGGAATCGCCAGATGAGATCTCAGGTTAGCCCAACCACGCACAAGACTAGTTTTGGTTAAAGGAAATCACGGGGTGGGATTTCAAGTTAACTCAACTGCAACACCAAATTTGAGCTTTGGTTAAGGGGAGTCGCTCGAAGGGATTTCAGGTTGACCAAGCTACACGAAAACAGACTTTGGTTCTAGTTAGAGGTTTCCAGATAAGATCTCAAGTTAGCCCAACCACGCACGGATTTTGGTTCTAGTTAAAGGGGATCGCCAGATGGGATCATGGGTTAGCCTAACCACGCAGAGGATTTCAAGTTCTGGTTAAAGGGAATCGCCTGATGAGATTCCAAGTTAACCCAATGAAAGATAGAATTCAGAGGATCGCCAGATCGGGATCTCAAGATAACCAAGTTAATTTTCGAGTTGAAGGGGATTGCTGCAAAGACAAAGTTTCAGATCAACCAAGCTTCGAGAAGATCAGTTTTGGAAGTTCAGTTTTGTTTATCTTTACAAAACTTACTATGCAAAGTCTTTGCTCCATAAATATTGTAAAGAGGGGGCATCTGTTTTAACTCATTTTTGGGTCCCCACACAAAAAAGGAAAAAAATACAAGAAAAATACAAAAAAAATATAGTTGGAAGACATCCGGATATATATATATATATATATATATATATATAATAGCAATGAGAATAGGATGTCGGAGCGCCTAGAAAATGGTCAAAAATTGGTTGAGGAGATTCAAAAATACAAAGATTGAAATTTGATACTATATATTTGACTGATGAGAGCCCTGTCGAAAAAGAAAATTCAATTTTGAGGAGAAAAGTCCATAATTAGATGTTATGGACTCAATTGAATTTTATTGAAGGTTTAATTAAATTTATGAAGGGTTTGATTGCAAGAAAAATTGATTTTTAAGTCAATTTAGGCTTTAATTGGAAGAAATTAAAGTTTTGGGGTCAAATTATAGTTTTTGAGAGTTAATTTGGTCAAATCAGGGGCTTAATTGCATAAATATTGAAGTTTGATGGCCAATTAGGGACTTGATTGAAGAAATCCAAAACCAAGGACCAAACTAGAAAAGGCGCGTAAATAGAGGGGTTGTAATTGACCAAATCAGGGGCCAAATTGAAGAAATTGGAAGTTTATTGATCAATTGAGGGTCAAATTGCATAAATCAGAGACCAAGGACTAAAGTGAAAAAGACGGCCAACTTCAGGGCCGACAATTGAATTTGGCAGGGATGCAATTGAATTGAATTTTAAAATCAAATTTGCAATTGAGGACTTCTTGAGGACTGATTCGGAAATTGACAAGTTTTGGTGCCATTTCCTTTAAATGAAATGGTGTGTTTTAGACAAAATGGCATCGTTTCATCCACTGTTTAAAAAAAAAAAGCCCAAAATGGTGCTGTTTTGAACTGCACTGTGGGTCTTCTTCTTCCTCTGGATGCGCAGAGGCAGGGGAAGAAGAAGCATTTGTTCCCCTGCATCTGCTCCTCTCCCTCTCTCTCCTGAGACTAAAAAAACCGATAAAGACATCCACTTGCCTAAACTTTGACCCGTGGCCTACCATCAGACGAAAAACAGAGGGGACAAGCCCCTCAGGCGGCCCTGAGGCGGCTGCCCAGTGGCAGCCCCGGCCACCCTACCCCTATGCCATGACTGGACAGGGGTAGTAGCCCTCTCTTCCCCCATTTTTCACCTATAAATACAGGGGAAGAGAGAGCAGAAGGGAGAGGACAAGAGAAAGCAGGAGAGGGATAAAAAAAGAGAACCAAAACAAAGAGAGAGGAGAGAACTAAAAAAACAGGGGAGAAAGAGAAAACAAAACAAGGGGCGGAAGAACAGAGACAGAGAGGGGAGAGATAGAACAGAATCGAGAGAAGGAAAAAAAACAACAAAAGAGAAGACATGGGGACTGGTGTCTTTGCACAGAAGAAGAAAGAGAATCACAACAGCTACCACCGGGCTTCCCAGCCGCCTCCACCGCCACCACAAGCCACCGTCAGCCCAACAACCACGCTCCCTCATTCCAGGTAATCTTCTCCCCTTCTCTGTCCCCTCTTCTCTGTTCTCCTCATTTGCATGCAAAACATGAGCAATTCACGTTCTGCAGCAAATGAAAAATAATTAGCTCGTTGTTGTGCTGCGCACAGGAACCAGCTAATTATAATTAAATGGTTGTTGTGCTCATCACAGTAACCAACCATTTGTTCCCTTCGGCCGGACAGTTCAGCCTTGTAGAAAGTAGGTTCTTTTTTTTTGGCCGGTTCTGGCCCGATTTCATTTTGGGTTGTTCTCGGCCCAGTTTTCTTTTACACCGGGTCCGGCCCATCCCAATCCAAAAAAATTCAGAAAAATCATTTCAAAAAAATTTGAGATTTTCCCGTGTATTTTTTTATTATCAATTTCGCTTAATACTATATTGTATTTTTATACCATAAAGATATAAATTTGGTATTAAAATTCTGGTTTTTGTCAAAACATTGTAAAAATTATAAAACAAAAAAAAGAGCCTTGTTTTCATGCATGCGGTCAAGTCTCTCAAAAAATTCATATCGTATTTTCATACAGCAAAGAAAAATCCAAAAAATGTTTTAGCATGCATTTTGGCTTTAATAACCAGTTTATTAAAGTCATGAGAACTTGGCCAATATTTCAAAATTTGAAAAAAAATATTTTATTTTGTTTTAGTATCAAGGATTATGAAATTATACGTAAAACATATTCCTGATATTAAAAAATGTAGTTCTTTTGTTGACGTTAGGACGGTTAGGTTTTACCCGATAAGATAAGGATCTCCTTACCGAGGAGGACTTTCCTTAAACCGTAGACAGACCAACAATTAGAAATATGATAAAACCGTAGCATATATTAGACAATAAAACAATGCAGCTTACCTTAGGTAGGGCGTATTTGGGGTATTAATACCTTCCCTTTACGCAACTAGTCCTCGTACCCGATCTCTGAGACCAGTTAGGGTTCCTAGTGACCAAAATACTAGGTGGCGACTCTCATTCCCTTTTTCCACTGAAAAAGAAAAGGATTCCTTGTCTGCCCATATTTGCCAGATAGATAGATACCATACCTGAGAGTGGACAATCGTCGCAACGCCGCACACGTATGACAAGCAATTAGGGTCTTAATTTAAAAAATCCAAAACCAAGGACCAAACTAAACATAACACGTGAATGCAAGAGTTGAAATTGATCAAATGAGAGGCCAAATTCAAGAAATTTGAAGTTTCTTATCAACTAAGGGTTAAAATGCATAATTTTATAACCAAGGGCTAAAATGAAACGAGTGGTCAAATTTGGGGCTGACAATTGAGTTTGACAGGGGTGGAATTGCATGAAATTAAGAGTTTAGAAGGCAATTACGGGTGCAATTAAAAGCAATTTGAAGAATAGGTAATAAAGTGAAATCTGTCAAATCCTAAATTAAAAACCCTAATTTATAGGGTCTAACCTAAACGATGCATCGTTCAGCCATTGTTTAGCTTTTTCTTTGGCAATTTTAATTGATTAAGGGCATTTTCACGTGAAGGAATGTGGCATGTCCGACCACCTCTCAGGCTATAACCACCATAATTCAACTGAGAGACGTTCTCTCTACAAAGATCAGCTACTCTCATCAAATGTTTAAATATCATTTTTTTTTCAACGAACTTAACAACATCTCCTCCCAGATCAGCCATCACTGTATTTTCAGATTCTCGGTTGATTGAGTTGGCACCTTCAAATGAATGAATATGGAGCTACAGACCACCAAATTGAGCAAGAATAGATCCAATTGAAAGGTATGCTTCTCCTATACCAAGTTTTGGTGGTGTTCGATGACGTTTACATTGGAGTTGCTCAGGCAAAGCCTCGAAATTGGTCAACTTAGTCAGCATTGACTGGGATACCCAATTCACAAAACCAATAATCTTTTTTGTGTGCTCATACTTCAAGCCTTCTAAATGGCTTATTATCAAAAGTTGTCCTCTTTTCAATCTTTGATTAAATCCTAACTTGAAACCTTATAAATACCCCCTAAAAATCAAGGTAGTAGAGCAGAAAGAAAAAGGAAAAAGAAAAGGAGTGAAAGAGATGAGGAAAAGATTGATAAAGGAACTCTAAGTGTGAAGGTTTAAGAGCTTAGCACAAGGCTTTTCTCAAATTTAATAGAAGGCAACAAGCTTGGAAAAGAAAGAATCAATAGGCGGTGTTGCTACCCAATTTTCGACCCATGTTTTGATAAAAAAATTTAAAAATAAAAAATAAAGATTTACATGTGGCGATAATATAGAGCATCAGGGTTAAGGAAGCAATATGTCAAGGAGATAATTACTAAATCATATATAATTAGTGCAATATAAAATACCATAGATATATGATTTGATTTGTGCTGGTTATGGAAAATAATCACTGCAATAAAAAAAATAACATATATATAGGATTTGTTGGTTCTGGTTATAAAAGACAATCTCTGCAATAATTATTGCAATATTTCCTTAAATAGAACGTGTAGAGATTTTCTATATAAGTGAACATCCAGCCATATACACAGGGGAGAAGAAAAATTGACATTGAACAATTTTTAAAGAGAGAAATTTAGAGCAACCATGAAAAAACCTAAACTTAATTTTTTGTATTCGGCCGAAACCAAGCCGCGCCCCCACCCTTGGCCTTTGATTTTTTTTTTTTTACACGGAGACCAACCCCCCCCCCTCTCCTTTATCTGGCTGACTCTCCCTCACGAGCTCTCCTCCCTTTAGCCAAACCAGAGAAAACTCTGCTTTGGCCTTGGAGAATTTTTGGTTTCCCTCTTCAGCCGGCCATAGATCAATAGTCTCCTCTCAGCCGACCCGAGCCCCCATCACTCTGCTCTCTCGACCTTTCTTCCCTTTCTCAGTCGTCCCCATCTTCCCCCACAGACCACCCAAACCAACCCTCTCTGTCTTCACCGATTTGTCATCCTCCAGCTCACAGAACAAGAGCTACCATTTCCCATCTCTCACTCAGTCGTTTCTTCTTCACCATCACCGCGCAGCTCGTGAAGACCCGGCCACCCCCGTTCTTTCCTTCATCTCCTTCAACCGGCCCCGGAACCAGCCAAAGGACAGCAGCCCCACAGGCCATTCACCCTGATCGGCTTATTCCCCTCCAACCGAAAGGGAGCAGTCTGCAGGCCGTCGTCTTCGCCAAGACACGAACCGGCCACCGACAGCTGCACCGACCAGACAGAAACCCATAGCCTAGCAGCTGGCAGCCCTCTTGGTCTTGCCGCCACCTGAGATAGAGAAGAATGGGAAAGGAAAAGAAAAGAACAGATCTGTAGAGAGAAGCAGATCCAAAATGGAGAAGAAGAGAAAGAAAACAGATCCGTGAACAAGAAACAACAAAACTTAAAATCAACTGTTATTTGTGTGTTTTACTCTTGTTGCAGGTGACGTTGATCTTCACCGCCAGTGAGGAAGGGAAGAGGAGAAGAAGCCAGGCTAGATCCACCTGTTTCCAGATGTTCCCTGCGAAGGCGTGTGAACCCACGCGCCACTAGTGGCGGTGGCGCGTGGAGGAGACACGCCGCCACTGTTCAGGTGGTGCTGAAGGCCTTCCCTATAATTCCAGATTGTTTTGGGGCTATTTTGTAATTTTTTATTTATGTGACGTGTTGTTTGTTTTATTTAAAATTTTTGTTATTTGTAATTACATATGGGTGTATGAGAAAAACCATAATAAAAAGGGATGTGTGTGTTGTTTGTATTTTTTTTATGTATGTTATTGAATTAAAAAATCAAAAAAAAGACAAAAAAAATTGAATTTGATGTTTTAATCTACATATGATCAAGTATCTGAAGGACAAATAAAATCATGTTGTATTTCTCGTGAAAATGTAAGAACATGTTTTTACATATATTATGGGATTTAATAGCTGATTTATTAAAGCCTTAAGAATTTGATTAATATGTTTAATTGTGATTAACTATAATGTGTGTTTTTTTACAAAGAAAAATATAAAAAAAAAAAATGTTTTTGTGTGTTGCATACGACCAATACCCTAACATATTTTGAATGTTCTTTTAAAAAAAAATTATTGAAAGTTTTAAAAATGTGTTTTCACATGGATTTCTTAAACACAACAAAAATTATTTTCTTGCATTTTCGGATTTTACAACATGTTTGTAAAACTCCGAAAGGTATTGGCCAATATTCCAAAAAAATATAAAAATTTTATTTTGGGGGAATTCATCTATTATTCACCGTTAATGTATGGATAAAGAAATCCTAAAAGGATGAATATCCAAAATATTATTGGGAATAACTTGTTATTATTCACCGTTAATGTTTGGATAAAGAAATCCCAAAGGGATGAATATCCAAAATATTATTGGGAATAACTTGTTATTATTCGCTGTTAATATTTGGATAAAGAAACCCTAAGTGGTAAATATTCAAAATATTTTCTAGGAATAATAACTTGAAAGAAGCCTCGATTAGAATCGAGGGCATTTTAATTTTTGACTCCACGGTTTACGAGCCGTAAAAGTATGAAACACTAAGGCAAAAAGAGGCTTTTAAAGCGCTCTGAATTTCCTTAGATTTCTGAATTTTTGTCCCTCCTCCTTACGATTTACGAGTCGCAAAACTCTTGAAATACTAAGGGAAAAATGAGCTTTTAAAGCGCATGGAATCTCCTTGGATTTCTATCTTAATAAATTTAGTTTGAATCAAACTTAGAAAAACCTGATGGGATTAGAAGACACCAACACCATAGCAATTATAAGGCAAACCAAACACCAAGCAGTTTACCTTAGGTAGGGCGTACTAGGGGTGTTAATACCTTCCCTTTACGCAACTAGTCCCTTACCTTAGAATCTCTGAAAGACCAGTTTAGGTTTTCTAGTGACCATAATACTAGGTGGCGACTCCAAAGAGCCAACTCCTTTACACAAACAAAAAAAACTACCCCGAAATCAATCGAGGGTCGTTGCGCACCGCCACGAGGGTGCGACAGGCGGCAGCCATTGTTTGGGCTTGAAGGTATACTTTTTAATCTAAAAATGGAGTCCATGTGGTCTGCTTGAGTTGTTTTTTATTGTCATTTGGTATGTATTTATATTTACAAACATGGAGATGAAGTTTGGAATGCTTGCAAAATAGGGTTGTGTTTGCTTTTTTGTTGCTGTGATTTTTTATTTCATGGCTTGATATTTTCAATGGAATAAAAGCTTTCTAGTTAGGTTGTTTTTTATATAACCGTTTTTGTTAGTTTGATTAATATATTGTGAAGAAATATTGTTAATCCTAGGTTTACAAGGCTTGTTCATGACCGATATATATGTTTAGAAAATCAATTTTGAATTCAAATTGCATGAATATGTAGGCTACTAAAACTTGACAGTTTTTTAGATTGGAACATCTTGCATAATTTTGATGATTTGATGTTGTTTGGTAGTTTTTTTTCTTCAACTATGCCTGGTATTGATAATGTAGTTTATGAGGGCCAAAAGCAGTGTGTTTAGAGGCCTAAAAAGCCATTTCTGAGGTTTGATAGTGCTGGCTATATCTAGCATTTTTTTTCAGATTCTAAGATAATGTTCTTTATGTTCTTGGGAAGAACGGATGCTAGATTAGGAATTCTTGCATGATTTATAACGCGTCTATGTCTTTCTTTTGATTGTATATGGTCTGATTTGGGATCCATATTGTTGGGTTTACCTTGGATGTTCTTCTTGTTCTTAAGTTGTTCTTGATTTTTTCTGCATTTAATCTGTTTTTTGTTAAAGATTTTTTTGTTTTTGTGTTTTTTAAAGTTTGATTCATTTTAAGTTTTTGTTTTGGTTTTGGTTTAGTTTCTGGTTCAAACAAATATCTTTGGTTCGGTTTATGGTCGGGCCAAATATTTCTGGTCAACCCAGTCAAGTCAACTCGGTGGGTCAAAATTGGTTCAAAAGTTAAGACCCTGTTTCACTAGCAATGTTTTTCTAAAGATTGTTTTTGGTTTAAAGGTGTATTTGACAAACACCCCTTAGTCCTATTTTGACAGTTTTGGATTTTAAAAAATAGGATTTTGCCAAACATGGCCTTACAAAAATAAATAATAAAAAATAATGATTTTTGCTTGTTGCATATGGCCCGATCTTTATAAAAAATGAATTTTATTTATAAAAAGGAGAGGAAAATGTTTTTTAACATTGTTTTAGAAAATTTATGTGCATTGTTTTTTAAAAAAAATTACAATAATTTTGTAAAATTCCTTAAGGGTTTGGCCAATATTTGAATAACCCTAAAAATTTTAATTTCTAAAAACTAATGGTCAACTATTAGTACTATGAGGATGAAATTGAAAAAAAATAGGGATGAAATTGATAGGAAAAAAACATATTGACTCGACTATTTATGTAGCCCAGGTTCAAGAGTAAATTGTGTTGGAGTTGCCCCGATGTGATTTAGTCAATTTATTCGGTCCAAAGACAACCGGGATGACTATTAAAAAATTAAGAGGATTAAATTAAGGAAGAAATGAAAAAAAAAGGGTTGAAATAAAAAAAAAATGAGAGCACTTCAGTGTTCCTGTTAACAGAGAAGCTCCATTAACTTTTTGAGCTTTTTTAGAATAGGAGGGTAATTATCAAAAGAAAACTTGAATTATAGGCCCAATGATGATTAATGTAACCGAAACCCATAGCTAACTGTTTTTTTTTCCCCCATAAACCCAAAGCAAACATTTGTCTTATAATTAGATAATTGATTCGGTGGTTCTATTTCCTTGATGAAATGCTCAAGGTCCTTTGGATACGGTCATCGTTTTTGTATTTTGTATTTTGTGTTGTTTACTTTTTTGTCTTTAATAATTTGAAATTAGTTCAAAAAGGAAAAAAAAAATGTTTGAATACTAACGTGTCATCACTCGTTTCTGAACCATGTTTTTTTTAACACACTTTCAAGAAATTCAAAAAGGATACAAAATTTTTAAAAAATACATTTTCAATGCAATTCATTCAATTTCTAGTCATTTCATAATTTTTTACCCTTTTACTTAATATGAAAATATTGATGAATTTTCTAAAAATAAAAACTCTAAGAAAATCAATCAAACAAAATCAATCAAACAAAAAATCTAGTGAGTATAGTGATAATTAAGGAAGAGGTTAGTGACTAAGCAACTTAAATGATTAGATATGAGAGAATGAAGAATAAAAATATTAGAGAGCAAAAATTTGAGAAGAAAAAAAATGGAGTGAAGATAATGAGAGAAAACCAAGAGAGAAAATTTTGTTTGGAGAAAAAAATCAAGGAAAAAAAATTGTTTAGAGAGAAAAAAGAAGGAAAAAACCACATCAGTTGGTTTCTTCTCCCACTCTCTCCACTCATTTTATTCATTGATGGTAACCTTCACGCAAACAACAGCCACCACACCACCACCATTATTCACAACAACAAGCAGCATCACCATCCCCACCATCCATGACTAACGATATTTCTCTCTCACCAACCTTATAACCAACAACAGCCATAAAAAAACAAACGAAAACCCCGCTGCCTTTTTTCTTTTGTGTGGTGAGCCCAATCATTTCCTCTTTCCCCGCCAACAACCACACCCCCCATATCTTCCCCATACCCATCACAAAAGTAGCCAAACAGTGGAGGTAGAGAGGGAACATGGAGAGAGAGAGAGAGAGAGAGAGAGA
>Ga0325403_1002602_pt1 | contig 16083 bp, 12 predicted proteins | sample PopdelMetagenome_19_FD_205665 | JGI IMG/M metagenome (GOLD analysis project Ga0325403, IMG submission 205665) | Populus deltoides microbial communities from Bellville, Georgia, United States - Xylem-PdKOR-R4 | ecosystem: Host-associated > Plants > Phyllosphere > Stem > Wood/Secondary xylem...
ATATATAGTGATTATAAAAATATCATCGAATTATATATTATTATTCTTTTATGTATTTGTTTAACTAAAATAAGTTTGTGGTTAGTCTTATTAAATATAAATCATGGATGTATTTATTTTTGTAATAAAATAAGATTATATTCGTAATATACTTAATTAATATATTTCATGAATATTAAGTTAAACAAAAAATATATAGTATAAATTGATAAAACTAAATACAATATGAGCTTTGTTTAATCGTTGATTCTTTATTTCCTCAACTTCTAATTAAAAGTACGTTTTAATCCCTCTGTAAAAAACAAATACATAGGACTTGATAAAAATTGATTGTTAAATTAGTCATTTACATTTAGAAAACACAAGTTTAATTGAATAAATCATAGAAAAAAAATGATTAATTGGTTAAATTAAAAAAACATAATAGTAAAAATAAGCTAAATTTATAAATGCAAAAGTAAAAGCCTTCAAAGTTCAAACCTCAAGGAAAAGAAAAAAAAAAGTGCTTTACATTAACCCCGCTCCTCAAAAAAAAAAAAATATGAGGTTGTTAATATAATCATTATTGGAGGCTTACATGATCGTTAACTTTAAGATCTGTGGGATTAATCGAGATGCACATAAATTGACCTAAACACTCACGTTAATTAAAAAAAAATAGAATAATAATACATTTATCATACACTAACTTAAGCTAAAAATTATTCTCTAATGCAAGTTCATCATGATTTTCATATATACTAATTTTTTTCTATTAATTTGGATAAAAATTGAATTATGAATATCATGTTAAAAAATTAAACTGAAAATAAATAGTTTTTTTTATTAATGTAGGTGTTCGGTCAGTTTACCTGCACCTCGACTAATTCTACAGATTCTGAAGTTAACAATTATAAAAGTTTTAGTAATTATTAGCCATCACAACTCAAAAATAAATAGTTTTTACTGTTGATGGTGGTGTCTAGTTTAATTCGTAGAAATTTTGGATTAGATTTAGGTTTTTCGTGGCGTATTGCGCTAAGAAATTTATCTAAGAAGTTATTTTCAACATAATAAGAAAGTAACTTTTTTCCGTTCATGTCGGCTAGTGCCCTATAAGGAAAGATATGCATTATACTGACTTCGTTGAATATAGTAACTTCGCATTGAAGTGTGCGCTAGGCACCGCACATCCTAAGAATTTTCACATCTTGGTTAGGACGAGGCTAGTTTGGAATGATTGCTTGGGCTAAAGAGCAGTCCCTGAGCTAAAAAGTAGTGCAGTCCACTTGGGCTGGACAGGCTGAATAGTCAGCCACCCTATCGTCTAGGCTGCGGCTGGAGGGTTGTAATTCGTATGTTTTTTTGTTTTTTTTGTTTTACTATCAGCTCATATTAAGCGTGAATGATGCAGTATTATCACATTGTCATGATGCAACACTTAGAATACTTAATGGAAGGTTTCACGCTTTCACTTTCACTGGTGATGTTAGTGCTTCAGTTTGACGAATTGGAAAGATTAAGATTGATGGGTTTTGAAATCAGTGCATGAACTTGAATTAACTGGATTATTACCTGCTATTGACATCAGTTCGTCAAACTTGTTAGGGAGTCAAGAGTCAGATATACTTAGTTTCCTAGGAGGGGTTTTGCGGGGAATTCTGCAATGTCAAGTCCCTGGGGAAAATGGGTAATCTCAATTCTCTCATTCAATGCATCCACAAGTGCTCCACCCCCTGTTTTCAGTGTGTCTTGCTTGAGAGAATTTCATGTAGATATTGTTGTGCATGAACTAGTAAACGATTCCTTAGAAAGGATATTTGATTTTGGTGTTTGAGATGAAATTTATCTACAAAAGCCTCCGTGCTCTCTTTCTTTTTCTTTTTTTTTCCTTGATTTTGTTGCTGTTTTCTGGGAGGAACTTTGCCTTGGACCCTGAATTTTATTGGTCACTCTGCTTTCTGTCCTTGATCATGCATCTCGATACTAATTGGATATAGTTTCTTCGTTGTGATTTACAAAGTAGAAAGAAAAAAAATGCAATGCAAGACTCTTCATAGATTCAAAATGGCTGTTTTTAATTATCCATCACATAATCTTGCAACACATCAGGACATACAGAAAAAACTTTAAATCCACAGTCCAAACTAGTTTGGTCTGGTGTTCGCATGTGATGAGGTGAAAAACTTAAGAATATCCGAACATGACTGTGCAGCATCATGATTGCTCAGTAATTTAAATATAAGCTTCAATCATGTTTTTCCACTACTATTGCTCAATCTCGAACAGCTAAAACTGGGGCTAGGATTGGTTGCTTCCACAAACAGAAGAACCAAAAATGAGAAAAAAGTAAGATAAATATTTGGCGTCCATCTTAGCCTAGCAAATCTGAAGAACTTGTAATAGATTGGTTTGATGACTCAGATCCAAGGTAAGCCGCATCGCAGGTGATGTCTTCCAGGTCTTTCAACAAAGGGTAAGGGCTATTGAGTTGCATGTCAGTTAGAATTTGACGTAGTCCAGAGGTTTCCTCTTTAAGCTGAGCATTTTCGTGAACCACCCGATCATGACACTCCGATACATGGTTCAGCTTATCTAGGAGCTGGTGATTTTCGTTTCGGAACCAAACCACCTGTGACCAGAGCTCATCTAGGTGTTTCTGCTTGCGCATGCGTGATCGGCGTGCAGATTCTCTATTAGATACCATCCTTCTCTGTTTTCGCTCATTGATAAGAAAGAGTTGTTGCTCATCTGCTTCATCAGAAGTAGAGATGCTGCTCATACATGATGCTTGTAGACTGAATTCCTGAACTTGCGAAGGGATCTGGGAATTATAAGATGGATTAGTGAATTGAAACATCTGTGAGTTATTCTGAGACATGCTAAAATTAGCTGAATATGGGGATGGGCTGGAAGGAACTAGATAATGGATTCCTGTAACCTCACTTGGCTGCATGGCTAAAAGCTGGAGAAAACTTGCAGGATCTAATCCTCGGAGTTAGAAGGTGAAATATTCTAGTTTGGTCTTGTGTTGAACGAGGTCAGAGGCTCAAGGTTCGGTTGCTCTTTATAGCGCGGGGAAGGCTTGAGGTGACCCCACTGTTAGCAATTTGGAGTAACAGGAGTAAAGTTTCTTATATCATAGACCATTAGAGCATCGTGCAGATCATGTCATTGTTTTTGTGTACCCTTCAGTACATGTATGAATACCACTGATCCGAGTTTGTGTACTGTTTACCTTCTGTGGTCATGTTATGGTTTTATGCACGACTAAACTGACGTGTACTCATAATCAGGTCCTGCAATTTGTGTTGTGGATAATCATCTGAGATCCAATAATGCTTACATCAGAAGAGGGAGTTCGTATTGTGGGAAGTACAATTATTTTAATGGGAAAATGTTTGAGCAAATTAGGTTACAGAAAGTCGATCTTCAAAGTGGAGTTGTATTATTCCAAGCCAAGCTTATTTAAGCAGTTCACTTTATGTTCTTCAGCCAATAAGATCTTGCGAGTTAAGGAATTGGAGCAGAGGAAAGTACTCAAGCCATTCTCCATAATCATAACCACGAAAGATTATACAAGAGGGCTGGTGACTCGACAGCCACTTAACAGAAAAAAGATAATAGATTGGAAGTATGCCAAATTGAATTGATTTTGTGCAAGCACAAACTCTCATACGGAATACTTTAGGTATCCTTTATGGCATGGCATGTCATAGCAGGCCTCCTTACATTTTAGGGGGTTTCTGTAAGGTACGAGCCTGTAAATCCCCAGCAGTCGTTTTTGGAGAATGGCCAGAGAAATCATTTTCATCGGGTTATGATGTGCTTGAGTTCCAAGTTCTAAGAAAGGTTGCTCGGAGTTCTTGAATTCGTCATGATGTATGTATATGTAAACATGCATTTTAAAGATCACTAGCTTCCATGTGACATGTGATGATATAAAAACAGCCATAATCTATGATTATTATTATTATTCAGCTGATGAGATGCGAGAAAACTGTGGAAACAAGGTTGGCAACTTTCAAGTGGTAGTTACGTGTGGTCCAAGATGTTCTTCGTACTAATTGGAAGAGGGCAATTAATATATAGTTTTGGATTGCCACATATCTATATATCGACTATATTCTATTTTATATAATACAAAAAATACCGACCCTTAGTAGGGAGATTTGAGTGAGAATTGAGATCTTTAACAGTACTGGGAGAAAGTGATGGCAACTTTTATACAATCACAACGGAAACAGAAATTATTCTTTAGATGAAGCCTCATGCAACACAGAACGGCACTATTTGCTGCTGATATCCTTGCCAGAATCCGATTGATAGTACAACTGCTATAAAACATAAGAGAAATACACCTAAACAGTCTTTGGGAATTCAAAGTTTTTCGAAGAAATTCACAGAAGCAAGGTTTCTCCATAAAGGGCACATACCATTAAATGTGTGGTGGGCTGTTTCATTCATTTTTTAACAGTTTTTTCCACCCAGACCACTAGTTTGAGGATATTTGCATATCCAGTGTCGCATTTAAAGCAATCTAGGGTACCCAAGTCAAATTGTGTAGGCTATATTACGAAACTGGTGGAAGATTAGCTTTGATCATAGGCGCCACACCACTTAACGCGGTACTCCCATCTAGTGGAAAGGGATGATCTTCGTCCATGGTGATGGTGGGGATGGAACTGGGGTGATATGGAAGTACTTTAATAGGCAAGCAAGCACTCCACTAAATGAAAAAGCTCTCTCTGAGACATTCTGGACCAAGAAGTTTACGAAGGGAAAATGCTCTCTCCCCCACACTCCAGGTTTTGAGTGGATCAATAGGTCAACAATATCATTAGACAGATACGGACTTGTCTTTCTTTTCTTGTCTTGCGGTCGACCTCACCTTCTCGCAAATTCCTCGTATTTTTTTTTCATTTTTCTGAAGACCTGTATCCACCTTGTGGATTCTCAGAGTATAGGATGGATAAGCTTTCAAAGAATTCATGTTCGTATATCATTTTATCCATTGTACTTGTAGTGTACACAGTGAAGCAGACAGAGTTTTGGTCAATGGTGCGCCATTCGGACATGCTAACAGCTTAGTTGGACAACCTGCGCGCGTGCGTTCGTCCATGCTTCCAAACAAGAATAATTAAGAGAATTACCATTCGTATTTCAGTTCCTCGTTAGTGCTGGTCAAGTGCGATTAATTCTTTGCAAAATTTGGAGCGTGCGTCAAAATTTGCCTGAACTAGTAAAATTCTATGAGCTCCATTATTATACAACAATGGTGTGAACGTGTTTGACTAGGGGGAAGTACATGCATGGAGGACATAGAGCTTGGATTTAAGAGTACAAGCTCCAAATAAGGGGTGTGTCATTAATTAATGGATACTTTTTTTTTAATTAATATAAATATTGCATGCATCTCGATTAATTTAATTGATTTTAAAATTAAAAATTATATAAGTCTTTAATAATTCTAAAATTTATAAAACTTGAATTAATAATTTCTAAAAAATAAATTCAAAATTTAATCAGTTTGTTAAATTATATTTTTTAAAGTTTCTATTAATAAATGCTTGAACTAGTCATGTGAATGAGCATTCATCATCAAAATTTCTTTCTATTTTTCCTTAATTTACTTCTTTAATCCTATAATTAAAAGCTCATCTTTTCCATACCAAACCTGCATGTCTTATCATGCTCTTAAATCATTTCGCATCTTTCTTCCCTATCCCAAACATAAGCAAGCTTGTTCCATGTCAGAAAATCACTTCATCGAAGAACAAGGTAGGGGTAACTTGGGAACATAAATATATCAACTAGAAAACATTTCCCTTTGGTCATGCACGGAAGGGTAAGCATCTCCCTCGACTTTTATGGTCCTAGAGTCACCCATGAGAGCATGTGGGACACCACAAATTTTACGTAGGGCTTATTTAGAAATGTGGCAAAGTTTTATATTTATAAATATATTAAAATAATATATTTTTTTATTTTTTATTTAGCATATTAAAAAGATTTAAAAATATAAAAAAATTAATTTAAAATTCAATTTTTTTTAAAAGCATTGTTGAATCGCAATGCCAACATTTAATTCAATATTTAATTTCATTGTAAGTAAAATAAAAATTAATTTCACAAAATAATTAAAAGAAGAAATCACCAAAAGAATGAGGATCACATCTGAAAAAAATTAAAAAAGCTTAAATTTTTTGATTAAAGGATAAGATTGAAAATAATTAAAAGTTTACAAAATAGACAAGAAAAAAATGATGAAAAACAAATTAGGACCAAATTTGAAAACCAAAAAATAAAAAATCTAGATTGAAGGATGTAATTACAAAAAAATTAAAAACTTACAGTAGGATCAAGGAGAAAAATTAAAGAAACAAAATAATGAGAACTAATACCCAAATATACCTAACCAAGGTGATTGCCCTACAATTTTTAATGTTTATCGCGAATCTTGAGGGAGAAGAGACAAAGGAAACAAAAAAAATAGCTTCGATAACAATTCATCCATCAAAACCCAACACGTGTTACTTGTTATAGAAGAGGATGTTGTGAGGAATCCAATGACATAATGGAAGTGATTTTTTAACTGTTCTATGACGACGTATTGATTGCTAAAGCACCATAGCCTCTCCCATATACCTAATAGCTTTTTTAAAAAATATTTTTAATTGTTATAAAAGACTAATTTACCCCTACACTAATTTTGTTATAATGAAATAAAAAACTCACTTGAAAATATTAAAATACCTCCAAAGCCTAAATTAATTCTAAGATAAAGGGCAATTTCATGATTTCAATGTACTAAGAATTGGAAAAATACACCTAATCAAACCTTAATTAATTTTGACATAAAAGGTAAGCTAGTAATTTATGCAAAAAAAAAAATTGAAATCTCAAAAACACCCCCGACAATCAAATATCTTATTGTTTTCTTTTAAGAAAAATGAAGGTATTTCACTTTTTAGAAAAAAAAATGTTGAAAATACCTTTGTTCCCCACTCAAAATGATAATAACAAATGAATTCTATAGAAAAGATGATTTTACACCTAATTTTAGACCTTTTATCTAATTTGATGAAGGGTAAAAATATCATTTCACTACTACAATTCATAATAAACTCTGCAGTGCTATAGTAAATTTTTCATCTCCTATTTATTTTTGGTAAATTTATTTTTTAAGAATTCTTGGATCAATCTTTATATATTAAAATTAATTTTTTTTATTAATTTTTAAGCACTTCATGTACACCATAATAACAATAACAATAACAATAACAATAATAACAATAAAGAAATAAATATTATTTTTACAATCCCCCCTAAAACATGGAAAAATCTAATGACAACACAAAGATGTAATTAATAAAAATAAAGTTCATTTATAAAAATTCACTATAATTATATTACTTTATAAGATAAATAGGACACACAAAAAAACAAAAACACATGGGTGCCATGGGGCACGACCCTAACTCCCTATTGTTTAGCCTGTCTATTCAAAAAAAAAAATTAAAAAAATTAAAGAGGGATGGGTCTCTCTTTTTGTAGTTGTATTTTGCTTTGCTTCTTTTCTTGCCCCCTCGCTCTTTCTTTTGGAAGAGGACCTCTTCTTTGAGGTTCTCTGCAGCATCATCCTTGCTTTGCAAATTCTTGGGTGTTGTCACTTGTACCATTTGTGCTCCCCACAAAGGCTACCTTTTCAGATTTTGTTGGATTGTGATGTAATGAAAATTCAGGGCATCATGATTTTATTTCCTTTCGAATCTTAAATAAGTCCTCCATATATATATATATATATATAGAGGGATTGATTGAATTATGATATACATATACATATATATATATATATATATAAACTCAATTGGGTTCTAAAAATTTGAAAAAATAAATAAATTCTAATAAGTCTTTTCATCCATATATGTTGATTAATTGTCTAATCTGTGAAACTTAAATGGTACGAATATTAAGTGTTTATTCTTTGATAAATTAGTACTGTTGCGTTTATTTTTCCTAATTTCTTCACAAAAAAAATAATGGCAATAATCAGAAATTAAAGGATCCTTTCAAATCACTATATAAAAAGGCAAAATCAATCATTTCAAAAGGAAAAAAAAAGAAAAAAAAAAAAGAGGGCAATCGTGCTATTGCACTTACACTTTGTAATAGTAATTAACTAAGTTACTTGGTAAGTGTTGGATCAAAATCTTTTGACTGTTAAAAAAATGAGGAATTTTTTTATATTGGTAGTAAACTTTGAAAATTCTACTCTAGAGTCACACTTAAATCTTATTTTTTTATATAAAAAAATATACGGATTATAAGTCATTTGTTACGAAAGACAACCTGTCATCGTTTCTTTAAAATTCACCCCATGAAGATGGTTGAAAAATCAAGAATGATGGTTTTTGGATTTAAAAGTTTAATTTCAACAATTTTTTACCTAAAAACATCTAAAAAACACCCTAAAAACCTAAATAAATCTATTTATGGCATCAAATAACCAAAAAATAAGTTGAAAAACCAAAAATCAACCCACGTTAATAAAACTTCCCTAGCCTAGACCTTGCATTTCACGGGGAAGGCTAAAGAACACTATAACAAAACCCCTTTCATCGAATGAAATCTTTTGACATCAAAATCAATCTTTTTTTTATCAAGATTAACCTTTTTCATAGCTGAAATTTGTATCAATCAACATTTTCTCTCTCCTCATCATTTTCAGTCAATCTCTCTCTCATATTTCTAACTTAGAGATGGAAAGAATTAAGAAAATAAATTTTGAGATCAAAATAAAAAATCATTATTAATATGGAATTAAGTTTTATATCTTAGTTCTTTATTTTCAAATGTTGTATTTTTATCATAATCTCAAGCCTATTGAAAGAAAGCTGATTGAAAAAGAAGAAGTTATATATATATTAAAAAAAAAAGAGCACTTGAGGTGATAGGTTCACTAATATTCATATGAGTAATTAAACCATGCACCCCATGTCTTTTAGTTTTTAGTTTTTAGTATAATCTTCAAAAGATTTTATACAATATGCTAAACTTACATTAGCAAAACAGATAGTTCTTATAGCCGAGTCTCACTTTCGTAAAAAAAATCTAATAAAATCGGAGCATTCTAAAAAAACCTCATTAAAATCTCGAATAAAATACTAATTTTGGTGTTGTTTTGTTAGAGGTTTTCTTGTTCTTCTTCCTTTTTTATTTCTGAGAAAACTTCAACTTGACTATTGATGATTTAATGAATTTTCTCATGTTTAATTTGTAGTTGGATAAGTACCAATATAATTGGAACACTTGTGATGGAAATTGGAGCAAAAGCATTGAAATTTCATACATCTTCTCCACCAGCAAGCTTGCTGTTTCCTTCCCTAAGCAAACATTTTTCTCTGTTGAGCTCATGCATGAGATCTCCGGAGATTGGTTGATAGAGGATAAGCTCATCATCAGCCAACACCTTCTTCATCATTTTTCCTTTTGGATGCACTTTTGATTATGCATTATAAAAAATTTGCCCTTTGTTAGACTAATTTCTTTATTGTAAGTCATTGTTTAACGCAACAATTAGATTGAAATCGTGGGATTAATGTGTAATTAAATGTTGGTGCATTTTTGAGTAAGACTAGCTCGCACACAGATTCACTTATTGCTGCTTACGCACTTGTATGATTAAGGTCTTGATCCACTAACAAGTGTGGATAATAAAGGTGTTTTGTTTCTTTATGTATTTCTAAATGGGCATTAATATATAATTATGATCGATACTTTTTCTACTTAAAAGGGTGAAAAGAGTTTCATCATCAATAGTTTATACCATATTTGCTGTTTCTGTTGTAAAACCGACTGTCTTAGATCATCCATAATTAAGAAGTGTTCATCTTTTTTGATATGTACACTTTATTAGGTTTTAACGTGGCTCGACTGCATCGCATATTTTACACGATTTGGTATCTCTCGTTTTCATTCCTGCTGTAAGGTCCTCTATTGTTTCTGCAGTGGCCTAACACCATTTTAGCTGTTGATATAATCAAATTAGAATCAAATACCATTCTCATCCAGCTGAGAAGAATCGTATACTTTTGGTGGGATCCAATATTCAGTAATCACCACAGCACCTAACATTTCTAAACTGGAACATATTCGACTTTGATCTGTTTATATACCAAGAAAAGAAAAGAATCGCTTGTGATCATTCTATTTTTTAGAACTATGACGACGAGTTACACTGGTTAATTCATGAGAGATCATTCTATTTTCGGAATTTTTAACTTCTGATAACCAAACAACACCTTAATCTATTTGGAAAAAAGATCATAAGAATTCTTGGACGCTTGCCTGCTAGCTGTTCACCATGGTGAAGCTAGCGCTGATTCCATCAAGTTCCCCAAGTCATGCGCAGCCCATCAAATATATATTCCTTATTCTATCATTTATGTGATGGGATTTTCTTAAAATTATCAGAACAATCATGAATGTATAAATCCTTGTTGATCGGTTTGTTTGTGATATGTACCCTTTCAGCTTAGACATTGCTCTACCACTTGTTGCTTGTCCATGTTTCATCTTGCCTGCTTTTCACCATGGTGAAGCTAGCACTGATTCCATCAAGTTCCCCAAGTCATGCGCAGCCCATCAAATATATATTCCTTATTCTACCATTTATGTGATGGGATTTTCTTAAAATTATCAGAACAATCATGAATGTAAAAATCCTTGTTGATCGATTTGCTTGTGATATGTACCCTTTCAGCTTAGACATTGCTCTACCACTTGTTGCTTGTCCATGTTTCAGTGTCCTGTGTAATTTTTGTTTCTTCTGTTATTTGCTCCAATACACAATCTTTCCGCTAATCTTTATTCTCGCTTGCTATCAAATCATCATTTATCTTCACTCCAAAGTTCTTTGACCAAAGTTTCCTATCATGCTACATCTAAATCATCCAGGGACAAAGTTGATTAGGTCATCATATACAGGAAATTTTTGGGTAGAACTAGAATAGGTCTAATCGATTTCTATGGAGAGTAGCAATTGATTGGAGTGGAGAACCGTTTCCATGACATATCCCCACTTTCCTAATGGTTAAAATCATTTATTTTGTCTACACTCGAAAGAAATTATTTTGAGTCGGCCATCCAAGACTTGCTAATTGGCCTATAAAAGGGTTTTGGTTCCTGGGGATTGGAAGAACAAATTTGTTCAATCATATTGTAACACTTTAGCAATGATTGAAGTAACATGCACTAAAGGAATCGCCCTTGCACACTATTTTTCATAGGGATAAAGCTCTAATCAACAGTTTCAAAAGGGATTTCACTTGGTTCAAGAGGGTTATTAAGCGGTTTAAATAAACTATGTATCTTATAATTCTTACTCATCTGAGATCTTTTATAAAATTTTTGCAGTTTGCAGGGCCCATGCATGAGTGTAGGTTTATAATTAGGTCATGACCATATCATCTTAACCTCAAGAATGGTTTGGACAAGGCAAAGTGGGTGGCTGCTGATAACTAGCTGTAAAAAAATTAACCGTGAGTAACTTGATGTGCGGAAAACAGAAGGGTGTGCCCCGCTGCAGCATCTCCTTCAGCATCATTTCCCACCCCAAAATGATTGAAGTAATAATTCTTAGTCCCTGCTCCCATTAAAAAAAAATACCATCTGGATCAGAAAGGCAAGGTGTTTTAGAAACATTGAACCAAGGCCAATCCCATGGGCCATACCTATATAAACTCTCCCCATATATATGTGATCAACATGCAGTTTTTCAAGAGGGAATTATGAGTGCTTTGTTTGATTGCCTTTGTGGACACCATGAGAGCCTTAAGGCTTCTTCCATTAGTGAAAATGACTAGTTTGTTTGTTTTTCTTTTGTGTTTGGTTTTGTGTTTTGATGGTGATGTAATCCTCAAACTCATGGTTGCTAGGCAAAACACTAATGGGGACAAAAGAAGTGGCTGGATACATTAACTGCAAATCTTTGATCCTGCAGTGACCCAACTTGGAAACAAATTTCCATACAATAGATATCAATCGCTATTGTTTGTCGTCAGTAGAGGAAACAGGCCTCAATTCCTGTCTTTCTCTTGCGGCCTGGCATTAATATTTAGCAGGACATTCCTTCATTTCCTTCCATGTTCGTACATTAAAGAAATGCAGAATCCTGCAATTTTTAAAGATGGATAGAAATCAAATAATACAAATAAATTAAAGAAAGGACTGTTGATCTGCCAATTCATTCTGAATAGATATCAGATAAATGCTCTGCATCTTCTCTACTGCTAAGATTCTCAGACAATGCCGAATGTCTTTCTAATATCTTAGCAACAGATAGCAGTTCGTATTCCTGTGTTGAAAAACTTGAAATGGAAATGGAATGATCACTTTCCTAATACATGCATGCTCGTTATCAATCAGTAGGTGTTTATATGTATTCAATACTCCTTTTTCATAAGGTTCAAGTGCCAGCCATTTTCAGAAATCTTTCATCTACGTGGAAAAGTGCAACAAGAGAAATTAGATTAGTTGTTCTTTTGGAAAGCCAAGAACAACTAATCTAATTGAACGTAGCAAATAAGATCAAGAAGATTTTGTCAGGAGATTCAATGAATGAGCCTTTCCGGTTACAAGGGCAACCGATGCCATATCCTGACAGAAGCATATGTTCTGTTGTAAGATATCTGATTTAATCAAACAATGAAAGAAGGAATCAGCAAAAAATAACGTAGAGAACATTCAAAAGAGGAGAGTTTAGCTAATTCAAAAATCGTAAATAAAACTTCATTGGCCAATAATTTTACTGGAAGTGTTTTACGAAATGCAGCCTTCCACACCGGACATTCTGAATAGAAAGTTGAAAAACATGCTCAAAAGACATCAAAATGTGATCTATCAACATATTTTTAAAAAATAATTTTTAGGCTAAGTTTTTTTTTTTTAACAAAAGATGAAATGAAGGGTGATAATTCAATGATAAATGGGTATAGCTTACATCTATACTTACCTTATGCTTGACAATGGCATGAATCTTGCTTACTTCAAGGCCAAATGCCCTTGGATGTGGCTATCAGCCAACTCCAAGTGGACATAAGTTCAACAAGCTGTCACATCTAATATCCTTGAATTCAGTTATGCGCTGAACTCAAAAAAAAATAGATCTGGTGTGTTGTCAAACTTATTATTCTCAAGTTCAACTACACTTTGAGCCTAAACGAATATGAGTTTAGTGACCTGTCAAACCCAATATCCTTGAGATTAGCTATGCACTAAGCCTAAGCAAACATGGGTATGGGTCTAGCAAACTATTAGATTCACTGCTCATGGGCTTGGCATCGAGCCAAGCCCAAGTGTATATGAGTCTAGCAAGCTGCCCGACTCATCATCCTTAGACTTGGTTACGCGCTAAGTCCAATGATAAGTGTGTGGAGCTTGCGTACATAACATCTCTACGCTTGGCAAAATATCAAATCCAAATGACATTAATCTTGCTTACTTCAAGGCCAAATGCCCTTGGGCGTGGCTACAAGTCAAGTCTAAATGAACATAAGTCCGACAAGCTACCACACTCAATTTTCTTGAGTTCAGTTATGCACTGAGCCCAAACAGACATGGATCTGGCGAGCTATCATACTCAACATCCTCGAGTTCAGCTGCACTTTGAATCCAAACAGACATGAGTCTGGCGAACTGTCAGACTTAATATTTTTTAGTTCAGCTACGTGCAGAGTCCAAACAAATATTGGTCTAGCAAACTATCAGATTCACTGTATGTGGCATCGAGCCAAGTCCAAATACGTATGAGTTTAGTGAACTGTCAAACTCATCGCTCTTAGACTTGGCAATACGCCAAGTGCGAAGGAGTAAAGGTATAAAGATTAATATAGACCTCATGTTAGATCATAAAGCTTCGATTGTTTATTCTTTTGATTTTATAACATAAAATATTAAGGATATTTATCTTCCAACATTCTAGGTGTTTAAAAATTTTCTAATGTCGTACCATTATTTCATGAGTATAGGTTTATAATTAGATCATGACTGTATCTTCTTAACATACATTTTCTCCACCTCATAATTTACTTTCCCATCTAATAAACGATCACAAAGGTTTTTAAAAAAAGGGGAGAGATCAGTTGTTTTATTCGAGTGATTATACGACAGCAAACAATAAAAGGGATTATAAAGCTCATAACAGACGAAATTGACCATGGTAAAAAAATATAAGAACCCTAACCTCAGCAATGGTTTGGACAAGGCAAGGTGGGTGGGTGGCTGCTGATAACAAGCTGTAAAAAAAAAAATAGCAAGAGGATTTAACCGTGAGTAACTTGGTATGAGGAAAACAAAAGGGTACTGTGCCCTAGTACTGCAGCGTCTCCTTGGCCATCATTTTCCACCCCAAAATGATTGAAGTAATAATTCCTATTCCCTACACCCTTTAAGAAGAAACACCATCTGAATCAGAAAGACAAGGTGTTTGTAGAAACATTGAACCAAAGCCACTCCCAAGGGCCATAACCATATAAACTCCCCATATGCGATCACCATGCAGTTTTTCAAGAGGGAATTATGAGTGCTTCGTTTGATTGCCCTTGTGGACACCATGATTGCCTTGAGGCTTCTTCCATTAGTGAAAATGACGAGTTTGGCTGTTTTTCTTTCGTGTTTGGTCGTGTGTTTTGATGGTGATGTAACCCACAAACTCATGGTTGCTTGGAAAAACACAAATGGGGACAAAAGAAGTGGGTCCATACATTAACTGCAATGTAATGTAATTTAAAGTGACTGAGATTGTTGTAATAATTGTTTTTTAATTTAGTTTTTTTAAAAATATATTTTTAAAATATAAAAACAAACAATATTTTCATCTTTGATCCTGCAGTGACCCAACTTGGAAACAAATTTTCATACAATAGATATCAATCACTATTGTTTGTCATCAGTAGTGGACACACAGGCCTCAACTCCTGTCTTTCTCTTGCGGCCTGGCGTTAATTAGCAGGACATTCCTTCCTTTCCTTCCATGTTCGTACATTAAAGAAATACAGAATCCTGCAATTTTTAAATATGGATATAAATCAAATAATACAAATAAATTAAAGAAAGGACTGTTAATCTGCCAATTCATTCTGAATAGATATCAGATAAATGCTCTGCATCTTCTCTACGGCCAAGATTCTCAGACAATGCCGAATGTCTTTCTAATAGCTTAGCAACAGACATTAATTCCTTCCTCACTTTCCTTCCATGCTCATACGTTGGACATCACTACAATGTTGTAGCTAAAATGATGACAGTTAAATTAGTAACTACAGAGTGCATTAAGTGCTGAACATTCCTTGCAAAGGTGTGTAGTACTGTCATGTTGTGCAATTCAATCAGGGCCTCAAGATGCTTAGCCTGAATCTTGATGCCCTTGGGCGTGTCCCCAGATAAAATATCCAATATACCTGCATTTACATATAGAAATGGAAGGATGAACAATAAAGATTTGAAAATCAAAACAACATGAAATGAAGTTGCCATATGTTCTCTGTTTTTTTGCTTTTCTGCAATGCTTACCAGATCAAATTTACCATTTATTTTTCTCCTTCTGTTGATTCATAAGAAGGCATGGAGCATTAAGCTAAACATGGGGGATATCTCTTTAATTGGGATTGTTTTTGCAAATACTTAAGGCTTTACTGTTAATTTAGTGTTTCCTGAACTTACGAGAAGAAAATCATCTACCTACTCTTGATTAATCTATTATAAAAATATTCTGGATTTTAAAAATCAAACTCCAAAATTTGAGATGATGAAAGTCGAGGCAGCGGCGACAGCAGCAACAAGAACAGCATTTTCGAGAGATGGGCTAAATGCATCTGTGATGGTGTTAATATTAACAAATCTTTTTAAGAATTATTCACTATCATAAGAAATCTCTCTGCAGCCTTTTGCACCGTCGATATTAAGAATTATTTTGCACTCAGCCCTTTTATGTTCCATTCATTGGTCTTCATAATTGTGATGCTCAATTTGTATGCCTTGATAATAAGATTTGTGATATTGCAGGTGCCTCCATTAATTACTAGAAGATTTTATTTAATGTTT